>Ga0207050_1062_pt1 | contig 20606 bp, 17 predicted proteins | sample Alteio_BWMinCont_64_FD_153291 | JGI IMG/M metagenome (GOLD analysis project Ga0207050, IMG submission 153291) | Enriched cells from forest soil in Barre Woods Harvard Forest LTER site, Petersham, Massachusetts, United States -... | ecosystem: Environmental > Terrestrial > Soil > Temperate forest >...
TTTCTTCGTCTCGTTCCTTCTCTGATCAAGACGCGATAAATTCTCCATGACAAAGTTGGCATGTAAACCTTCTTTGTCCATCATTCTGCATACGGAATATTATCCCAAAGTATTTTAGATGATAGAGGGTCGCGACTTAACAAAAGTGAGCAAGCCCAGGGATGACCATGTCTGCATCGATAACATATAAATTCTTCTTTTGATTTATTTTGTAAGATGCAAGATTAAGCAATTTAGTTATCAAGCACGGTGCTTTAGTAACGCTTTCAAATGAAGTCTATTTTGCCAGATGGTTGCCAATTGTTTTCAGTGCCTTTTCCTGAGCCATATCACAAAGCTCTGGTCCATCTTCAACGCTACTTAAAAAGAATTGTTCTAACAAAAAATGACCCTTAATGGCTAATAAAAGCAACTGCGAATTGACCTCGGCATTCGATAACATATTCAAAAGCTTCATATCCTTTTTTTGGTTTAAAAGTTCAAGCCCCAATCTCAAACAATCACGATATATCTCGCTGACATTGACCCCTGTTTCCTGTGATTTTAAATTTAGTTTTTGAAAAAGTTCGCTAGAAATTCTGACTGAGATACGCTCCATAAAAACCGAACTCCTTGATTAATACTACAACTCTATTTTATACGAAAAAAGGATTGTATGACATCCTGTCAACATTAAAAGTATTTGTATGACAATTGTCGGACAGTACTATTTTTGAAGGCATTGATTTTAATTGATTAATTTTTGTCAACCTTTGTCAGACAAATTGTATGACAATCCGATAGGCAATATTGAAGTGGTACTTCTCCAAAAGCATGATTTTTAAAGTATTAAATACAGCTTAACACCGGTGCGTCAGGTGTGCTGTTTTTTTGCAATTGTTGGCGACAGCAGTTTTGTGTTTTAAATATTTTTTGATTTTTGTTTAAGTTTTCTTTCAATTATGAGTAATAAAAGGGGTGAGCCAGTTGGCGAGGTGCTCCTAATAAATAAAAAGTTTTCAGATGTTTTTTTTAAAAATTTTATATACAATAGGATTGAACATTCAAATAGTTTTGGAGAGTTGTATGCCGATTATTACCCCAAGCCAGGCGAAGTCTTTTGAGAGAATTCGTATTCAAGTGCCTTCAGATTTATTAGAAGAAGTTAAAAATTATTGCAAGGAATTTTCAATAACGGAACCTGAAGATTTTTTTAATGAAGCGGCAAAATATGTTTTAAAAATGGATAAAGATTGGCAAAAAATAATTAAAAAAATATAAAAAAACTGTTTACAAAGGTGTAATTTTTAGCTATTATTAAATAGATTTCTTGAATAAGAAATTAAGCGGGATGCAAAAATGTTGACGCACTTTTACATCCCTAACCACGATTAGACTGACAGGAGTCCAATACAATGGCTGATGCTATTTTAAATGATCTTTTCTCCACCAACAACCCCACCAAACTTGCTGAGTTAGCACCCAAAATTTATGTTGCCTGCTTAGCCGCTTATAACAATGGTCGATTGCACGGCGCCTGGATAGACGCTACCCAATCTGTTAGCACAATCCAGAAAAAAATTTATAAAATGTTATCTGAAAGCCCTGTTGCAGGGGCCGAAGAATATGCCATTCACGACTTTGAAGATTTTGGCTCTTTGAGTCTCAGCGAATATGAAAGTATTCAATCAGTTCAAAGTATGGCAACCTTTATTGTAGAAATTGGCGAATTGGGTGCTGAACTGTTGGTTCATTACGGCGATATAGAAACCGCCCAAGATGCTTTAGAAAATTATTATCATGGTGAACACGAAAACGAACTAGAATTTGCAAGCCAACTTTTTGACGATTGCTATTTATATGCAGTTCCTGAAGCAGTTAGAAGCTATATTGATTACGAAATGTTTGGGCGGGATCTGTTTATTAATGACTATTTTTCATTAGAAGTTAATGGAAAATGCCATGTCTTTTCTCACCACTAACGTAGGGAGAGGTGGTGTAAAACCACCTCTCATTTTTGAACTATAGAAAATAAAACCGTTGAAGGAAAGATCATTGCAATAGCTTGAAAGTCATTTGCATTTAGAAGGAAAAACGCAATGGTGTGGGAGGATATGCTAAAGCACCACATCCCGTAAGATATTTGTGTTGGAACACAGAATATCCAAGGTCCAGAACCAATCATAAGGAATTAGTCATGTATCAAGATAGACAGTCAAGTTCTATATTATCAATAAAACAGCAAATCATTTCGCAAGAAACATTGCTTGAATACCATTGGAAAATTGAGGCAATGATTGAAATGTTGCTCATGAATGATTTAACCAGTTATTCAATAGAAAAATTGCACACTTACATCTGGTCTGTCCATGATCTTGTATGTAAAGCAAAAGATTTAAATCAAGAATTGGTGAGTTCACTAGTCAGGGTGGCGCATATCAATAAAAGAGGTGAAAAATAATTTCGAAAGAGGGATGATTATAGGGATAAAATGCTTTCTTGTTACATACTGTCTTATTTTCAATTGTTTAAGGGAATTATGTCACAACAGCTATTCACGATTTAAGGGTAGTCAAAAAAGTTGAGATGTTTGGAGTAAAAATGAATTAATTTCTCATGTTTTATTTCGTTGTGGCGTAATTGAATCGGTCGGGACAGGCACTCAGGAGATGATTAAATTTTGTAAATAATGAAGATTGCAAGAGCCTGAACTCATAGAGCAAGAAAATATTTTTTCAGTTTTTTTAAAAGCCAAAGAACTGTTGAAAACTATTGGATTGAGGATAAAAGAATTGAATAAGTGACTACAAGACGGAAAACAATCATTAATATGCTATGTCAACCAGCGTGTCCTCGCATCTCGATAGTTTTATTGGACATACGTGCCGACAAATGCAGTCGAGAAGGCGGAACAACCATTATTTGCGCCGGACGCTTAACTATTCACTCTCGTGACCTCGCGTGAACGGCTTCTAGAATGGCTTTACGCCGGGTCGTTATTTTTCGCGCTTACTGGCGTTGCGCAAAAAACTCACGGCTATCTGCATCTTGTATCTTGAACCCAATCACTGAAAATGTGGTTAAATCACAAAGGGGCACCCCCGAGTGAGGGCGCAAATATGCCGTCCCGCGTCTTTAGGTATTAACCTAGTCGAGTAGATTATGCAATTTGCGCCCATCCTTTGTTTGTGAGATCGGACGGTATCTTAGGCAGTGGCTTTAAGCAACATAGCCTGTATTCACAAGACTGATCGGAACAAAGTTCACTCACGTGCATTTTTAATATTATCACAAGAAAAGGAGTTGCCAAAATGGTAGATTCAATATTGGGTATTGACATCGCTAAACTTAAATTTGACGTTGCTTTGTTAAAGAATAATAAATATAAGTCTAAAATTTTAAAAAATAATTCCAAAGGCTTTGAAGAGTTATTAGCTTGGTTAAAAGAAAAGGATGTTCAATCTCTGCATGTGTGCCTTGAAGCTACAGGTATCTACGGAGAAGCCTTGAGTTGTTATTTGGCAGATAAAGGCTTTATGGTTAGCGTAGTCAATCCTGCTCAAATTACAGGGTTCGCACAAAGTGAACTGTCTAGAACCAAGACAGATAAGGCTGATGCAAAATTAATTGCCCGCTATTGTCAAGCAATGAAACCGACGGTTTGGCAACCGTTACCTCAACATATTCGAGAATTACAAGGATGGGTTAAACGCTTAGAGGCTTTGCAAAGTATGTATCGCGAAGAAAGTAATCGACTAGAAGTTGCACAACCAGCCATAAAGTCCTGCATTCAAGAGGTATGCGAGATGTTTGCTAAAAAAATTGAGGAAGTTAAGAAGAACATACGGGAACATATTGAATCACACCCTGATTTACGCATCCAAAAAAACCTTTTGGAAACCATCCCCGGCGTTGGAGAGGCAACCATTGCTCAAATGTTAAGTTTTATTGGCACAACTAAACGATTTGAGAATGCTAGACAATTGGCTGCTTTTGTAGGTTTAAACCCTAGGCAACACGAATCTGGCTCTTCAGTACGAGGGCGCAGTCGGTTGTCTAAGACGGGCAGTTCAAGCCTTCGTAAAGCACTGTACATGCCTGCGATTTCAGCAAAAAGATATAATCCAGTTATCAAAGCATTTTGTGAACGACTGCAAAAAGCAGGCAAACCTAAAATGCTTATCATCGGTGCTGCGATGCGGAAATTACTTCATATAATTTACGGTGTACTCAAAACAGGAAAACCCTTTGATGCTAATTGGCAAACGATTTTGCCCCAATCATAAGAGGGTTAGAATTCGCCATTCAAAGGCACCACTCGTGTAGGGGTAGTCATTTATGGCATAGAGAAACCAAGGCGAAGCGGAGAGTGGTGTCAAGGGCGTAAGTCTCATGCGCAGCACCCTTGACACCACCCGATGTGAGCCTAGACTTCTTCATGCCATGAATGACGAGCTAGCGGTGCTATATGGTTCCCTACGGAATGTTGAAGGGACACTCTTTTGACAGCATAATGCTTAGATTGTTGGAAAACGCGTACGTCAATAGGCATTTACTGTTTTATAGATTCATTTTTCAACTGTCTCGAATAGGTGTGAGTGGAAGGGCGAAGCTTTATTGTAAAAAAAATTGATTTAGGGTATTGACAGCGAAGACGGTATCTACTCGGCTCGGCTCCGCCTCCCTGCCTCGCAGCGAAAGTATTTTAGATAATTGATTTAATGCATCCATTTCTATTTTAAGCTGTTCGTAACACCATCTATTCCTTTAAAAGTTGCTCGATGTCAGTGTACTTCTGGTTTTCAACTTCTGTTTTTTAGAACTAACATTGTTTTCTCCTATACCGGTTTAAAGAAACGAAAAGTGGTGTTGGTTTCAGCACCAGTTCGATATGTAAATTCTATGTCATCTTCCTCTTCATCATTTTCTTCATAAATTTTTTCCCCAATCAATTCTCTATACTCTTTCTCGATTTGCTTAATTTCTTCCAAAGTGCATGGACGAAACTCAATAAAGTCATAAAAAGGATCACTATGAAGCTTTTTTTCTTCGTCATCTTCGTCGTCAAAATCATCTTCGTCTTCGTGCTCACATTTCCAATCGGACATAGACTCGATATATAACGATATCGGACTGGCATAAAGGCATTCATCCTCGTCTTTTTTTATAGCAGCTTCATATATCTCAAGCTCTTTTAAATAAGTTTCTTTGTCCTGTAAGATTTTTGATGCTTCTCTATATATTTCTGCGTCTCTTTCATTAACTTGTTCTAACTGTCTAGCGAAGTTTTCCATCTCATTTCTCCTGTGTGTTTGTGTTTCCATAGCTGGATTGTGGTTGATTGCTATTGCGTTCGTTAAAAATCGACGACTCACAAATAGAGTGACAATAGTCTCTCAAAATGGGGGACATGTGTTTCTCCTCCTCATGCTGTTCATAATGTCTCCTGTAGAACAAGGATAACACGAGATTTTTTGACTTCTTTAAACGACTGCTATTGCACGAAAAGCCATCTTGGTTCGTTTAAAGAGCTAATGTTAATTTTTTGATCTCATACGATCTTTATGACCGTTTTAAAGGCATCCCCAAGTGAGGTTTAAGAGAATGGTAATTTTACACGCAAAAAGTGTGTCAAGAGTTTTTTGAACTTTTTTTCATAATTTTTTAAAATAACCTCTTAAAAGCTTATGTAATTACCCAAAACTATACTAAATAGTTGTTTACCTTACTTAACACCCTAAGCACCCACTTAATCTCCTCAAAAAAATGTCAAATCAACCCTCTATTTTTGATTAAATAAGATAGAATTTCAAGAGCTACTTTGCTCCTGCCCTGAACTCTCATAAAAATGATCCATCTATTGCGCATCGTTCCCTCTAGCTTAATAAAAAAATTGATCCAATGAGTGGTGAATCATGCCTCTCTCCATCGCTGCGAAGCCACTTGCAAACGGTGAACGGCGTCCTAGGATTGATAGAGGCGACGGAGAGAGAGGAAGACAGAAAGGGTGATTAAATCAAGAGGTTAAAATTTAGTTGAAAAAGCTAATTTCTTGTAATTATATAGGACCCATTTATGACGCGCGACATCACCTGATCCTTGTACAAATTCCACATAACATTCGACATTCGCTAGTGAATGTTAGCACAAAAATTTTTGTTATTTTTTATTGAACGCAGTTGTTCAGGTGGATCAATTCTTGTGACCGTTCAGGCATTGGTGCTCGACACACAAACACCTGCTACCACAACCAACTATGAAGGAGTTTAGTAATGGATCCAAATAGACTAACAGATTATACGGGATGCGCATTGCCTCATGTAAAATCGAACTACTTATCAACTGACACATAAGGAAGTCTAACATGATTAAGAAAATATTTTAAGAGTGAGTTCGATCTTCTATTTTGGCCACACTCCAGGATAAATGAGGGAGTCTCTTCAGCTACGCACCGAGCATGGTATTGAGCAATAGCAAACCCCCTCATGCGGCTTGTTTCCGAGGATGGCTGGAAAGGCCTAAGATTTTCCGCTAACCTTTCGCGGCCATCCTCGGCTTCAGGTAAGACACAAATAAACAAATGGGGGAAGAGGTAAAACTTGAATGATTGACTGATTATTAATGGAGTATTTTTATGAATTTGACCTATTGATAAACGGAGCTAATTTAAAGACTCAAGTAGGGCCATTCTGGGATAAAACTCAAAAAGTTAGTTATTTACTCAATAGTTCGTTTTTTATTTGAGGCAATACGGGATGGAAGAAATAATTGTCGTCAATCAGTAAAGTATTTGCAAAATAGGGTAGAAATTGTAAATGGATTACTTAAATCGTACAAAAAGTTCTTTGACAACTTACATCGGTATTCATCAGATATCTTTTTAAATTTATGTTGCAATAGACGCAATTAGAGAGGTTCTTTCGCCTTTTGCAATTCCTAGTTCAATATCTTTTTTAATACCATGAAGTTCAAAACTATTAACATAAGGTTCGTGTTATAGAACTTTCATTTTTTTGAAATTTTGAGGTCAATGTAGTGAAGAATACCTTTTTGGATACGATAACTTTCCCAATTGGCCATGTATTCCATTTCATCACTCTCTTTTAACGTCTTTATGGGAATACTAAATTTTAGGCTTTAAATATCTCTTCTAAATCTTCACTTTCTAAGAATCGATCTCCCCAGGCAAGTAAAGTTTCTGCATCTGCTTGTTCTATTCTTTCGCGATATACATCAGGTACCTTTTTAAATTTACGTTGTAAAAGACGTAATAATATAGTTCCTTCGCCTTTTTGAATTCCCAGATCAATGCCTTGTTCAATGCCTTTTTTAATGCCATGACGTTCAAACGTGTTAATGTATTGCACTTTCATTTCCCCTTCTAACATTTCTATTTCTTCACGAAATTTTTCTTCATATGATTCAGGCAATGCGATTACCCAGTCAATAAAATTGAATAGGACCGTTACATTATCTCTTTTCCAACCCTTTCGATACAACCATTGGATTAACCCAACCTTTGACGTTAGTTTAGCATCATGGGGCTGTTTAACCAAGACTGCCAATTGTGCCAGTATAACAGTCGAAAATGGGTTATGTGAAGCCTCTAACTCTGATTTTTTATCCAGGAAATCTGAGATTTTGAGGATCGGGAATTTATGTTCAATCGAGGTTCCCCACAAGCTTTGGTTAAATGTAGATGGTCTCCATTGATGATTGCCATCTATCAAAACTGCCAGGCTGGCGATTGGCTTTCGGTGTCTATCAAATATGCGATAGTAATAAATAAACATCCTTTCTTCAAAATTTAATTCTTTTTTGCCTTGAATTTCAATATGGATTAAAATTTCAATCGCTTCACCCGATTTTAAAGTGACCTCGACCAACTTATCCGCGATTTTATTTTTTATGGGTGCATTTCTTGCAATTTTGCTTAATTCCTTATCAAGCATTTTATAGCCTTTTTCCCAGCAAATCTGATCGTATTGTGCAGGCCAACATAAAGCCATAAAATCTTGAAAAAAATCAGTTAAAATACTTTTCCACGGCGAATCAAATTCTCCTTTGGGTTTTGATGTTTTTTCATCTGCTTGTTTTGTTTGGATATCACTTTTTAAATGAGATCGTTTTTTGTCTTTAATGACTTCCATAACCTTTCCTGTGTGGTAAGTTTTCAGATTAAATAAAATACCCCGATTAACTCCTATGAGCTGTTGCATTTTTTGGTAGCCAGCAAATTGGTGTTGCCAAAACGATACAACAGCTCATTGTACAGGATATTTAATATTTACAATATGGGGTTTCCGATACGATAAATAACGGAGGACCATTAAATTGCCTCATAAAAGCCTCGTTTAGCTCTTTGGTTTTGGCAATTAAATCGCTCAAAGCCCATAAATAGCTATAAAGTGTGGATTGAGGGTAATCTTGCATTAAATCCCTCGCCATCAGCATTTCCACCATGGCCTCTATTTTCGTGAGATATTCCAATAATGATTCCTGTTGAGGAATAATAGGCTTCTTTATAAATGAGACCTGTTCTGTTAACCTATTCTGATCCATGACTAACCTCCTAGGGTTGGTTGTGGTAGTGGGTCGAAGGTGTTGATCGCACCAACGTCCTACGGGTGTTGTGGCGCCTGGGCTTTAAGCTTGGGCGCCACCGCCTTTTACTACAAAAGCCATTCAATGGCTTTATTCTCTCACTGGGTTATCTAAGAGCAAACACATGCGTTTTCCCTTGAATGTCCAGTGAAAAGAAATTGACTGAAAACATATCCTGTTTGAAAATCTCAAAATGGATATAACGGAATACATCATTTGGAATCAAATCTTTGTACAATTCATTAAATAATTGAGTAGCGAAGGCGAATTCCTGTTATGCAAAGCGTTGCATAATAAGAGTTGGATTATGCTATCCATTTTGTTGATGCCCACTATTTAGGCGCTACTCCTGAAAAAATCAAAGACTTTATTGATTACGAAATGTTTAAGGAAGCCATTTTTAGTCATGACTATTTTTCGCTAGAAGCTGGGGGGAAATGCCATGTTTTTTCTCGTCATTAGGGGTGATCTCTAATCACTCATCCATCATTGGCGGAATTTAATATAGGTATTCCGCTCATCAACAAATCCATTGCGAGGAATTTAGTTATGACTAACAAATACACACCCAGCCACCGCTTATTAATCAAGCAGACTAATAAGTCGAAAAAACACGCTCATCATGAAGAAATTGATCTGATGGGAACCTACTTACGAGAAATGAAGATGTTTGGGTTATTGACTCGTGAAGAGGAAGTCAGGATTGCAAAACAAATTGAGAAAGGGTTACAAGAGGTACTCATCACCTTGGCTCAGCATCCCGTTTTGTTAGAACCTCTTGAAATAGCTTTTACCAAAGTCCACAAGGGAGAGCAAAAAATAACGGACATTATGAGTGGTTTTATTGTCGACACCTTCATTTTAGAGCAAGAGATCCTGGAAGAAAATCTCGATGCAATGAAGTGTAAATTAATTAAAGTCATTAAGTTTAAACGTGAAGCGGAATTAGAGCTTGGTTTATTTGGTAAAAAAGATGAGAAAACTCAAACCTCTTTAAGAAATATGGGTGATTTATTGCTCTCTATTAAATGGAACTGTAAATTTCTAGAGTCACTCCTCGATTCTGTGCTTAAAACACCGGAAACTGAGACAGTTTATCATGTTCAGCAGCAAATGACTACCGTAAAAGCTGGCAGAAAAAAATTGCTAGAAGCCAATTTAAGATTGGTTGTGTCAGTGGCTAAAAAACATACCCACCGGGGACTACCATTTTTAGACTTAATTCAAGAAGGCAGTATAGGTTTGATGACAGCAGCGGAAAAATTTCAACATCGTAAGGGTTGTAAATTTTCCACCTATGCCGTTTGGTGGATAAGACACGCAATTCTACTAGCCATTGAATCTAAAAGTCGAACCATTCGACTGCCTGGCTGGATAGTCAAGATCTACAACGACATCAATCGCTTGACTCGTACAATGCTACCGGAAATCGGGCGAGAACCTAGCATAGAAGAATTTGCAACCTGCCTAAAATTAAAGAAAGAAAAACTTCAAGAAGTATTGCAACTCGTCAAAGAGCCTATTTTCATGCAGTTTCCTCTCGAGGAAGAAGAAAGATGTCTGGGGGATGTGATTTCAGATCCAGCCGCCGTGTCTCCAGTGGAAACACTCGCCATTGAAAAGTTACAGGAACATACACGACAAATGCTATCCGGTCTCAGTGCCCGAGAAGCGGAAATATTGCGGATGCGTTTTGGAATTGATCAGGATGATCATACTTTAGAGACCGTGGCAAAGCAGTTTAGGGTGACCCGAAAACGGATACGGTAAATTGAAGCCAAGGCATTGCGGAAACTTCGCCGACAATGTGAAGAGCAGCCAAAGATAAGGAAAATTTAGAAGTAAACGGCGGCACACAGGCATAACACTTGTGTGTCACAACCTGTAGGGTGTCAGTGAGATGAACACCAGCACCCTACTACCACAATCAACTCTAGGGGAGTCAACGATGGATACAGGTAAACCATTAGATTGCTGGGCATTAATGAAGTATCAGACCAATTCACAGCAAATATTACTGGATGATCACTTAAAAATAGAAACCATAATAGCAATGCTATTGCTTAAAGATGTCATCGATTGGCCAATGCTAATATCGTATCACTGTTTATCCTTCATCGGATTGCTTTAAACAATGTACATTTTTTGAATCCTTTGCAAGGAGTCATTATGTCGATAATTAACCTAAAAAAACGATCTTTTTTAAAAAAAACAGTAGTTCAACAACGAAACAAAAAATGTTTAATGAAGCCAAAAAATATACTCAAAATAGGCTTAAAAAGCTTTACAAAAATAATTTTTTTGTCTATTCTATTTAAACAGATTTCTTATTGTAAGAGTAAGAAACGAAGCAGGATGCAACAGTGCGTTCAACACCGTTGCAATCCCTAACCACAGTCAACTGTTTAGGAGTTTACCATGGCTAAAGATAGCTTAAATGATCTCGTCCCTTCAAACAACCCCTCTTCCATTGATAATTTCACTCCCCAAATTTATGTTGTTTGCTCAGCCACTTATAAGGCGGGGAAATTACATGGAATTTGGATTAATGCAACTCAAAATCTTGAATTCATTGACGAACAAATCCAAAAGATGTTAGCGAATTGTCCCTGTCCAAACGCCAAAATATGGACAATCTATGATTATTACCGCTTTGGATCCTTGAGACCCGAAGACATTGAAGAGGTTCAAAGTATGGCAAACTTCATTACGGTACATGGTCAATTGGGGATTGCACTTTTGGATTTCTTTGAAAACCTAGATTTAGCCAAAACCACCTTGGAAAACCATTACCATGGGGAATTTAAAAACCAATTAGCTTTCGCCACAGAATTATTTGTCAAGACTCATCTGTGTGATATTCCTGAAAAGCTTCAGAACTACGTTTCAATTAATTATGCCACCTTTAAACGAGATATTTTCAGAGATGAATTTTTCTTGTTAAAAGTTGCAGGGAAAAACCATGTGTTTTCTTTCCCTGAATGTCCAGCGGGGTAAATGATTTTTACGCTATTTGTAATACACAAGCGTTCAAAGAAAGGAAAAACGAACGATGCAAGGAATTTCAAAATGTCAAAAGAAGCGGTGGCACGTTAAGTATAACACTCACGCGCCACAACACCCGCAAAACATTGGTGCTCGACACACAAACACCTGCTACCACAACCAACTATGAAGGAGTTTAGTAATGGATCCAAATAGATTAACAGATTATACGTCCCTAATAAAGCACCATCTCGCTTCACTAGAGGTACTGCTCGAGTATCATGCTAAAGTGGAGGCCATGGTTGAAGTCATATTATCAAAAGACTTGACGGATATTTCAAATGAAAAGCTTCATAATTATTTATGGGTAGTCAGTGATTTAATCGTTAAAGCTAAAGAGCTGAACGAAAAATTATTGGATACATTGGAAAAAATGGTGCCTTTACTCAGTGTGTCTGAGATAGCAATGCTAAATATGTTGTAGGTCTACAATCGTTCTTGTGTTACTCCAATCTTTGATTCATCAGTTTCACTGAAAGGAGGATATACAATAATGAGGGGTGGATATGGAACATTTTACCAAAAAGCTAACTATTTCCATGAGTATTCTGGTTATGAAGGGTAATGGTGACAATGACCTCCGTCTTTATATTATATTGTTTGCAAAGTATTTGCAAAATAGGACAAAATAGTATTTATACCTTTGGGCAGCCTGGTGGTCCCGTGCCGCGCCAAATATTACTAAGAGTGTGTGTTTAAAGCGATGGACCCAGCGAGCTGAGGTTAAAAAACCTGATCTCGCGTGGATAGGGGTTGGATTACTCCACCCGTTATTTCAGGTTCGCTTTTTGAGCTTGGCTCAACTCACTGCCTAGTGACACCACCAGTTCGCCTCGTTGCTGGACACGGGTATCATACAGACTAATGAGTGCAACCCAGTCGGCCCGCGACCGCCGACAGAACCAGCCCATCGCTCGCCCACACGCCGCACCCCTCTCATTATATCTCAAAATACCAAAGTCGAATTTCCCTTTACTGATAGCCACAGATAACCAACCAGGAAGTGCCCGCTGTAGCGTGTACTCGGCGGAAAAGTTGGGGCAAGGCTCAAAAGGTCTGTTGGGGTTGTTGTATTCCTGCAGTCCATGCATTGGCAAGTGAAATTGCTCGGCTCCTACTACATCTACCCAGTGTTTTTTGCACTCGTCGTAAGACCAGGCGTCATTATCAATATAGACTTGTTGGGCATCGGTTAATTTCTTCCAGGTGACATGCTCTCCATGCTCTTTAATCCATGAACCTTTATTAAATCCTTTGGCTTGCTCTGTTGCTGCCTTGTTGGGTAGATAGGACAGTAACATCGTCCACATTTTCCAATCTAAAGCCCATGCCGCATATTGCAATCCGGTTATATTCTTAAAGGTTCTTTTTGCGTGGTCTGTGACAATGCCAGCGCTATCGGCTAATTCTTTATTGGCTTTCAACATCGCTGCGGCTTCGTCTTGGCGTCCCCAGGCAACATGATTGAGAAACTCTTGAACCTCTTTCGGATTTACCTTGGGTTTAACAATCGCTTTGGCTGGTTGGGCCGATGATTGGGCTTGGTATTGGGGCGTATATGGCTGTGTTGGGGAAACGACCGACGGTTTAGCCGGAATGGGGGGTTTAGCCGGAATAACGGGTGTAGGCGGCGGTTGCTTAAGCTGCGGTTGCAGTTTAGGTTGTGGAATAGGTTGCTTATCATCTTTAGATTTTTTGACATCAACAACGCTAGACGCGAGATTGCCTAAATACTGAGGCTGGCTTTCAGCAGCAGGTTTAGGTTTAATAAAGGCTGCAAAATCCTCATCATTAGAACGTAAATAGTCTGTGATTTGCCTTGCGGTGGGTCTATCCGATGGCTTTCCTTTCCAAAGTTTGTCGGCACTGGGACCCTCGCCTTTCCAACAAGAAAAAATGAGTGAACTAAACTTCTTCGGGCAATCGGGGGGAACGGTTTCTCTTTCTCCTTGGCCAGCCCAAACAGAAACCATGTCGTTGTCCTCTGCATCTAAGAAGGGGATTTTTCGTGAGGCAATTTCCCAGAACGTCATTCCTAAACTGTAAATATCCGATTGTTGAGTATATTGATTGCCCCGTTTAAATAATTCGGGTGCTTTCCAGCGTACCGTGCCAATAGAGCTTGCGGATTTACCACTGGTTGAGGCTATTTTAATGCGGGATTGTCCAAAATCCGATAACTTAGCGTGCCCATTTTTGAGGAGAACATTCAGGCTTTTAATGTCTCGGTGTAAAATATTCCTATCATGCAAATACTCAAGTCCCAGTGACATCTCTATGGACATTTGATAGCGTATCCCCCAATCCAAGGTTTTTTTGCTGTGCAATACGTCAAACAAAGAGCCCTCTGGCATGAATTCCATCACTAAACAATAGGTGGGGCTTAAGCAATATCCATAAAATTGAACTAAATAATCAGAGCGGAGTTTCTCCATGATTTGAGCTTCGTTTTCAAACTCGGCGACCATTTTATCAGAGGCATTTTTAATAAAAAGCTCTTTAATGGCAACATGGCCTTGTACTTGTCGATAGGTTCCTAGGTAAACAACCCCGCATCCGCCTTCTCCAAGCACTTTGTTTCCCGGTGGTTTGTTGGGATCCTTTTCCGGTACATAAGCCAAATTAGAATGATGGATAGCAGAGGAACCAGGTTGCTCTGCTTTCTCTTTTTTCCCCTTCAGATCCAATGCTGCTTTTACTTTTTTCGCATCTTGTGCCATCTCACTCTCCTCATGTTAATAAAGTCTTGGCTCAATACTTAAAAATCCTATGCCTATTATTGATGGTTAACCATCAATTTAAGGGCTAGCCGCTGATTGCAAATTCCCCTGATAACTGATTGACAATTGACTTCGTAGGGCTTCGCATTTAGCCTTGGCGCTTTGGTCTCCAAACTTAAGCGCTTCTTCATACCAATGTAGTGCCTTTGGAAGATCCTTAGTATAGATAATTCTCCTAATTAAAAGCCCTACTAAAACACTACAAAATCAGTGCAAGGCTATTATACCCCAAAACAACAAAAATCAATATCCCATTCATAGCTGAACAACTCATAAAAATTGAGCAGCCAACTACTTTCTACTTTTCAGTTGGGATCAAGTTATTCATTGCTATTAAGCACAGCTTTACGAGTTTAGGGTCTTTGAAAAAAATAGATCCATGAGTACCGGAGTGTATGTCATAGCGAGCGATAGGTTCGAAGTTATTATATCAAACAGGTTGTGAGAAATTTGTGGGTTTAAGTAAGGCATTGTTAGATACTGTGCTGCATTGAGCGCAATTTCTGTTAGCAATAAATTTGATAAAAATCATTGGCTATTTTTATGGAGTGTAGGATTCATATTCCTGTTTTCCTTTCAGAATTCAGAATAAAGACATAGCTTGTCAATTCAGTTGATAAGAGGGATACTGTTAAAGTGAAGCTGTTCGATTGACCAATAAGGAGAGAGTTCATGCTTACCTTCACAGCAGAAGCTAGTTTGCTTGATTCCAAGAAATTATAAGAAGCTCAAAAGAGCGATTAAAACGTGTTTCTGACGTCATTGCAGGTTTTGAGACTCCATATGGTATGGAATTATTATCTTAAGTTCATTGGGTGTACTCAGTTAAAAATGCAGACGAGGCTATAGAAGCAGTTCATAAATGGACTTCTCGTAAGCGTGATATGTTTAAGCCAGACCATATTCAAACTGCATGGGATCGACTAGAAGCTTATAGGTGGTTTAGTTAATTTGGTGTGGGTTGCTTCCGTAGGAATAGTAGGTTTGGAAAGATAAATGTTGAATTTCGAAAAAAATTCAAAATGGATACTAATTCCCCTTGCGTTATTTATACTAAGTCTTACTGGATTGGTTATTCTTTATGGCTGGCTACTTTTTTCAGGAAAAGCGGAAATTAACCTTATCCCTATTCTTACAACTATCGGTGCTGCTATTATTGCTCCTTGGGTTGGAGTCAAAACTTTCTTAAACCAACAACGAATTGCTCGTGTTCAAAAAATCTATTATGAAGAATCCTTACTAGATCTCCAGAAACATCTTGATGAGGCATTTAATATTACGAATCAAAATATAGCACGATTTGAAAATGCGATAAATTTAATTAAACTTAACCAATCATCTTCAGTAGTAACATTAAATGAAATAGCTAATGAAATTAAAGCCCCTTTACTTTACCAATCATCTAAAAGGGAAGTGCTTATTTCATTATTTGGCAAACATGGTTATGTAATGCATCAATGGTTGTTTAAATTTGACAAAGATTTTAATGGCTTTAATTTATTTCTCCATGAGGTGGTTTTTAGTTTATTCATACGATTACAAGCAGGCAATAAGATCTCAGATGATGTTATGAATCATCTACAGGTAGAAGTTAAAAATAAGTATAACTTAGTATTGCGTCATTCCACACTACTGTATTTATTTAATAGTATTATTTCAATAATTGGAACGTTGGATTTCAAATCGCGCAAGAAACTAATTAAAGGTATACAAAGCAATGGTGAGCTAAACGATCAACTAAAAAAAATGAATGAAGCGTTTAAAATTTTATTTGCATATTACAAGTTGAAAGAAAAAGTGGTTTTATCCTATTTAATTAGCGATTCCGATTTTAGATTTAAATTAACATTAATAGATGATAATATGTCACCTGAACGACTTAAATATAATGATGATTTAAGTTCAAAGGAATTTAAAATAATTATGAATGACTTGTTGCTATCTAATTTAACGGTTTTTGTAGATAATGCGCCTGTAAGCTACTCTAAGATTCAGTTAGGGATGGCAAATAAGGTAGCTTTTGATGAGAAACCACTCTTTTATCCTGAAGCGGAAATGTTTAATAATTTTTGATTCTATAGTTTGGTCTGGTTATTCATATTGTTTTTAAAATTGATGTTAAGAGGTTTTCAGTTTACATAAATTGCACTTGTCCTGAAAAATATTTTGCTTGATTTGATTATGTATTTTGGGTAGAATCTTAGACTGAATATTCTATGTTTAAGTAAATAAAAGTCACATGAAAGAATTGAAATCCCTTTTCTTTAAAGCAATTAAATCTGCAATAAGATGGAGTGATATATATAGTGAATTAATAAAATACAATAGTGAGAAAAAAAATGTATCAGGGCGGTTGTTTGAATTGGTTTGTAAATATTATTACCTGTTTGAGCCAACCGTTAGACAAGAATATAAAAATGTCTGGCTCTTTTCAGAAATACCTTCCAAGATAAAAGAAAAGCTTAATTTAGGCAAAATCGACCATGGAGCAGACCTTGTACTTGAAGACCATATGGGGTTTTTTACTGTTGTGCAATGTAAATTTAGAAGCAATCAAAATAGTCTAATTACATGGACGAAAGACAAAATATCGAATTTATTTGCAGAAGGTCTTAAAGCTGAGTATTTAGTAATTTTTACTAATGCTTCAGGAATAGATAAACATTCAGAGAACAAAAGGCCAGGTCAATTAAAAGTTGTAACGTTAGCAGATCTATCAAAGCTGTCTATGCTAACTATTTTGGAAATAAGAAATTCCATATTAAACATTTCTAAAAAATTAGAGAATTTTAAAAAGCCGAAAGAGCATCAACTAATTGCCATAAAAGAAATTACAAATGGTTTCAGGAAACATGACAGGGGACAATTAATTTTTCCTTGTGGAGCAGGGAAAACATTAGTTTCTTTGTGGGTGCAAGAAGCGTTAAAAGTAAATCATACAATAGTTTTGTTACCGTCATTGGCTCTTTTAAAGCAGACAAAAAATGAGTGGAGTTCTAATCAAAGTTTATTTGTTCAATATATGTGTGTTTGTTCAGCAAAAGACGTGGATTCGAAAGAAGATGTTTTTATAACTACTGTTAATGAGATTAGCGGTAAAGTATCGACAGATCCAAGAGAAATTTACACTTTCCTTAAAAAAAACAAAAAAACTATTATATATTCTACCTATCAAAGTTTACATGCTGTTTGTGAAGCCATTAAAGATATGGAATTTGAATTTGATCTGGCTATTTGTGATGAGGCACATAAAACTTCTGGAGGTGAAATTGGAAAATTTTGTCTTATACATTCAAATGAAAATATCCCTATTAAAAAACGTTTATATATGACTGCAACACCGAGAATTATCTCGGACGAAACAAAAAAATCACTTAAGAAAGATAATATTAATTATTTTTATGATATGAGTAATGAGAATATATTTGGGCCGGAATTTTATAGAATGAGCTTTAAAGAAGCAATAGATAAAAAAATTCTTGTAGATTATCAGATAGTTGCTGTAGGTGTCAGCAGTAAAGAACTTGAGAGTGCAATAAGAGATCGTAAATATTGTTCTCATAATGAAACAATAGATGAAATTGCTAATAACTATGCTTTAGAGAAATTTATGAAAAAATATGAAACAAACCATGTAATTACTTTTCATTCGTCTATAAAGAAAGCAGAGGCTTTTAGCCGAAGGCATCAAGAGGCTTATCCTAAGGTTAATACATATCATATTAATGGTGGTATTAATACTAATGCAAGGGACACTATAATAAGTGAATTTTTGGATTCTTCAAAATCAATCATAAGCAATGCGCGGTGTTTAACAGAAGGAGTTGATTTGCCTGCGGTTGATGTGGTGTATTTCTGTGATCCCAAAAGTTCTAAAATAGATATTATCCAAGCATCCGGAAGAGCATTAAGAAGGGCCGATCATAAAGGTAAAAAATTCGGGTACATAGTCGTTCCAATTTTTCATCGTGAACAAGAGAAATTAGAAGAAAAAATAGATTCTAGTCCTTTTAAATCTCATGTGGCTGTAATTCGATCGATGTGCAGCCATGATGAGAGATTAGTTGCAGAGATAAAAAAATTAAAATGTGGTGAAGGGAAGCAGTTAACCAAAACTGATAATGTATTGATTAGCGAAACATGTAAAATAATAATTTTAGACGATTTTCACGAAAAATTAAAAGAGGCTATATTTGATCAAATTATAAACAAAATAAGAATTCCTTGGAAACGTTTTGAAGAAGCAAGGGTGTTTGTTCGCTCTTTAAATTTAACAAATCAAACGGTTTGGAAAGATTATTGCAAAAATGGAAATAAGCCAGAAGATATTCCTTCTTGGCCAAATGAAGTTTATGAAAAACAAGGGTGGATTTCTTGGGGCGATTGGCTTGGCACTAAAACAATTGCTAGCCAAAATAGAACATATCGTTCATTTAAAGAAGTTAGAGCCTTTGTTCATACTTTAAATTTAAAAAACAGATCAGAATGGCAATCATATTGCCGAAATGGGGATAAACCAGAAGATGTCCCTTCATGTCCTGAGCATGTTTATGAAGATCAAGGATGGGTTTCAATGGGCGATTGGCTGGGTACTGGAAAAATTGCCAATCAAAATAGAATGTACTGTCTATTTAATAAAGCCAGAGCTTTTGTGCATAATTTGAGTTTAAAAACTCAAAAAGATTGGAAAGATTATTGTCAAAGAGGAAATAAACCAGAAGATATTCCTTCAAATCCTTATGGCACTTATAAGGATCAAGGCTGGATTTCTTGGGGCGACTGGCTTGGTACTGGAAAAATTGCCACTCAAAACAAAAGGTTTCGTTCATTTAAGAAAGCTAGATCTTTTGTTCGCACTTTGAATTTAAAAAATCAAACAGCTTGGAGAGATTATTGCCAAGAAGGAAATAAACCAGAAGATATTCCTTTTAGTCCGGATCATCTTTATAAAGATCAAGGATGGCTTTTCTGGGGCGATTGGCTAGACACTCCCAGACGAAGAAATAGAATATATCGTTCATTCAAAGAAGCCAAAACTTTTGTTCATACTTTAAATTTAAAAAGCAGATCAGAATGGCAATCCTATTGTCGAAATGGAGATAAACCGGAAGATATTCCTGCAGCAGACCCCAGTCGTTTTTATAAGAATAAAGGATGGATCTCCTGGGGTGACTGGCTCGGTACTGGAACAATTGCCAGCCAAAATAGAACTTATCGTTCATTTAAAGAAGCCAGAGCTTTTGTTCATGCTTTAAATTTAAAAAGCAGATCAGAATGGCAATCGTATTGTCGCAATGGAGATAAACCGGAAGATATTCCTTCAAATCCTTATAGGACTTATAAGGATCAAGGATGGGTTTCAATGGGTGATTGGCTAGACACTGGAATAATTGCCAATCAAAATAGAATATTTCGTCCATTTATAGAAGCTAGAGATTTTGTTCGTGATTTGAAGTTAAAAAATCAAACAGTCTGGAAAGATTATTATCAAAATGGAAATAAACCGGAAGATATTCCTTCAAACCCTTATCGTGTTTATAAGGATGCCGGGTGGATTTCTTGGAGAGATTGGCTTGGGGTAGTCTCTAATCGCGAAAAAATTTCCTTCACTTGAAAAAACAATTTTTTAAAAAAATAAGGAAAATTTGGTACTGTATTCGACGGTGATTGACGTCAGCAGTTAATGGCACTAAGATAAGAATATGCTGAATTCATGCCACTTCTCCATAAGCAAGATTTCTATAAAAACTATAGTTAAAAAATTTTTTCATTGTGGGAGGCTTGTGGTCTTTGGTTCTGTTTTGTTATGCACTGTGATGCAGAGTACAATATTGTCAATATTTTTTTCTACAATAAAATGCAGTAAAAATTAGAAGTTCTTAACCCAGGCATAGGTTTCATATTCCTTGGTCCTGATTTGATCCCTTAATGGGACTAAAAAAATCAAACTTGTTTTATTTTACTTAATCTAGTATGATTTAAAAAACATTGCAGGAAATCTAGAGGAAGCTGATGTCTAAATCCTTAAGTCAAATAAATGCATCAATGGCTCATAAGAAAGAACAGGAGAAGGAACCTCGTTTAAAGCCCATCGGCATAAAATATAAATTTAAAGAACGCCTCTTAAGCAGAATCTGTGGGTAAATTATATCCAAAAATTGGTATTCTGAACATAAACCCTTATCAATTTGAAACCTT
>Ga0207050_1064_pt1 | contig 20444 bp, 20 predicted proteins | sample Alteio_BWMinCont_64_FD_153291 | JGI IMG/M metagenome (GOLD analysis project Ga0207050, IMG submission 153291) | Enriched cells from forest soil in Barre Woods Harvard Forest LTER site, Petersham, Massachusetts, United States -... | ecosystem: Environmental > Terrestrial > Soil > Temperate forest >...
CGGATCAGCGCTGCTATGAAAGCGAGATGGGCAGCACGGAAGAAGGCCAAATGATTGTCGTAACAGTGGAGAGTTTTAATGAGAGAATCCCCAACAGAACCGCCGACAGAAGAACCACCAAAACAACACCCTCCAAAAGAAGAACCGCCAATAGAACAACCACCAATAGAAGAGCCGCCGAACAAAGAAGGGTGACTTGACACCGCGGTTATCAGCGATTCACTGCCTTTCGACCGAACCTTCAAGGCAGAAGACAACATCCGGCTTTCCTCCTACCCGTAATTCCTCAACGATATGGCTTCGAACTCGCCGTGTGAGTAGCGGACTGAATGAGTCCAAAGCGGCCTCAAGGCTCGCATACGTGCTGGTCTCGGTCTTATTCGGTGTCCTAATTGTTATCGCGTATAGAGTGGTTCCATGTTCGGTGAAAGCCGCGACCGTAGCTTCCATAGCTACCTCCTTGATGCGCGACATGTTGCGCAATGACGGAGGGATGCACATTCTCTGGAGGCGGGTTGTGACAACGTAGCCGAACGCAGGATTACACGCACAAAACAAAAACGTCACACTCTGCAACCAGTAACAACCCCCTTTTATGAACGGCGCATCTTCTGTAGGCATGGGCGAGAAAGTACACCGTAAAAATAGCCGCCCCGCAAGGCATCCTTGGAACTTCGTAGAGTCCCGCAGCGGCATCAAGAGGGGTCCGCGCGGTGATGAATCGGGAACAGCTTCAATTGCAGATCGCAGCACAATCGTGCGCGATTATGGTGATACAGCAACGCTTGACGTCCACATCGATGTCCACAAGTACAAGACAAGAACTCGAAAACGAACTCCTTGATCGAGTACATTTGCGGTTCGTCGCACTTAGTGCTCTGAGATTAATGACAACCACAGGCGAACGACGCGAGCCTTAATGCCGCTTTAAGTTTCGGCTAATAGACTTGGACGCGTGGTGATGTTCTCCCCGCCCGAACCACAAATAAAAATCCCCTATGCCGACGTGCCCAAGATGCCAGCAACCGTTAGAACGTCGGCACCGTTACGGATTCCTTCAAAAGTACGTTCTCAATCTCTTCGGTCTCTACCCGTGGCATTGCAGCGATTGCCAGATTACCTACCTTCGACGAGCACGAACGACCGGGTGAGCCGACAAGCTTCGAAATGAAGCGCGGGATTTCCTCATTGATATTCGCCTCTTCTTCGCCTACCCTAGTTTCATGTTCCAGGGTCCGCAAAGCTGGCGCGACTTCGTGGTCCGCTGCAAGCGATGTTGTGGGGAGAACGTTCCCGCTGGCGTCGAGACGTTGCCTGCATCGTGGATCGCGGTCAAGTGTCCCCTATGTGGCGAGCACAGGCGCTATCTGCCCACTGAAGTGTTTCATGGCAGAGTGTCGTATGCGTTGATCCCCGCATGAGATTCAATTACCTGGAAGCTCTGCGGAACGAATAGCCCCGACGACACAACTACGCGATGAATTTGCGGACGATCCGTTTGTACGGAAACTACTCGACGCAAGGCGCCAACCGAATCCCAGATCGAACGCAGGCGGAAGAACAAAAACGCTGCGCGGTTCACTCGCGAAGAGTAGAATCCTCGCCGTTGGGTTACCGAACCCGGAACGCAGACGTGCGCAAGGCTCGTTCCCCCGAGGCCAGCACCCAACCGCCTCCATCTGCGTGACGCCTCCGCTCCTTACTGATGTAAGAGCTGTGTGGAGGTGTGCGAATGAAATCCCCGATCTGTGTCACCAAAATCTGTGTCATGAACAGGAAGCAGACTGCTTCTTTCAGCATTGCAGGCTTGATGCTCACAATCGCGCCGCTGTGGCTGTTGCTGGCCGCAGCTAACACGTCTGCGCACGCACAGGGCACTCCTCCGTCCTGGGTGCAGGCCTATGGCTCCTCGGGAAGTGGCTTCAGCATCGCCAATGCCATCAAGGCTGCGCCCGACCACAATTTGTATGTGGCCGGTCAGTTCAGCGGAACAGCTACCTTCGGAGGTACAACCGTAACCGCAACTGGCCCATTCGATATCTTCCTTGCGAAGTACACTCCAACCGGCTCGTTACTGTGGATAGCGCAAACATCGCAAACAGACATCAACTACAACCCTGCCGGCAACGGTGTCGACCTGGACAAAGACGGGAATGTATACCTGACTGGACGTTTCGTCGGGAATGCAACTTTCTATTCAGCGAACCCAGCCGGCAAGCAGATAACGTTGACGAGTGGGTCTCAGGAAGCGATATTCCTGGCAAAATACACTCCTTCCGGCGCCCTCTTGTGGGTGCAGACGGGCATTAGTGACTGCTCATATCCGGATATAGGATGTGCCAGCGACGGCGTAGCAGTGAATCCTGCTGCTGGCACCGTCTATATCGCTGGCACGACCTATGGAGACACAACGTTCTCGTCGGCAGATGGGACGAGTCACGATATTTCTGTCGATAGTTTTTATGAAGGACACATGGTATTGGCCAAGTACGATACCAACGGCAATTTTCTGTGGGCTCAAACTAACTTTTCCTACAATCTGGATAGCGGTGGCACTGGAGTCGCAGTCGACTCCAAGGACAATGCATACATCATCGGCTGGTTCACAGGCCCGACCGTCTTCTCCAGTGCCGACGCTACCGGCATAACTGTGGGCCCCTTCAGCCCTGTTGCTGATCAATACGGAGATTACGTAGGTAGCGACACTTTCCTGGCGAAGTACGATAAGAACGGCAACGCCCAATGGGTGAACCACTTTTGCGGATACACTTCTTATCCCGGCGCGGTCGCTGTGGGTCCGAACGGAGAAGTTACCCTCGCTGGCACCACCGAGGACATGAACTACCTTTTCCCTGTCTACCTAACACCAGTTACGAGTTCCACGAGTGTCAGCTCACAGCCTCCCGGGGCAGGCATCAACCTGGGCAGCGGTACTATCACTAACCCGGGTAACACAGATGAAGTCATTGCCACTTACAATCCCGCCGGAGTCCTGATACGGGCGCAGCGTCGGGGTGGGACCGCTAGTGAGAGTGCTACCGGCGTCGCCTACGACTCACGAGACAATCTCTACGTCACCGGTCTGGTTGAGGGAAATGCTCAGCCGAAGCTTTTTGTAGACGAATATTCTGGCAAAAATCTGCTTTGGGAAGCAAGCGCAAGTGCAGAGGATTGGACAGAACCGCCATTGATCACTCCGGCGTTGACCGACTTCGGGCCACCGGCGTTGACCGTCGATGCCGCAGGCTCGGTATTTGTGACAGGTGGATATAACGGCACGACGTCGTTCGGCGATATCGAACTGACCGGCACCGGAACCTCGGAAGTATTTGTAGCCGGGCTGAACACGGCATTCGCCAATCAGTCTGCGGATCTTCTGCTGCGACTGTACGCCTCTCCGACGCCCGTTCATCAGGGCGATCTGATCACCTTTACTTTTCCGGTCTGGAATCGTGGTCCAAACGTTGCCTATCTTGAGTCGCTGAAGACGCAGGTGCCGGAAGGAACGACATTCGACTATATACGCATCTCGGGAACGCCCGGGTTGGGCACCTGCACGCATCCGCCCTACCAGGGAACGGGAGAGATTGTCTGCGATGAAAACAGCGCCATGGCGCCGAACACGACGTGGACGCTGCGGCTGACGGTGAAGGTGACGGCCCCATCAGGCAGCGTGATCACCGAGACGGGAACCGCGACCGAGGTCACGCCCGATCCAAAGCCAGCGGATGCGACTTCGACGGTGAGCGTTGCGGTGGAGTAAAGACAAGGCGGGACCAAAGAAGTATTTTCTTGTCGGGCTCCGCGGCTGAAGCGGAGCCCGGTCTTGTCCCTGTGAATCGCGAACAATATTCAGCGGGTGTGATGCGCACCACTGCGTAGCGCCCGGGAAAGAGTAGAATCGTCCCGTTGGGCGTACCGAACCCGGAACGCCGACGTCGGCATGGCTCGGTCCCCCGAGGCCAGAACCCAACCGCCTCCATCTGCGCGACGCCCCCGCTCCTTGCTGATGTAAGAGCTCTCTGGAGGCTGTGCGCTGAAATTCCCGATCTGTGTCACCAACATCTGTGTCACTAAGAGGAAGCAGACTGCTTCTTTCAGTATCGCAGGCTTGATGCTTGCAATCGCGCCGCTGTGGCTGATGCTGGCCACGGCCAACTCGTCTGCGTATGCACAGACGTCCGGTAATGTTTCGAATGCAAGCGCGACCACCAGCACTGCGCCCTCACCCGCGGACTGGACGGAGTTCCACCGAGACAACATGCAGCGCTGGAATCCGTATGAGACGGTGCTTGGCGTCAACAATGTCGGAAGCCTGCAACTGAAGTGGAAGAGTGCCATCCGCTCCTACCCCTTCGCCGGCACCTCCACCTTTTCGTCCTCACCCGCAGTGGTGAATGGTGTGATTTATTTCGGCGCGGGCAACGGTACCGAATACGCGCTGAATGCAAGCACGGGGGCCACGCTGTGGAGCGCTTCCATTGGTTCTCCGGTGAGTTCCTCGCCCGCCGTTGCGAACGGGGTGGTGTATGTCGGGTCCGGCGGCGCCATGTTGATATCCCCTTACCTGTTTGCTCTGAACGCCAACACCGGCGCCGTGATTTGGAGCTATATGACCTCCGAGAATGTGGTGTCCTCGCCTGCGGTGGTGAATGGAGTGGTATATACCACGTGCGGCGACCCCTTTACCGGGCCTACTGTGTGTGCCCTGAACGCCAGCACCGGCGCCCTGCTTTGGAACCTTTCTCGCCCAAACGCTGTGGAATCCTCGCCCGCAGTGGCGAATGGGGTGGTCTATGTCGGCGACGATGGGGGCGAAGTGGCTGCGGTGAATGCCGGCACCGGCGCATTAATGTGGACTTATGCCACCGGAAACGTTGTGAAATCTTCGCCCGCAGTGGCAAATGGAGTGGTGTATGTCGGCTCGGAGAACGGCAACGTGTATGCGTTGAACGCCAGTACCGGCGCCAAGCTGTGGAGCTATGCGACTGGAGACTATGTGGATTCCTCGCCCGCCGTGGCGAACGGTGTGGTCTATATCGGCTCTGGGAACGGCAATATCTATGCGCTGAAAGCCGGCACAGGTGCAATGCTGTGGCGCTATGCCACCGGGGGCAATGTGCAATCCTCGCCCGCCGTGGCGAATGGGGTGGTTTATTTCGGTTCTTCTGATGGCAATGTGTATGCGCTAAATGCCGACACCGGTGCATGGCTGTGGAACTTTGATACAGGCGTGGCAGTGGACTCCTCTCCGACTGTAGCGCATGGGGTGGCTTATATCCATGCTGGAGTTCTATCTGGAAATGGTGTTGTTTATGCTTTCAGCGTCGGAGCCGACCTTTTCCTGCGGACCCGTCCCACTCCGACGACAGTCCATCAGGGCGATCTGATCACTTATGCCTTCCCCGTATGGAATCTGGGACCTGATAACGCTGTTCACGAAGTGCTGACCACGCAGGTTCCCGAGGGCACAACCTTCGACTACATCCGCATCTCCGGCACGCCCGGACTGGGCACTTGCACAACTCCGCCATACGAGGGAACTGGAGAAATCGTGTGCCACGAAAACAGCGCCATGGCCCCAAACACCACCTGGACAGTGCGCCTGGTTGTGAAGGTTACGGCTCCTTCAGGGACAGTGATCACCGAAAGTGCAACGGCCACTGAGGACACGACTGATCCCAATCTGGCCAATAACACTGCGACAGTAAGCATGACGGTGCAGTGACGAGAGAATCGGCGGAAAGCGAATCGTGATCTTGCCAGAATAGACAAGACGTCGAGCAAGAGCGGACATCGACGCAGGTCATTACGTGCAGCAGGACATCGGCAGCGATGGGCGAAACTCCCTGCTGTCAATCAATCCGTAGTTCCGGTCGGATAACCGGCCATACGGAATGTATGGTCCGCCGCCGTTTTGCAAGCGAAAGATGAGGAAGACGGAATTGGTCTGCGCGAATGTATCCGGCCTCTGTTGGAGTAGCGATCTCCTGGCCTGAATGGAATGCGCTGCGCCCTCGTCCTATTTAGTTTCGCTGCCTTTGGAGGTATTTTCCGAATGCAGGTTTCGGGAGCGCCGGGATCGACCGTTGTGCCATCTCATGGTTCGCCAGCAAACCTGGCAGGAATCTCAAAACTTGGAACCGTCGTCGTTGGACTGCAGATGTGGGAATCGCTGCAGCGATTTCCAAGCCTGGCGCTTGTGCCAGGCGTCATGTGCAGCCCATCAGGCTGTGACTGGTTGTGGTAAAAGCGGCGGCCGATAAGCCTCTCCTTTGCATAGAACCGCCCAGACCATGCGTGCCATCTTGTTGGCTAAAGCCACTGTCGCTACCTGTTTGCGCTTACGTGCGGTGAGACTGGCCAGCCACGTACTCAGGCCCGAAGATTGCTTCGTCCTCTGCAGTAGCACTGTATGTGCTCCTAGCACGAAGAGCTTTCGCAGGTATTTGTTCCCACGTCTGCTGGTGCCAGTAAGCTGTTGCTTGCCGCCGGTGGAGTGCTCACCCGGAACCACTCCTAACCAAGCTGCAAATCCGCGGCCCTTCTTGAAGGCTGCCCCGTTGCCGATGGCCGCGATCGTGGCTGTAGCGATCAGCGGTCCAATTCCGGGGATCGCGATCAGGCGCCTGCATGGTTCAAGTTCGCTGGCGATGCGCACGATCAGTTTGTTGGATTCTTCGATCTGTCTGTGCAGGTACTGCATCTCTATCTGCAGTTGTGTCAGAAGTACTCGTAACCCACCCGATAGCTTGTTGTCTGCGTCTTCCAGGATGGGAGGGAGAGAGGCTTCAAGATGCTCGCGTCCCTTGCGCATCGTGATGCCACGCTCGAGCAGCAATCCGCGAATCTGGTTGATCACCGCGGTGCGGCGCACGACCCACCGTTCGCGTACTCGGTGCAGCGACTGCAGGTCGAGCTGATCGTCGGTCTTGATCGGCACAAACCGCATCGTGGGACGGGTTACAGCCTCGGCAATGGCTTCGGCATCGATGTAGTCGTTCTTGTTCGTCTTCACGTACGGCTTCACATACTGTGCCGGCATCAAGCGCACATCATGTCCCTGTTCCCGCAGAGCGCGGCCGAGAAAATGAGATCCTCCGCAGGCCTCCATGCCGATCAGGCACTCGTGAAGGTTAGATGTAAAGCGCAGTAGCTGAGTCCGCGAGCACTTCTTGCGAACCACGACTTCACCCCGTGCGTTGACACCTACAAGGTGAAAGACCGTCTTTCCTAGATCGATACCAATTGTGCGAATCTCCATGGAACACCTCCTGTGATCACCTCTACACCCTCCAGGGGCTTAGGCGGCGGACCATCCCAGTAGTTACGCCGAGGGCGGGCAAGCCCTGCTTGTCGATTTTCTAGAAAAGTCGCCTCGCTCAAGAATCCCCTGAAACTTTTGTCCAATTAGGTCGCGATCTCGCGTCTAATAGTTATGAGGCAATAGCGCGTCTCGCTTCTAAGCGGAAAATCATGCGCTAAATATGGGCAGTTTCCGACCGCTGGTCGGCTAGATGCCTGCGAAAGACGCAACACCTTTACAATCAATTCTGCCGACGGGCCAAGGAACTGCACTCCTTGCTAAGCGCGGCCCTGTGCCTATTTCTTGCCCCTCTGCTATAGTTGCGGGCGAGACGGACCCCGATGTGCCAAGACTCCGAGAGGAAGTGGAGAAAATGGCACGAAGGCGGCATCAGAAGCCAAAACCTTTCAAGGAAGGCGCGTTCTGGTGGATGCTCTGTTGGCAGGACGAATTTGTCAACGGAACACGCATCAGGAAGCGCAAACGAGTCAAACTTGCTCCCGTAAAGATGCCTTTTCGGGAAGTGCAGAAGGTCGCCGATGAGTTTCTTAATCCGCTGAATCTGGGATTGATTACTCATGGCTCGGCGACGAATTTCAGCGACTACGTGAACAATACGTACCTAACCCATAATCTGCCGCTCCTGTCATCGACCACGCAGGAGCGATACGGTTATGTCATCCGGAAGCATCTGCTTCCAGCGTTCGGGAAGATGTGTCTGCGCGACCTGACACCGATGGCCGTTCAGAACTTCTGTACGCATCTCCCCCCAGAACTCAGTTACGAATCCAAGGACAAGATTCGGGATGTGCTTTCCAGCATCCTTGTTTCCGCAAAACGCTATGGTTTGCTTGTTTCCAACCCGGTTGAAGGGGTTCGTTTGCCTCCGAGTCGGCGCGGCAACAGAATCAAACCATACGTCACACCTCAACAGTTCAACGCGCTGGTCGAACTCATCCCCGAGCCTTATGCCTCGATGGTGTATGTTGCCGTCTACACAGGGCTGCGAGTGAGTGAGTTAATTGCGCTGCGCTGGCAGGACGTTGGCTATAACACCATCACGATTGACGAACGTTATTGTCGGGGTGACTGGGGTTGTCCAAAGTCAAGCGCCAGCAATGCGACCATCGCCGTAAACAAGGGTGTGATTTCGCGCATTCACCGCTTGAAGACACTCACAATCGAGTTGAGATCTGGCGGCAACGGTGCTATGCGGACGGTGCAGGTTGTCCGAAGTTCTGGTCCGGAAGATCTCGTCTTTCAGAGCTTGCTGCAAGGGAAGCCGATGCGAGACAACAACATTCTCACCCGTCATCTCAAACCCGCTGGTCGCAAACTTGGCATCCCGTTTGTGAACTGGAGATGCTTGAGGACTTCACACGCAACCTGGCTGAAGCTGGCTGGAGCTGACATCAAGGATGCGCAAGCACAGATGCGGCGTTCGCGAGCCTCAACGACGCTCAACATCTACCAGCAATTCGTACCGGAATCTCAGCGGTTAGTGGTCGAAAAACTGTCTGCGCTCTGCGAGAGTGGAGCGGTGAATTGATGTTCCAAATCACGTTCCATTAACGTTCCAATTCTGGGTCTGAAAAGTGGTCGAAATCAGTGGCAAGAATTAGCGGAATCAACCAGTTCACAACGACCGAAGCCCTCCCTGAAAAGGCCGGCGGCGGCGGTTCGATCCCGTCTTTGGCCACCATTTAGAATCAATTACTTACAAGCACTCAATCATGAGCCTCCCATTCGGGAGGCTTTCAGTAAGCGTCCGGCCTGACCAGGTGGGATGAGATGCAGAAGTGTCCACTTGTTTTTTAGGTGCACACTTGGAGGATGGACTTGAAGAGAGCTAAGAAGTGTGGGGCTGGATATGGGCGGCGAGATTCCAGGGCAGCAGGTCCTCGATGCGGCTGAGGGGATGTTCAGCGATGCGCGTCAACACTTCCCGCAGCCACAGTTCGGGATCAACTCCGTTGAGCTTCGCCGTCCCGAGCAGTGAATAGATGGTGGCAGCGTTCTCGCCGCCTCCATCGGACCCACAGAAAAGATAGTTCTTTCGACCGAGAGCGACGGCGCGGAGCGCCCGCTCGGCTGCCGAGTTGTCGATCTCGATGCGGCCATCATCGACGTAGCGCGCGAGGGCACGCCAGCGGGAGAGCGCATAACGAATGGCCTCCGCGGTCTCCGACTTCGGAGAGAAGGATCGCAACATCTTCTCCATCCACGCCCGGAGTTCTTCGAGCAGCGGTGCGGCGCGAGCCTGTCGGATCGCCCTTCGCTCATCGGCAGGCTTGCCTCGAACTTCATCTTCGATGCGGTAAAGACGGCCGATGCGCTCCAGTGCGCCGGTTGTCGTCGGCGAAGGATGCGCAGCGTGGATGTCGTGGAACTTTCTGCGGGCATGCGCCCAGCATGCCGCCTCGCGAATCCGACCAGTGTCATATAGATGATGGAAGCCGGAATAGGCGTCGGCCTGCAGTGTGCCTGCGAAATCCTTCAGGTGTTCGCGGGGATGTTCGCCCTTGCGATCCGGCGAGTAGGCGAACCATACGGCGGGCGCGGTGTTCTCGCCTGTCGGGCGATCATCGCGCACGTACGTCCAGAGCCTGCCAGTCTTCGTCTTGCCGTTGCCGGGAGCGAGCACCGGCACCGGCGTGTCATCGACATGGATCTTCGCCGCGCCGAGAACGTGACGGCGCACGGCGTCGACCAGAGGCGCGAGCAACTCGCTCGTGGCTCCCACCCATCCTGCCAGCGTGGAGCGATCGAGTTCCACACCTTGCCGTGCATAAATCTCCGACTGGCGATACAACGGGCAGTGGTCGGCATACTTCGAGACCAGAACATGAGCCAGCAGCCCAGGACCAGCCAGTCCGCGTGCAATCGGCCGTGAGGGAGCAGGTGCTTCGACAACTGTCTCGCACTTGCCGCACGCGAACTTCGGTCGCACGTGCCGGATCACCCGGAAGCTATCCGGGACGTACTCCAGCTGCTCAGAAACATCTTCGCCGAAGTGGCGAAGACCACCACCGCACTCCGGACAGCAGCTGTGTTCGGGGTTGTGCGTGATGGTCTCGCGGGCGAGATGATCGGGCAGCGGCTTGCGAGCGGGCTTCGCAGCACCGGCGTCATCACGCTCAGTATCTCGTGCTGGAACCGACGCGCGTGCGGCATGGATCGCCTCCATCTCTTCCAGCTGCAGTTCGAGCTGATCGAGCTGCATGGAGAGCTTCTCGCTCTTCCGGCCGAAAAGCATGCGACGGAGCTTCTCAACAACCAGCCTCAGACGTTCAATCTGCTGTGTGTGCGAAAGCAACTCGGCCTGGTGCTCTTCCCGTTGCTGGGCCAGCGCTTCGCGATGCCGCTGTCGCTCTTCGTGCTGCGCGACGACCAGCGCCTTCAGCGCTTCGGTGTCGAGTGCATCGAGATCAGGAAGAGTCGCACGCACCATCCGTGGCAGTATGCCACGCTTCTGTAACTGCGGCAGTATGAAATTAGGTTCACACGGCCATCTGCGGCTGCCATGTGCGATCCGGCCTTCGCCAGTCGATGCCTTCCAGCAGCATCGACAACTGAGCACGGCTCAGTGACACCGTTCCGCTCGTGGCCTGCGGCCAGATGAAGCGCCCGCGTTCGAGCCGCTTCTGAAACAGACAAAGCCCGTCGCCATCGAACCACAGCAGCTTGATGAGATCGCCGCGACGGCCACGGAAGACGAACACGTGTCCGGAGTAGGGCTCCTGTTCGAGTACCGTCTGCACCTGTGCGCTCAGCCCATGAAAGCCGCGCCGCATATCGGTGATGCCCGCGGCAAGCCAGATCCGCGTGCCTGTCCGCAGTTCGATCACCGGGCCAGACTCTTCAGCACCACGCGAATGATGGCCGGATCAGCAGCGCCTTCGATGCTGAGCAAAGCGCGACCAGGAAACTCAATCGTGATCGTGCCCGCACTGGGCTCGGCGCACGCTGGCGCGGAAGGGGCCTCGCTCACTTGCGGTCGGCGATCTTCAGCGACCCTCACTGGCACCAGCGCGGTGGCCGAGTTCGACCTGCGCGGCTGCAGATCGCCCCTCTCATACTGTCGCTTCCAGCGAAATACCTGGTTCGCGTTCACTCCGTTGGCCAGTGCCACGCTCGCGACACTGGCTCCGGGCTCCAGCGTCAGCCTCACAATCTTCAGCTTCTCTTCCACCCGGCGAAAGACTCGCCGCTTCCGGCCCGACGACACACTCGCATCCATGCGCCCTATCGTCAGCCGCCATCTATCCCATGTCCAGATGGGAAGACCAGACGCTTACGCTGTTCTGGTTGCCGGACCTGTACGAAGCGCATCGTGGGCCTGGTCACCGCTTCTGCAATCGCCGCAGCATCAACCATGTCGTTCTTGTTGGACTTGACGTAGGGTTTTACAAACTGAGCGGGAATAATCCTGACTGTGTGGCCTGACGCCTGGAGCTTGCGTGCAAGCCACTGTGAGCCTGGGCAGCTCTCCATGCCGACGAGAGCGGTAGGCGTGTTCGCGAAATGATCGAGCAGGCGATCGCGCCGAAACTTGGTGTGCAACACTGGCTTGCCTGTACTGTCGAGACCGACTACGTGGAAGCTGTTCTTCCCGATATCGATGCCGTATACCGTGACTCCTTCGATGCGCTTTTTCATGGTGGTCTCCTTCCGCGAACTGCTTGACTACAGTGTGCTCTCGTTGGGATCGGAGCGGACCATCCCATTACTTCTAAGCCCCGAGCGACGGCGCCGTGCGGTCAGCCGTGCCTGCGAGCATGGAATGAGCGAGCGGCGAGCGTGCTTTCTGATGGGTCAGCCCAGAGGCACGCAGCGCAATCGGCCGACACAGCGTGAAGATGAGGATCGACTCACCCAGGCCATTATCCAGTTGGCCAGTCAGTATGGCCGTTATGGTTACCGAAGGATCACGGCGCTACTGCAGCGTGCCGGCAAGGATTGAATAGGCAACGAAATGCGGAAGATCGTTCCGCTCCTGCCTTCAACGCTGCTGCTCCGGTATTGAATTGTGCCACCGTGTCCGTGAACGATCTCTCTCACGATCCAGAGCCCGAGTCCGCTTCCCTCAGATTTATCGCTCTTGAAGGAGTCGAAGAGCGTCTCCCGCATTGACTCCGGGATCCCGGCTCCGTTGTCCGCAATTGTGATGATGGCGTTGGACCGACGCATGGCGACACGCACATGCAGACTCCCTGAATGGCGCAACGCCTCGATGGAGTTGAGCAGGAGATTCGTAACCGCCTGGAAGATTTCACCTTTTTTAACGCGTACCAATGCAGAGTCGGAAGACCGCGTCTGAACATTGATTCTTTTTTGGGAAATCTGCTCATGATGGAGGCGAAGCGCGGAAGTAGCTAAATCGACCAAATCAATTTCTTTCGCTTCCAAATCCAGGCGAATGAAGGCGAGACTTCTGCTGGTGATCTCGCCAAGGCTACGCAACTGACTATCCGCTTCATCCAGATATTCGACACTCTGGACTGAGCCGTCGGGTGCGGTTCTCGCCAGGAAGATAAGGTTAGTGAGGGCCGCGAGGCGATTATTGACCTCATGCATGGTCGCGCCGACCAACCTGCCTGCCAGAGCGAGCTGGTGATATCGTCGAAGATTTTCTTCGCAGGCTTTGAGCTTTTGACCTTCGTCCTCAAAGGAGCCGCGAGGAGCGATGGGCGCGTCCATGCTTATCTGAGGAGATTAGGGGAGTAAAGGTTGGCCCTTGGAGTCCACTTGATCAGATGCACCCTAAATGTGTGTTGTGGCGGACGAATATTCGGTTGCGGGCCTTCAAACTCGGAGCTTTTCATACCCGGCATCATGACATCGCTGATGAGGAGAGCCGGAATCAACTCGGCCAGTGCAGCGATAGCCTTCTCTGGATGGTCGAATGCAATTGCCTGAAAACCTGCTTGATTCAGGATAATTGCGGGTGTTTCCGCGATCACGGCTTCATCGTCGACGACGAAGACCACACGATTTGTTTCCGGCACCAGGTCTTCTTTGATTTGTGTGCCTAGGATACTCTGCCAGTTACTTCATATTAGCCCCCCGCAACAGGAGCAGGCGCGTTCATCATTCGTTCACATTTCCTGTACAAATATCAGATGGCAAATGCGGTCGCTTCTATCAAACCTAGAAACCGGGCAAAGGTTCTCAACGCAAATCGTCAGGCCAAGATGGCTCAGTCGGCACACGCTTATGTTCGAGGAAACACCCTGCACTTCTACGAGTGGCTGAAGAAGCATTCCTCCCAAACAATTCCTGAAGGGCCACCGGTCTGGATCTGTGGGGATTGCCATGTCGGAAATATTGGTTCCCTGGCCGACTCAAAAGGCAAAATCGAGATTCAGATTCGCGATCTGGATCAAACCGTGGTCGGTAATCCTGCCCATGACCTCGTTCGCTTGGCTCTTTCGCTGGCCACGGCTGCGCGGGGTTCAGATCTGCCGGGCGTCACGGTCGTCAAGATGATGGAGGAGATGATCGACGGATACGAACAGGCACTCGTCACTCGTCGAACCAGACTGAAAGCAAGCGGTGACGATCTCACACCGATTCAGGCCGTTTTGGAGCAATCGCGCCGTCGGCGCTGGCATCATCTTGCCGAAGAACGAATCGAGGATGTCAAACCTCAGATTCCGCTCGGCAGGCGCTTTTGGGCTCTGGACAAAAAAGAGCTCGCCGGCATCGGAGCGCTCTTCCAGGACGAGACCGTCACCGCAAAAATACTGAAGTTCAAGGGACGTGAGCCGAAAAACGAAGATTTCGGTTGTCGATGCGGCTTATTGGATGAAGGGGTGTAGTTCACTGGGTCGCCTTCGGTATGCCGTGCTCTTAGGAATCGGCAAGCAAAGCGATCGAAGCTACTGCCTCATCGATCTGAAAGAGGCAGCCTCGGCCACAGCCCCTCAAGGAAAGATGACGGTTCGTAATAATGCCCAAAGAGTTGTGACAGGCGCTTGTCAGCTCTCACCCAACCTTGGAGAGCGCATGTTGGCCGTCAAGCTCGGAGGCAAAGACCTGGTCATGAGAGAGCTTATGCCCCAGGACCTAAAATTCGACCTGGATCGCTTGACCCAGGAGCAAGCCGTGGCTGCCGCTCGTTACCTTGCCGGAGTAGTCGGGAAGGCCCACGGAAGGCAGATGGACGCCAAAACAAGGTCTTCCTGGCTCTCTAAGTTAAGAAAACAGCATTCCAAAAGCCTCGATGCACCAAGCTGGCTTTGGTCAAGTGTGGTCGCACTCATCGCGGATCACGAAACCGCCTACCTCGAACATTGTAGGCAATACGCATCCGGTCATTAAATACCCGAAAGGTTCGATAAATCGACTTTTGGGAGAGATAGTTCTTCGCTTCTTACGCGTGAACTCTGCCTTGTGCATCCTTCTATGTACAAGGAGAACGAATATATGGCACTCAAGGACGTTTTGATCGATGAACTTCGCGATATGTACAGCGCGGAAAACCAACTGGTAAAAGCCTTGCCGAAGCTCGCGAAGGGTGCCATCAACCCCAAGCTGAAGCACCTATTTTCCGCGCACCTCGAAGAGACGAAAGTTCAGGTTGAACGGCTCAAGAAGGTTTTCCTTGAGCTTGACGAAAAGCCCACCGGCCAGCATTGCAACGGAATGGAAGGGGTAATCGAAGAAGGCAAAGACGCATTGGAGAAGGACGAAGAAGGCGCGTCTTTCGATTCCGGTCTAATCGGAGCGGCATTGCGTACGGAACACTATGAGATCGCTGGCTATGAGGCGTGCATTTCGATGGCCACGACCCTGGGAATGCCCAAGGTCGTCAGACTCCTGAATTCCAATTTGGAAGAGGAGCTGAACGCGTCGAAGAAGATCACAGCTGCGGGCGCTCCGATCATGAGGCAGAGCGCTCGTGAGCCAGAAGAGCCGAAGAAGCCAAAGACGGGCAAAGAAAACTATTCGGCGAAGAAGAGCAAAGAGGACGAGACAGACGCCGCTCCTGACCTCAACAAATCAGCAGCCTAGTCGAATCCCCTAAAAACCCGCTTCGGCGCCGCGTGATTGGCGCGGTCGCCGATATGCTTCTGATGTGGGGGCGTGGAGATGTTCCCGCGGTCGGATAGCTTTCCGGGCCTAGTGCTCAGGGGGCTGTCGCTGCCATGATCATGAGAAGCCGATGTCGATCGAGAACACGATCTCCTGAGCCAACTCCCTCTGTTTGAAAGTGAAAATGTTGCATCTGAACTCAGGAAGCCGCATGGGAAACGTGTTTGAATCTCGACCGAGCATTTTCGTTGTTGATGACGAACTCGACATTGCTAAGCTTCTGGTCGTCATCCTGCAGATGAACCATTTCAATGCTATCCCCTATTCAGATCCCCTCGCAGCGGTGAACGCTGCGAAAGCTACGCCTCCGGACTATATGATTTCCGACATCGTGATGCCGGGTATGACTGGCATCGAACTTGCGATCGCCGTACAGCGCGAAGTCCCCAGGTGCAAAGTGCTTTTATTTTCCGGCCAGGTTGGAGCGTCGGAGCTGATTAAAAATGCCAGGGCAGCTGGGCATAGTTTCGAGCTCCTACAGAAGCCGATCCATCCAAAAGAGCTGGTAGAGGCGATACGAAATCTGTAGATAACTCAAGTTTGGCAGCCGAGAAGCGGGCTATGGGGCAAGTGGACCTGCCCAACGTTTATCAGGACTAATGTCCGGCTAGGCTCAGAAAGATTCTCGAAGCTGGGTGTGGCTGCCGCGGTAGTCGGCGAGGCGGAACATAGCAGAGCGACCTTCGGTGCCCGTCAAAGCATCTTTTTCTCAGCGCAACGATGCTTATCGAGCGATCAGTCGAGGCCATATTTGACATGTAGGAGACGAGCTTCAGAGGGTGGGTGGGGATTTCTTACCTTTCGCGGTTGCATCTATGTCACCCTGCTGCGCGGCCGCATTTTCAATAACCGCGTTAACCTCTCCTCCGACGAGAAGCGCAAATCCGGCGACATAAAACCATGTGAGCAGGATCATCACCGCTCCGACTGTTCCATATGCGACCGAGTAGGAAGTAAAGAAATGGAAATAGAGGCGAAGGGCAATTGTCGCGATCAACCATAGGACCGTGGCCAGCGCAGCTCCAGGCGTGATCCAGTGCCACTTGCTCTGTTTCCTGTCTGGCGCCCAGAAATAGGTGAGGGCGAAGACGAGTGCCAGGCAGACAAACGCAACGCTCCATTGAGCCATCTTAATTAGAAGGAATAAAGGCCACGCAAGATCGGAGACGCTGAGGAGCCGAATCGCTGCATCACCCCAAAATAAAGCCACAAATGCAAATATCAGAAGAATCGCAGCCGCTAAGGTCATCGAAAACGCAATCAACTGGAGTGTCCAATAAGAGCGGCTTTCCGCAATGTCGTATACCGCGTTGAGGGCACTGCAAGCCGCTGCCATACCTGCAGTAGCGGACCACAGAGCAATAAGGGCGCCAAAAGTGATCTTGCCCGCATTGTGGCTCCCCCCGTTGAACGTTTGCTGGAGAATCCCGAAAGCTTCCGGCGGCAAGAAGCTTGAAAGATGCACCATCAGGTTTTCACGAAGTGCCGATCGGGGTCCGAGCAGGCCTGGTAGTGAAGAAAGAAAGATAAAACCGGGAAAAATCGAGAAGAAGAAATAATAAGCGAGTTGGGCTGAACGCCCTACGACATCATCGTCTTTTATGGACCCGTAGAGTTCCAGTCCAAGGTCCTTCAGCCCCCGGCCATGTGGGCGTACGAATGGCCTCAGGACTCTCGAAAGGATTGAGTGGTTCGAGACTATACAGTGATGAGAAGCAGCCATGGAGTTTTCGCGATTTGCGATAGAGAAATAGAATGTATCCGATTCTGCCGTGTTAGCTCGTAATGGTGCTAACAGCGCCTGGCCCCGATCCGCCATATGGCTCTTTCTTCATATCTTTAGACCACGCTCGTATTGGAGCGTGCTCGCACGCACTTTGGAGGCGGTCGTTGCATGTTGAGCCTCGCTATTGCTCTTCGAGAGAATCTTCCACGCAGAAAACGACTGGCTTTCCTTCCCCGCGGACTGCCTCGACGATATGACTTCGCACTCGCGCTGAAAGCGGCGGATCGAAAGACTCAATGGCGAATTCAAGCGTCTCATACAGGCGATGCGAGGTCCGCGACCCCGCGACAATTGTGAGATCGTATCGGGTCATTCCATCTTTTCCGGTGACAGGGGTGATGGTGGCCTCGTGAAACTCTATGCGGTGGTTAGGTTCATCAGTAGCCACAGGGGTTGGCCTGCGTTCAACAATTATTTGTTTATCGTTCGTCTCGCGGCATACACTAGCCCCGCACTCTTCCCAGGGAGCACAGTTATGCCGATCGTGCCGGCGTTTCACTCGATTAATGAAATGAAAAACCACCTAAAAACCGTGTCTACCACAACAATGGTTTGTGTCGACCTGGACGCGACATACCGCAAAGCGAACACAAGTCAGGCGATGGCGGACACAAGCTCTGTGAGGACTGCAGTACGCTGAAAACCCAAGGTCGATAGAGAGACGTATGCTTCTTACAAGTAGGACGCGTTCCGAAATCTCTCCCGCAGCCTGCATAGCGCCTATCTCTCTGTGAACGGCCACTGTTTCATGGACCTGCAGACGGTAAGGAGCTGATAAAGGGTCTGCGGCGAAACAAAATGAGAGTCGTCCAGCGATCTCTTGATAACCGGACGCCAAAAGAATCGCCAGATAGATCACGGCCAACCGAGATCGGGGTTGGTCGAAATCTGATCGACAATTTGGTTGAGAAAAACTAGGTCTTGTAAATGCGCGTCGAAGCCCGGAGGCGGGCACCAGTAGACGGTGGCTTTGGCAGATCGAGCATCCTTAGGCTCGCTCTGCGCGACTTGGACACCTTCGAAAACTCAAACAATTATCGAAAGTGCCGAGACGCACAATTCGTTTCTCGAACGCCGCTACTTTAAACCTCATCAGTCAGGGTCACGATATAAACCGGTAGAGTCTGCGAGCCGAGGGTCGCTTCTTCGGTCAGGACTTTGACGACTTTCCAAGGCTTCCCTCTTCGCACAACTATGTCACCCACCAAGTACACCGGAAGGTCACCCAGAATATCAACTTCGAGATCCGTATCCTTGTCTTCGTTGTACCGAAAGAGGATCCGTTTTGCTCGAGCGCTCATTCTCGCACTCCCTTGACTGTCGAGCTAATTATTGTAGCCCAAGTCCTACTCCGCACTTTCGTGCGGCCCACACCAGCTATAAGTTCATCTCTGGCCTCACCCGTTAATTGCGATGGGATTGTGCCTGGCGCGATTCGGCAGTGCGACCCCGCGGTTTTGGTTTTCCCTGCCGCGAAGGTAAAGCGAAAATCGACACTGATGAGATGGGCCGAAGCGACTTGTGTTGCATTCATGATGGGCGTCAGACGCAAGCGGACGGTGTATGCACAGCTAAACTCCCTCGCATGCCATTGATCATCATTCTCATAATTCTCGTGCTCATCTTCGGCGGTGGCGGCTACTACATGGGACCCGGAATCGGCTACTGCGGCGGCGGCGCCACTGACGCCATCCTGATCATCGTAATCATCTTTCTGTTGTTAGGCAGAGGTAGGCGCATATGAAGCGACTGCGTCAAGGTCTCCCGTGCCAAATGGTGTCCTGGTCCGCCATGCTGGAGTGCTGTTATCTAGGGACCGACGAGGCTCGGCTTCCTATTTGATGAGTCAAGAAGCATATTGCGCCGCCCTATTCCTGGCATCGACCTGAAGGGGCGTCACCTTCTTTCCACAATGCGGGGTGGCTAAATCTCACGCGCTCCGTGAGACAGGGAGATATTCTATTTCGGCTGCGAGCGGGTGCAGCGCAGGGATCCCGAACAACTTTATCCTAATCAGTGGCATCAGAGGTAGTTAGCTACGCACTAATCTTGGGTTGGTCGGGAGTACTTCAAACAATGAACAGACTTATTAAAATACTTTGCGTTTTTGCATCGGTTAGCACTATTGCCTTTGCCGCAGACATGCAGAAACTTGACGATCGTATCAATGCCGCGCATGCCGTCTTGCACGAATTGATGGATACGCCGGACAAGGGTGTCCCCGACGATATTGCTGCTAAGGCGACTTGCGTAGCAGTGATTCCCAGTTTCAAAAAGGGTGCATTCGTAGTGGGTGGGCAATATGGCCAAGGTGTCCTAAGCTGCCGCACAGCCCACGGATGGAGCGCGCCAGTCTTCATTCAGATGACCGGGGCGAGCTTCGGTTTGCAGGCCGGAGGGCAGGCAACAGATTTAGTCCTTGTCGCGACAAATCGTGATGGTTTTCAGCGACTTCTTAAGGACAAAGTAAAACTGGGCGGAGATGCTGCGGTGGCCGCAGGCCCGGTAGGGCGTAACACGCAAGCCTCAACTACCGAGCTCGCAAATGCCGCTTTTCTCTCGTACTCTCGCAGCCGGGGCGTTTTCGCCGGTATTGATCTTACTGGAGATGTCGTGAATCAAAACCAGGATGACACGCGGACTTACTACGGAAAGGATTTATCTTACGAGACCATCCTGACCGGACGTGTGCCGGTGCCGCCCTCGGCAACGCATTTCGTGAGAACTGTCTCCGAACTATTCCACGCCGCAGCCAGACGCAAACAAAGCTAAAAACGCGGCCAAGCCCACTCCCGCTCACGCCTTATTCTTGTTTGCTTGGCGTAAATGGAGTGCTTTGTACGATTCGGAAGGCCGCGGGCTTTCTCGGGATCGCGGCTTCATCAATTTACGTTGCTCAAGTCCTCTGTAGTGGGCGTTGATCTTCTCGTGGGGGCGAACCTCTCTCGGGTCGTTTGTCATGCTTTGCACGGTCCTTAGTGGAATCGATCAGAGAGCCGCAGTTAGAGACATTGATCGACTACCACGCCCACACCGGTTCGATCAGTCATTCACACTCAGGAACTTCTTGGTTGCCTCTGACGGTGTGTAGATCTCGCCATCAATGAGCATGCGGCCTGAATAAGGGCCGCCCGCACCAAACTCCCATGCAATCTCGTGACCGCCCCGCGCCAGTTTCGCCACCTAGACGGCTTGACGGGGTTCTGTTCCAGCCACAACTTGCCGTCCTCATCTGAGAACGAGCGAGGGCGACCG
>Ga0207050_1070_pt1 | contig 19507 bp, 14 predicted proteins | sample Alteio_BWMinCont_64_FD_153291 | JGI IMG/M metagenome (GOLD analysis project Ga0207050, IMG submission 153291) | Enriched cells from forest soil in Barre Woods Harvard Forest LTER site, Petersham, Massachusetts, United States -... | ecosystem: Environmental > Terrestrial > Soil > Temperate forest >...
AAACCCGTGCCCGAAGCCCGGAGGAATCCACAGAGCCAGCCCGTTCTCGCCGGAAAGTTCCACCGCGACGTGCTTTCCGAAATCAGGCGAGCTGCGGCGCAGATCGATGGCAACGTCGATCACCGATCCGTACGCCACGCGCACCAGCTTTCCCTGCGGCTGAATGATCTGATAATGAATTCCGCGAATGACGTTCCTGGCGGAAATGGAGAAATTATCCTGACGCCACTCCGTCGGAAGCCCGGCTTCGCGCATTTCGCGCTCGTTGTAGGTCTCGAAGAAGGCTCCGCGCGAATCCGAAAAAATCCTGGGCGCAAACCGTAGCACCCCAGGCAGTGCGGTTTCTGTGATCTGCATTCGGCTAGACCACCCCGCCGGCAAAATTTGGCTCGCTCAGCAGCGAAATCAGATACTGCCCATAACCGCTCTTGCGCACCGGAGCCGCCAGCGCCTCAAGCTCCTCCCCGGAAATGTAACCGAAACGATAGGCAATTTCCTCGGGACAGGCAATCTTGAGTCCCTGCCGTTGCTCGACGGTGTGTATGAACATTCCCGCCTCAAAGAGCGATTCATGCGTGCCCGTATCGAGCCACGCCATGCCCCGGCTCATAATCTCCACGTCGAGCTGGCCGCGCTCCAGGTATGCGCGATTCACGTCGGTAATCTCAAGCTCGCCGCGCGGCGAAGGCTTGAGCGAAGACGCAATCTTCACAACTTCGTTGTCGTAGAAATAGAGTCCCGTCACCGCGTAGCGCGACTTCGGAGCCACCGGCTTTTCTTCCAAACTGATCGCACGTCCGTCGGAATCGAACTCGACCACGCCGTACCGCTCCGGGTCCTGCACCTGGTAGGCGAAGACGGTTGCGCCGGTGGTCTTCTTCGCCGCCCGCTGCAGTTGCCCGGTAAGCGAGTGCCCGTAGAAGATGTTGTCGCCCAGCACCAGCGCGCTCGGGTCGCTGCCGATAAAGTCCTTGCCAATAATGAATGCCTGCGCCAGCCCATCCGGACTCGGCTGCACAGCATAGCTCAGCGAAATGCCCCACCGCCGACCGTCGCCGAGCAGATCGGCGAATCGCTGCGTATCCTGTGGCGTCGAGATGATCAGGATGTCGCGAATCCCCGCCAGCATCAGCGTACTGAGCGGGTAATAGATCATGGGCTTGTCGTAGACCGGCAGCAGCTGCTTTGAGACAACGTGGGTTACGGGATAGAGCCGCGTGCCGGAGCCGCCGGCGAGAATGATTCCCTTCATCGAGGCCGTCCCGAAACCGCTTCGGTCGAGAGCCGATCGGAATAGTTCAGGTCAATCCACTCCTTGTAGTGGCCCGACCGTACGTCGTTCACCCAGTCCATGTTGGCCAGGAACCACTCCACCGTTTCGCGGATGCCGCTCTCGAACTGCTTTTCCGGACTCCACCTCAGCTCGCGCGTAATCTTTTCGGCGTTGATCGCGTAACGCCGATCGTGGCCCGGCCGGTCTTTCACGTAGGTGATCAGCCCGCGCCGGCTGCCAAGCTTCGCGTCGGGACGCAGCTCATCGAGAATGTCGCAGATCGTCGTCACCACGTCGATGTTCTTCCGCTCACCATTCGTTCGTTCACTGGTGCCGCCCACGTTGTATGTCTCACCTAGACGGCCGCGCTCCAGTACCTCGCGGATCGCCGCGCAGTGGTCGCCCACAAACAGCCAGTCACGCACGTTGAGCCCATCGCCGTAGACCGGCAGCGGCTTGCCCTCGAGGGCGTTCAGAATCATCAGCGGAATCAGCTTTTCGGGAAACTGATATGGCCCGTAATTGTTCGAGCAATTTGTGGTCAGTACGGGCAGCCCGTAGGTGTGAAAATAAGCCCGCACCAAGTGGTCCGAAGACGCCTTCGATGCTGCATAAGGACTGTTCGGCGCATACGGAGTCTCTTCAGTGAATGCAGGGTCGTCCGGCCCCAGCGTCCCGTAGACCTCATCGGTCGAGACGTGCAGAAACCGGAACGTCGACTTGTCTTCCTTGGGCAGTTCGTTCCAGTAAGCTCGCGCCTGTTCGAGCAGGGAGAATGTCCCCACCACGTTCGTCTCGATAAAGGCCGCAGGCCCTTCGATCGAGCGGTCGACATGGCTCTCGGCAGCGAAATGCAGAATTCCGCGCGGCTTGTGTTCTCGCAGCAGCGATGCCACCAGCGCACCGTCGCCGATATCGCCGCGCACAAAAATATGCCGCGGACTCTCTTCAATCAACCGCAGATTGCCGCGATTTCCGGCATAGGTCAACAGGTCCAGGTTCACCACCGTGGACTTGGTCTTCGCAATCCAGTTCAGGACGAAGTTCGAGCCGATAAATCCCGCGCCGCCCGTCACCAATACCGTGTCGTTCATGCCGCTTCCACTCTCTCCCCAAGGGGTTCACAGGACCGTTTCCGGTTCTAAACACATCTTTTCACAGGCTTGGCGGCAGCGCCGCCCGACGCTGATTTCATTACACGACGAGAAGGGTCGCCCGGGCACTGCATTGGCGAAATCGCCGGTGGAAGGGCTGATAGACCTGCCTTCCGCAGACAAACCTTCGGATAATCCTGCTGGAAGTTATGCTAGCGGAAGCGCACACCGGGTCAGATACCTCTTTGTGGTCAGCGCAATCTGGCCTTTAGGCGATCACTCTACGGTCAGGGACAGAGTAACCGCGTGACCCAGCCCCGGTTCGGTGCCGGTCACAGTCAGAGTGTAGGCTCCTGATGGCGTTGGATTTGTCGGTCCCGTTGGGCCGGTCGGGCCGGTCGGCGATGTTTGGCCTCCTGGTGTCACTTTGAGGTTGCAGCCGGGCACAAAGAGCGCCAGCACGCCGAGAAGCATCAGGCCTCTCCACCGGCGCCGCTTGCCGGTCAGAAATCCCATCGGCACTACGACGGCCAATGCAAGGGCTATTTGTTTGAGATTCGTGCCGCCTCTCTCGATCGATGCGCTGGACGGCGGCTGCCCGGTCACAATCGTCACGGTTGCCGTCGCCGAGTTTTGCCCGGTCAGGGTTACCGACGTGGGATTCAGCGAGCATGTCGAGTTCTGCGGCGAGCCCGTGCAGGCCAGCGTTACCGTCCCTGTTGAGCCATTCAATGGCAGGATCGAAAGCATAAAGGTTGCCGTCTGTCCGTCAATGATGGTTGCCGAATTCGACCCGCTGACGGTGATTGAAAAGTCCTCGCCGCCGCCCGAGAGCGCGATCACCGCGGGAGAGTTCAGCTCTGTTGCACTCACCGATAGCAATCCGGCGCGTGAGCCGGAATGCGCGGGGACGAAGACTACACCGACCTGGCACTGTGCGCCGATTGCCAACGTCTGTCCGCATGTGCTGGCCCCGGAAGGAATTGCGAAGTCGCCGGTTACGCCCGCATTTACGTTGGTCAGCGGGACACCGCCGCTGTTGATCAGCGTCACTGTCTGAACCGTGCTGGTCTGGCCAACGTTGTAGTTGCCGAAACTGACCGAGCCCGGCGTCGCCGAGATTGCTGGAGAGGCCAAACCCGTGCCGGAAAGCCCGACCAGCAACGGCTTGGCAAGCTCGGCTGCGGTCAGGGTGAACGTGCCCGTGCGCTGGCCGCTCTGGCTGGGCTGAACACCACGCCGATCTGGCACTGGGCCTTCACGGCCAGTGTGGACCCACAGGTGCTGCCTGCCGCGGAGATTGAGAAGTCTCCGGTCACGGTGGCATTGAGACTGCTCAACAGAACGCCTCCGTTATTCGTCAGCGTCACCTTTTGTACGGAGCTTGTCTGGCCCAGGGCATAGGATCCGAAATCGATAGATGCAGGGGTTGCCGAGACTCCCGAGGCGGGCACCGCGGTGCCGGTGAGGGGGACCAACAGCGGTTTACTCAATTCCGTGGCCGTGACTGTGAGCGAGCCGCTGCGGGCGCCTGAGTCGGTGGGTGAGAACACCAAGCCGATTTGGCACTGCGCCCCGACCGCCAGCGTTGGAGGACAGTTGTTGAGGCCGGGAGCGATAGCAAAATCTCCGCTCATGTTGGTGGTGACATTGCTCAGCGGTACGCCCCCGCTATTGGTCAGCGTCACCGTTTGGACGGTGCTCGTCTGGCCCACGGTGTAGGTTCCGAAATCGACCGATACCGGCGTCGGCGAAAGACGCGGCGGAGGCAGGCCCGTGCCCGCCAGCGTGACCGTCTGGCTGCGCAGTATATCGCTCACCGTCAGCGTTCCCGACTCCGCGCCAACTTGTGTAGGCACGAAACTCACCACAATGGCACACGTTGAGTGCCCGGCGAGCGACGTTCCGCACCGGTTCACCGCGCTGAAGTCCCCGTGCAGCTGGATTGCGACCTGTTCAAGTTCCTGGTCCCCGCTGTTGGTAAGGGTTACCTGTTGGGTGGCACCGGACAGTCCGATCGCCTGCGGCGCAAAGGTCAGGCTCAGGGGCGCCAGTCCATCAGTCGCCGGTGCCTCGCCCATGCCGGTTAGCTGCGCAGTCTGGGTTCCCGCGCTGTCGACGATCTTGAGCGAGCCCGTTTCGCTGCCCGAAACCGTAGGCGAGTAAGCAATGCTCAGTGTGCAGCCGGTGTTGGGCGCCAGGGACGCCCCGCACGTGTTCGCGGTGATGGAGAAATCTCCGGTCACCGATTCGCTGGTCAGGCTGGCCGTCACTCCGCCGGTATTCGAGATGGTGACGTCCTGCGCGGGTGCGGTTTTGCCCAGCAGCGTCTCGGGAAAGCTCAGCGTCTGCGGTGAGAGCACGATTGTCGCGCCCGGCGCTCCGGTGCCGCTCAGCGAGACCGTGACCTGTCCCGCCGCACTCCCTCCGGAAATATTTCCATACACCCTCAGTACTCCGGTCCTCTGGCCGGTCTGCGACGGGGTAAAGGTCACGTTGACCGTGCAGGCATCGCCCGGAAGCACCGGATTCCCGCAGTTGTCCGTTTCGGCAAAATCGCCGGTGATGCTTACCTGGGTCATGTTGAGTGTGATGGTTCCGGTGTTGATGATCGCCACCGTCTGCGTCGCGCTCAGCGTCCCGATCCCCTGGCCGGGGAAGGTCAGAGATGCTGGTGTCGCCCTGGCCGTCGTCATCGCTGTTCCCGCTGTCACCAGCCCGATCTCCCACACTCCCCGCCCATAGGTAGCCGCACGCAGCACCGAGGTCGAGCCTTCATTGAAGGCCGCAAGCTGAATCACGGGCGCGTTGGGCAGAGAAGTTCCAAAGACGCTCCAGCAGGGGGTCGACGGAACCGTGCAGGAGCTGATATTCCGCGTGACGTAGACGCCTGTATCCGTTGCAACGTAGACCGTATTCGCATTATTGGGATCGACGATGATGCTGTTGGCTGGCGCGTTCGGCAGGTTGGTGGTCAGGTTTGACCAGATCGCGCCGCCGTCCGTCGAGCCGTACACTCTGGCTACGTTCAGTCCGTTCCCGCTGAAGCCCTGCACCGTGGCGTAGACCGTCTGTCCGGTCGGATCGTGGGGATCGACATAGATGCTCGAAATGTCGAAGCCGCCGGGATTGAACTGCCCGTTCGGAGCGCCGCCGTTGGTCACAGGGCTATGGAAGAGATCCGTCCATGTCGTCGTGCTGCCCGACCCGCTGGTCACCGATGCGGTGAAGATATGTCCCGGAACGGTCGCTCCACCGTCCAGCAGGCCCGCCATGCCGGCGTAAATCTGTTCCGCCGTTCCCGGCACGTCGGTCGCACTCCCGGAAGCGGCCAGTGATCGGATCTCTGCATTCCCGTCGCAATAAGGCTCCTGATCGGTGTCCAGCATCCCGCTCAACAGATTGCTCGTACTCCACGCCGAGCCGCCCATCGTTGGACCTCGCCATACCCGGCAGGTGCCTACAATTACGTTCGCCGTGTCCTGCGGATCGAGAATCCACGGCGCGGGAATCTCCTGCTGGTCTCCCGCCACTTGCGTGCTCGCGATCACCGGTTGCCCGAAGCCGGCAATATCGCAGCCGGAACCCTCGGTGCAACGGTTGATTCCCACGCCAAACTCCGAAGTCGCATACCAGTTCGCCGCCGTAGCCGGATCGATGGCCGCGTAGTTCCCCTCACCGTCCAGTACCTGCGGCCAGGCCTGCCCGGCGCCGGATGTCGCTGATGCTGTTCCCAGTGCACCCAGCGACACCATCATGTTCTGCGCGTTGCCGGCATCGTCAGCGATATTCTCGACCCCGGCCAGCGATCCCAGCCCGTCATTCAGATTCTGATAGTGTGCCGCATCATCCGCCGAGCATTCGCTCTGCTGCTGGCTCACCGAGTCCGTTGTTCGCCACAGCCCGCCGTCATTGCCGAAATAGATCAGGCCCGCCGCGCCCAGCGTCGTATCGATGGCATGCTGCGCCCACGCCACCTGCGCCGAAGCGCAGGTGGTCGCGTGCGTGGTGTTACGCCAGGCACAGTTGTTCGCCAGGCTGCACTTGTAGATGTCCTCCGTTCCGGCGAAGAGCAGAGTGTCCTGCCCGGACGGAACCGCCGCCAGGTACAGGTCGTAGTCCGCCTGCGGAATGGTGGTGTCACCGTTCCCCGCCTCGAGCGGCGCATCGGCGATCTGGTTGGCGAAGGTCACGGTAGCCGACGAGCATGTGCTCCCGTTCAACGCGCACACATCCTGCCACAGTCCCTGGTCCAGATTGTTCAGGTCGATGGTAAGAGCAAACATGTCCCCGGTAACCGGCTGCACGGTCAGCGCCCCGCGAAATATGGGATAAGCCGGCGACCCAGTCGATCCCGCGTTGCTCGGACAATACGCCGTTGTCAGCCCGCTGCCCGGCTGATTCGCCACGCGCGTCCAGTTGATGCCATCCGGCGACTGGTAGTAGCCGTGGAAACGCACCGCTGCAAAAAATATCTGCCGTACCGGGTTCCACACCACCGAGGTCACTGCATTGCCGCGCGTCAAAAAGACGGTCTGGTTCGACTGGACCGTATTCCCCGCATCGGCGATGGTCGCCATGTACCACGTCTGCCCGGCATCCTGGGAGTAATAGATCCCCATCATCGACAGCGACGCCCCGGCATTGACCTCCACGCCCTCCGCCGCCTGTGAAACCGCAGCCACCACCAGGTTCGGGTTCGCTGTGCTCCAGGCGAACCCCGCAAATCCATTGCCGCTGAATGTGAAGTCCTGCTTGCCCCCGGCCAGCACATCTGATGACTGCGTGATCAGGCTCCACGTTACGCCGCCGTCGGACGAGCGCAAGAGACCCGCGCCGTAATACGAATCCGTTGCGTCGTTGGGATCGCCGGTCCCGGCCAGCACCACGCCGGTTCCACCCGGTTGCACGCTTACCGCTCCGATGCTCAAGGAAACAATGCTGGTTGCGGCGTACGCGCTCAGCGTGTCGGTCAGCGGAGTGAATGCGACCGAAGCCGAATTGCCGGCGGCGTTCGCCGATCTCCAAACGCCTCCGCCTGTTGTTCCCACATATACGGTATTGCCGCTTGGGTCGGACGGGTCAACGGCAAGGCTGCTCACCCGTCCGGTCAGTGCTCCATAGGTGGTCGTTGTCACCTGTGCCGGACCCACTGGCTGCCACGGCGCTGTCAGGTTGGTGTTGCCAGAACTACCCTGCGCTGCGGCGAGCGCGTGGTGCTCGGTGCGCGCCTCGGCCAGCATTTCCGCGGCGCTGCGGCCATAGCGGCTGCTGGTTCGATTTGGAGAGACCAGTGTCTGGCCAATGCCGCGCCGGGCGAGGAACCTCGCCGATCGCTGTTTCTGCTTCATGGCACGCGTGACCGGAGCCGCAACGCCCGGCTCCGCCTTCCAGGCTTGCGCGTTGCTTGCGGAGCCGCCGTCCACAGCGCCATCCACGCACAAAGCCCGAGCTTCAGTCGATACCGGTTCACGGCGCGCCATCCCTTGCCCGTCATGGAACGAGCCCAGGCCCATTGCACACGACGCGCACCGACGCATTGAGGGCGAGCCGCAGCAAAAATTCCGGATCAGTTCCAGACTGGAAGAGTTGGCCCATTATGAAACTCGGGCGTGAAGCTACCTAGATTACTTTCGTTTGTAAATTTTCGACATGAGAAAGAGGGTGGCTCGACGCTGAGTTGTGGTGTTCAGGAATCCAGCGGGCGCGAGGGCGTCATCCAACCACGAGGAGGAGAACAAAATGCCAGAAAGAGCGACGGTAGAGCGAGCCAAAGAGGATTTGCGCGAGGGCAAGTCACCCAAGACAGCGGCGGGCGAGTTCGTTCACGAAGAGATTGAGCATGTTCGCGAGGGAAAGCATGGCGTCCGCTCGCCTCAACAGACGATTGCGATTGGCTTGAGCAAGGCGCGTCGAGCCGGCATCCCGGTGCCTCCTCCGGCCAAAGGCAAGACCAAAGAGAGCACGAGGGTCAGTGCGGAGCGCGACTACGAGAAGGGTCAGTCTGGTGAGAATCAGGAGCCATCGCCACGCGCATCGCGCGCACGTGAGGAGGTGCTCAAGCGCGAGCCCCGCTCCACCGTTTCACACCAGGCTCTCTCCCGCCAGGCGAAGACAGCCTCACGCTCCCGATCTGGCAAAGAGCGCCATGACGCCGCAGCCAAGGCGGTGAGAACCAAAAGCAAATCAGGGTTGCAGAAGACCGCCAAGAAAGCCTCCAACACACGGGCTCGCAGGCGCGCGGCATAGTGAGGGTCGGTCAGTTCATCGCTTGCGGCAGGTGCAATCGATGCAGCTGTGCTCGGCGCAGGCCCCACAGGTTCGAACCAAGTGCTTGCGAAACGCGGCGCGGGCGCGGTGTATGCGCACTGCGGCATTGGAATGCCGAGATGTTGTGCTCTTCGGCGAAGTCCTGCAATCGCTGTTCGCCGAGATCCACCGAGCGCAGCGCGTCGGCGTAAGCGGGATTGATTGTGTCCATGACGCGCGACAGGCAGGCGCAGATCTCATTCTGGATCTCGTGGCTCGGGACACTCTGGCCTTCCATTTCCCGGCCCCATTCTTTGAGAGCTTTGCTTTCGGAAGCTCGCCGGCGATAGAGATCAATGACTGCATTGCGCAGCACTCGATAAAACCACCCCACCACCGATTCCTGGGCTTGTAGGTCACCTTCGTGCTGAAGGGCACGTATGTACGCCGCCTGCAGGATGTCCTCTGCAGTCGCGGCATCCTGAACGCGGCGCTGCACAAACCCGAGGAACTGGTTCCGGTGTTCGAGAAGCGTATTGAAAGAAGAAGCCGCCATCTGGTGAAAGGGGGATGATGACATCCCCCGCTTGTCGTTACCTCCGGCCTGTGCAGAGGCAAATTGGACAGGTGCAAGTGTCGCCGCAGGGGCAGTTCTGACATTTCATAGTTCGTCTCCTTAAGACGCCATAGTGGGCGTGCAAGCTAAACACGCATGACCCGCGAGAACATTACACCCCTTAAATCCAGATCCCGTTCGGAGCTCTTTCATGACCCCATCATCTGCTCGATATACCGTTTCGAATCGAACTTTTTGCCCGTTGACGCTCCCGACATGTACCGCACTGTCCCGAAGATCGGCCGGTCGAACCACGGGCGGTCATGCACCCCGCCCATCGCCCACGCGATTCCCTGATAGCCGTTGGGATCGCGGCCATCTAGCTCGTACTTGTCGTTCAGGATGACCGCCCACTCCCACGCGAGCGCCGGGTTTGCAGCCCACTCCAGAATCTTCTTCGCCCAGTACATGCGCAGGTAGTTGTGCATCCAGCCCGTCTTGACCATCTGCATCTGCGCCGCATTCCACAGCTCGTCGTAGGTCTCGGCCCGCTCCATCTGCTCCAGCGTATACGTCGGTTCACGCTTGTCACCGGCATGCTCGCGCAGTGTCGCCTGCGCCCACTCCGGCGCGGACTCGATCGAGTCGTAGTTCGGAACATACTTCACAAAGTTCACGGAAATCTCCCGCCAGCCGATCAGCTCGTTGAAGTATGCGTCGCGCGCCGCCGCCGTCGCTTTGCGCTCGCGCACCGCTTCCTCGCATGCCAGTGCAATCGTCACCGGGCTGATATGCCCGAAATGCAGCCAGGGAGACAGCTGGCTCGTCCCGTCTGTTTCCGGGTGGTTGCGCTGCTTCGCATAATCCGCCAGCCCGTGGGCGACAAAGTGCTTCAACCGCTTCAGCGCTGCGTGTGTTCCGCCGCTGAAATTGTCTACCGGCTTCACCGAACGGTCGAAGTCCCTCCATCCCGCGGTTACATCCTCTGTCACCTTGAAGCTCTCAAATCCGCTCGGCCGCGCCCACCTCTTCTTGGCCTTTGTTCCCGGCATCGACACCAGATATTTCGGCAACTCCGCGAGGAGCCTGGGGCGCATGATGTGCAGCATGTACTGGTGCTTGGGGAACAGCGCCGACGGAACCACCACATCGGCATCCACCGTCCAGAACGGGAGTTCCAGACGCCTGGCCAGCACTCTTCGCCACCGCTCCGGCTCGCGGCAGGGATTCTCATCTCCGATCAGCATCGCCGCGCCCACTTCGGCCAACAGTTTTTCGAGAGAATTGGCCGGAGGCCGCCGGACTACGAACGAGACATTGCGCTCCGCCAGGTCTTCTTCGATATCCCTGAGCCCCTGGTTGAGAAAGGCGTAGTGCCGCAGATTTGCGTGCGGGAAATTCGAAATCGCCGAGAAAAAGACGACTACCGGGAGATCCAGTTCGTTCCCGATCTAGATCGCCAGATCGACCGCCGGATTATCGATGCCCCGTTCCGCCCGCTGCATCCAGTAGGCGACGCATTTGCCGTCCTTCAATGGAGCGCCCTTGCGCCGCACCGTCACGCGAGGATTGTCAGCCAGCTTTTTGTAAAACTCAGGAACAGTCTCGACGTCAGCAGCCATGCCTTAAATCTCTGATGCTCATGGTAGGCGTCTCGGCACCATCTCAGCCGTTGCCCGCCAGTTGGCTTTGCGTTCATCAAGCGATATTCGACCATTTCTCGATCGCGGGAAATCGACTTTCGCGCCGTTCAGTTTATGAAGGCGGATTCATCCCTTCGTCAGTTGCGCTTCACGGAAAAGAGACCTCGCAGTGACATTTCCGTGACATCACTTCTCTCACTGACCCGCTACCTTGATTGCGCCTTCCCAGACCTCGGCGGTCGCGCCGAAACAAGTTCCGCGCAGCGTTCGGCCCGAGGCCGGAAAGCAAGGAGAAACTCATGAGAACTCCGTTGCGGATCGCTTTCTGCGGGCTTCTGTTCGCGGGACTGTCGCTGTTGGCATCCAGCGTGGCTCAGGCCGACGACAACGCTCCCATCCTCAAAGACCTTAAAACCGTCAGCACGGTCGCTTCGACCGTCCCCATGAATGGCGACGTCAACCCTTACGGAATTGTTCGTGTCGAGAAGACCATCGGGAAACTCGAGGCCGGCCACATCCTGATCAGCAACTTCAATAATTTCAACAATGCACAGGGAACCGGAACCACTATCGTCGATGTCTCCCCGGGCGGCGGAGTGACCGTATTTGCCCAGATTGATCCCACCAAGCTTCCCGGCCCGTGCCCCGGCGGCGTAGGCCTCACGACAGCTCTCGCGGTCCTCCGCTCCGGATGGGTCATCGTCGGCAGCCTGCCCACGAATAATGGCACGCTAGAGCCCGGCGGCAGCGGCTGCCTCATCGTCATCGATAAGAACGGCAATCCCGTCCAGACCATCTATGGGTCACTCATCAACGGCCCGTGGGACATGACCTGGATCGAGCGCGGTAACAACGCCATGCTCTTCGTTACCAACGTTCTCGACGGAACCCTAACCGCCGGCGGCACCGTCGTCCACCAGGGCACGGTGCTTCGCATTAACCTTGGAACCTCAACCACGCAGATGCCCTGGATCGAGTCGATGACCGTCATCGGCTCCGGCTTTGACCAGCGCACCGATCCGGCAGCCCTAGTCCTCGGCGCCACCGGAGTAGGATTGAGCCGCAACTCTCATGACGATGACGCAGACGATTGGCGTGACGACGATGGCGGCCGCGTGCTCTATGTCGCAGACACGCTCAATAACCGCATCCGCGCCATCAGCAATCCGCTCTGCCGCACGAGTTCCGACGGCATCGGTAAGTCGGTCGCGTCGGGCGGCGCCCTCAACCAGCCTCTCGGCCTGACCGTCGCTCCCAACGGACACATTCTTACCGTCAACGGCGGCGATGGATACATTATCGAGTTCAGCCCCAACGGAAAGCAGCTTGCCAAGGAACTGATCGACAACACCGGAGGCCCACCTCCAGGCGCCGGCACGCTCTTTGGATTGATCTACGTGCCCGATTGGGGAATCTACTTCGTCGACGACGGCAGCAACACGCTCAACCTGCTGCACTGATTTCGAAGTTTCGAACCTGGGGTCATCCGGAGCCATCCGGATGCCCCATGTCTGTATCCAAGAACCGCTAGCAAACCCGCGGCCAGCTGGAACCGGAACCCCTCAGGCAATCGCCAGGATTGCCCTGCCGAGAACCCCCGTCATCTGATCCTGGCTGTCCAGCACGATCTGTCGCGGGATGGCCGACAAACTGCGAAGGTGATCGGCGAAGGCCCACGCCAGGTCCCTTGCCTGGACAATGTTCCAGAAGGCAAGGATGCGGCCGATCTTGCCGGTGTCCTCGGCCAGCTCTCCGAGAATGCCCGTCGCCAGCACCTGAAGCGCGGACGGCATGATCGCCTTCAGCAGACTGTTGACCGTCTCGTAGTCGGCGTGCTCAGGACTGTTCAGGCCGGGAACAAGGTTGAGCTCGGCATCTGTCTCAAGCAGGGCGAGCGCCAGATCGTGGTTGATATGCGCGTTCATGCCTGCCACGGCGAACTGGATGCGGTCGGTTCCTGTACGATACCGCGCCTCAAGGAGCGCATCCCACGCGATGGGCGTGGACGGGGAGCCATCGAGGAAGCTCGCAATCGCCCGGAAATAAAAGCCGGCGAAGACGACGTCAAGACGCGTAAGCCAGTTTGGATCCTGCCATTCCGCAGGAGTCCGCTGATCGACCTCCTGCGTAACCATCATGTACAGCCGGTTAAACCACTTGAGGCCGTCCGTGCTGGGCAGCAGATCATCGATGCTCTGCATGGTCAGCAAGACATCGTTGATGGTCACATTGGATGAGACGGCGGCGCTGACGATCTGATACAGGGTCTGGTCGGCTGCGGCAACCGTCATCGGTCACGTCCCTTGCTTGCGGCTTCTACTTCTCCTGCCCCAAGCTGCTGATTCGTGCTGCACACCGACGATGCCCAGGATCCAGAAAACTCGCGGACCATCGCCGGCCGCACAGCACTTGAAGGAACCAGTGTGACCAGAAATGGAATTGCTGTCCAGCAATGCGAGAGATTGCAGGGAGGTGGCCTTGTTCGGAAAAACCTTGCTGTTAGACTCACGTGATTTGTCCATCAACTCCTCTCCAGCAGCGCCAGAATCTCCCCGTGACCCATCTTTCTCGCCCACGCGAGCGGCGTAGCCCACGGCTCCGCGTCCGCTTCATGTGCTGGAGCGCAGCGGCGCAGCAGTTCCTCAACAAGCTCCTTCCATCCCCACCGGCACGCCCAACCGAGCGGCGTCGACTTCAGCAGATCGTCCCGCAGATCCAGCCGCGCGCCGTGATCGATCAGCATCGCAGCGAAGCGTGCCCGGTCGCGCCCCGGGAGAGGGCTGCGCCGCGCTGCCGCAAAATGCAGCGGCGTCTGGCCGTAGCGCGAAATGTCCGGATCGACACCGTGCTCGAGCACCGCTTCCATGCTCCTGAAGTGGCCCTCGTTCGTAGCGGAATCCCCGCCCGCACCGCGGATGGGCTGAATGAGAATCCAGTTCCAGCGAGGATCGTTCAACGCCCAGCCGAGATGCGGGAGGGCCAGTGCCACAATCTCCGGGCATCCATGATCGGCGGCCGACCACAGGAGTTCGCGAACAGCTTCTTCTTCCGGATTCTCCGCTAAGATCTTCCGCGCCGCCTCCACATCGTGCATCTCCGCCACCATGTACGGATGCACCCGGGCGCCACTCTCGATCAGCAGCTTCTTCACCGATTCGTCCTCGTGCCACCATGCATTGCGCAGCGGCCATCCCGAGGCATAAACGTTGGCGTTCGGATCGGCACCGCCGTCGAGCAGCAACTTGGCTATGGCGAAGTCGCCCGCCAGCGCCGCATGCCAAAGCGGCATCCCCCAGCTTTCCGTCGGCTCTTCCAACTCCGCCAGGAAGATCCGCTCATTCACATCCGCGCCAAGATCGAGCAGCAGGCGAACCATCGCCATCTTTCGATGCTTCACCGCCAACGTTACCAGCCCGCCGTCACTGCTGATCGCGCGCAGTAATCCAGGCTCGGCGGCGATCAACTCCCGCATGCGGGCCTCGTCACCCAGCGCCACCGCCCCGCGAACCGTGAGCTCCGCCCCGTGCTCGAGCAACAGCTTTGCAACCGCTGGAAATCGTGCGGCGGCATCGTTGCGCGGATCAACTGAGAGAGCGGCATGATCGAGCGGCGTCAATCCCGTTGGATCCTGCTTGCGAACACTAGCCCGCCGCGCGAGGAACCACGCCACCAGCGCGTCGTCGTTTCGTCGCGCGGCGAGATGCAGCGGCGTCCTCCCGTCCCGATCGCACGCATGAAGCAGAGACAGATCGGCCTCCAGCAGGCGAATCGCCGCTGCGGTGTCACCACGAGCGATTGCCGCACTGATCTGGTCCTGAGCCGGAGAGATCGTCGCGTTCAGGCAACTTATCTCCTCACGGCGATGCCTCTCCTCTGCCTCGATGACGGCGACCACGTCGGCGTAATCTCTCTCTCCGGCCAGAGCCATCGCCGTCGTGGCATCGCGATGCGGAAAGATCCCCTTGCGAGCGTCGGCGCCCGCCTCCATCAGCAGCCGCACCATCGCCACATCGCGGCGAAGCACCGCGTAGTGAATGGCGCGGTGCTCGTTGCTCGCCGACGCATCCATCCCCACCAGTTCCGGCCGGCTCGCGAGCATCGACCGGACCTGGGCCAGGTCCCCGCTGTTTGCGGCCTCCATGAATCGGGCAACGTTCGCCCCATCGACAAATGCCTTCAGCTTCGCCCAGCTTGCAAAGCCGTAAGCCCGAGCAATCACACGTTGAGCATCGTTGAGCGCGAAGCGATCTTTGTCCGCATGCAGTTCGAAGCGGTCGACCTCGGCCACCGCAGACGGTTTACCGGAGCGATAGCCGCGGAGCAGTTCCTTGGCTTGCCTGCGTAGCTGTTCGAGATTGGGCTGCTCCGGAAGGCGACGCGGAGCTACAGGCGCAGAAACAGAAGCGGAACGGTGATCAGGCACGACCATCTCCTTTCGAACACTGCCCGCTGTCCGCGTCCCGGGCTCAAAAGAAGATTGTCGTCATGTTGTCAGCATCAAGCTCGTCGATGGGCTCAGCCCTGCCCGCGGACACGGAGGCGTCCGATACGCCGAACTGAGTATACCGCGCCAGCCACGGCGCCGCTCTTTGCCCCTAAAAAGAAGGACGCCCCCAACAAGGGGGCGCCTCGTAGATCATGAATGTAACCGCGCCGAAGGCGCTCAGGCCGGGACGACTATTCCTACCACAAGCCCCAGGCGCGGCTGATGTAGTCGGTCATCGACATGGTGATGAGCACGAAGAACGTGAAGAATCCTGCCGCCACGGTCAGCTTGGTCAAACGCGAGCTGTACTTCACGTGCATGAAGAACAGGATCACCAGCACCGCCTTGATGCAAGCGATTGCCAGCGCAACCACGGCGTTGAAGGCGTACATATCGATGTAGGACGCGCCCACTGTGATCGCCGTAAACACCAGTAGCAATCCGAAGATCACCAGGTAGACCCTGGGGCTGACAATGTGCTCTGCGTGATGCGTCGGCTCTGTGTCGAGTATTTCCTTCTGGGTCAGTTCAGACATCTTTTCCCTCAAATCCTCTTTTTCTACTGCATCACTGGTGCCGGCTGATCAGGTAGAGCAGCGGGAACAGGAAGATCCACACAATATCGACGAAGTGCCAGTAGAGCCCGAAGTTCTCCACCGTTGTCATGTGGCCTTGCGTGTACGCCCCGCCCCAGGCTCGCACCAGCAGGATGATCAGGATCGACACGCCAATAATCATGTGCAGCGCGTGCATGCCGGTCATCGCGAAATAGAGCGAGAAGTAAACCTGAGTCTTCTCCGCCATGTCGGGCGCCAGCGGCGGGTCGTCGGGATAGGCGGGATTTACATGCGTGAAGTCGTTGATGCTGAAGTTCAGTCCCGGAACATGGTGCTTTTCCCACTTCTCGTGATACTCAACCGCCTTGACTCCTAAGAAGACCGAGCCCAGCACTATCGTTCCCAGCAGCCAGCCGACGAGTGCCTTGCGCCAGCGCAGCTCCGCCGCGTGCACCGCCATGGCCATGGTGAAGCTCGAGCAGATCAGCACCGCCGTGTTCAGTGCGCCCAGCGTAATCGATAACTGATGGCTGCCCGCCACGAACGCCGGGTAATACCAGTTGCGGTAAATCAGGTAGGCGCAGAAGAGCCCGCCGAAGAACATGATCTCCGTCAACAGGAAGAGCCACATGCCGAAGGTGGATGTCTCCTTCTGCTGCTCCAGGTTGGCGAAGTGGTGCCGCAGGTACGGAGAGTGCTCGTGCTCCGCGTGCGCCTCTTCCGGATGGGTTGCGATCGCCTGGCTATCCAACGGTCTGCACCTCGTGTTTGGTCTTGTTTGCCAGCCATTCGTAGTCGTAGGCTTCCCAGTCGACCACCGGCGTCTCAACAAAATTCTCTGTCAGTGGAGGCGACTGAATCTGCCACTCCAGCCCCGTTGCCTGCCACGGATTCGCCCCGGCGATCTTGCCGTACTTGAGCGACCATGCCAAATACAGCATCGGCAGCACGTAGCCCACGCCCAGCACCGTCGCGCCCGCCGTCGACAACACGTTCAACACCTGGAACTCCGGCGGATACGCGGCATAGCGGCGCGGCATACCGAGGTAGCCCAGAATGAACTGCGGGAAGAATGTCAGGTTAAAGCCGATGAATGTGGTTACTGCCGCCAGCTTCGAGATCCCCTCCGGATACATCCGGCCCGTCATCTTCGGCCACCAGAAGTGCACGCCGGCGAGGAACGCCATCAGCATGCCGCCCACCATTACGAAGTGGAAGTGCGCAACGATGAAATACGTTTCGGTCAGGTGGATGTCCATGCCCATCGTGCCCAGGAAGACGCCCGTCAGGCCGCCGATGGTGAACAGCCCCATGAAACCGAAAGCGTAGAGCATCGGCGTCTCGAAGGTGATCGAGCCCTTGTAGAGCGTCGCAGCCCAGTTGAAGATCTTGATCGCCGAGGGCACCGCGACGAGCATGGTCAGCAGCGAGAAGACCAGCGCCGAGTAGTTCGACACACCCATAATGAACATGTGGTGCGCCCAGACGAAGAACCCGAAGACTGCGATTGCCACGGACGAGAACGCGACCGCCGTGTATCCGAAAACGCGCTTGCGCGAGAAGGTGCTGATGACCTCGGAAATGACGCCCATCCCGGGCAGAATCATGATGTACACAGCCGGGTGCGAGTAGAACCAGAACAAGTGCTGGAAGAGCAGCGGGTCGCCACCCTTCGTCGGGTCGAAGACTCCGATACCGATCGTGCGTTCCAGAATTACGAGCACCAGCGTGATCGCCAGCACCGGCGTTCCCAGCACCATCAACACCGACGCCGCATAGTGCGACCACACGAACAGCGGCAGCCGGAACCAGGTCATGCCCGGCGCGCGCATGCGATGAATGGTGACGATAAAGTTCAGCCCGGTGAAGATCGAGCTGAAGCCAGCGACAAAAATTGCCAGGCCGGCCGTGATCACATGCGTGTTCAGATAATGGGTGCTCAGCGGAGTCGTGAACGTCCAGCCCGTATCCACGCCGCCCAGCGTCAGTGCGGTAAGCACCAGGATGCCGCCTACAACATACAGGTACCAGCTCAGCAGGTTGATCTTCGGGAACGCCAGGTCCTTCGCGCCCACCATGATCGGAATCAGAAAGTTCCCGATCGTCGCCGGCACCGACGGCACCAGGAACAGGAAGACCATGATGATGCCGTGCATGGTGAACATCTTGTTATAGGTGTCCGCCGCCATCAGGTCGCTCGGCGGAGTCAGCAGCTCCAGCCGGATCATCCCCGCAAAGAAGCCGCCGATAAAGAAGAAGATCGTGATCGAGATCAGGTACAGGATCGCGATCCGCTTGTGATCTCCGGTCAGCAGCCAGCTCTTCAGGCCGTATTCCTCGTTCAAATAAGACCGCTTCGGCAGGGTTGCCGTCGTCTGGTCGGGCAGACTGACAATTGTGCTCATGGCTTTACCATCCCCGGCGCTGTTGCCGCCGTGTGCTGCGCCGGTCCGGACGTCGAGGTCGGCCCCTGGCTTTGCACCTGGCTCGTGTTCAGCGTCTGCTGAATCCGATAGTTGGAGTTGAGTTGTTTGATGTATTCCACCAGGTCAATTAGTCCTTCTTCGCTGATCTGCCCCTGGTATGTCGGCATGATCGGCGCATAACCAGCCGTCGTGTGCATGGTCGGGTTCAAAATCGAATCGCGCAGGAAGGCATCGTCCACCGTCGCATACGATCCGCTCGTCAGTTGCACCTTGGTCATATAGGCCGCTGCCAGATTCGGGCCGCGCGCCGAGGCGTCACCCGAGTGGCAGGCATTGCAGCCCATGCTGGCGAAGAGCCGCTCGCCGTTCTGCGCCAGCGACATGCCGCTGGTCGAGCCCTCCGTCCAGGCCTTGTAATCGTCCGGCTTCATTACCGTCACCCACCCGATCATCTGCGAATGCAGCGTACCGCAATACTGCGTACAGAAGAGGTGATAGGTTCCCGGCACGGTCGGCGTAAACCACACCGTCTGATACCGCCCCGGGATCACCTCGCGCTTCACGCGAAAGGCCGGGATCGAAAAGCTGTGAAATACATCCTGCGAAATCAGCGTGAGCTGTATAGGTCTACCCGTCGGAACGTGCAGCGAATCGATTTCGTGCTGGCCGCCCGGATGCTCAGCCTTCCACATCCACTGCTTGCCAACAACGTAGATATTCATCGCGTTCGTGGGTGGGTTATAGATCCGGAAGTACAGCAGCGCGCCCCACACGAAACAGATCATGAACAGGGCCAGCGGAATAATCGTCCACGTTGCCTCGAGCAGTGTCGAGCCCTCGATCTGTGTAGCCTCGGGATTGCGCTCCTTGCGGTAAAGCACCGAGAAGCCGGCGACCAGCGCCGCCACCAGCGCCAGGCCTATCACTGAGATCAGGATCAGGAAGAAATACAGCGCGTCCGCCTGCGGAGCAATCCCCGACGCTTCGGGCGGAAAGAGCGCGAAGTGCGTGAGCCAATTAACGAGAAATTGCCAAAGTACTGGACTTATAAAATGCATCGTTCCCTTTATCCGTTTGCGTTTTTCCTGTCTCGATCGAGGTCACGCCGGAACATGACAGTCATGTATCCGCCCAGGCCGAATACCGTAATCAGGCCGCCCAGCTGTACCACCCGCGCAATCACCAGGCTGTGCCGGTTCAACTTTGGATCGTAGCGGTAGCAG
>Ga0207050_1054_pt2 | contig 19252 bp, 18 predicted proteins | sample Alteio_BWMinCont_64_FD_153291 | JGI IMG/M metagenome (GOLD analysis project Ga0207050, IMG submission 153291) | Enriched cells from forest soil in Barre Woods Harvard Forest LTER site, Petersham, Massachusetts, United States -... | ecosystem: Environmental > Terrestrial > Soil > Temperate forest >...
ACTGATGAAGGTAACGAAAAGCTGTGCAGCTATCCGGATGATTTCCGGTTGGCGGGAAACCACTAAGAAACGAAAACTGTGGCCAAATCAAACAAAGGTCCAACCTCGAGGCTCAACCCGAAACTAGTGGAGAGAATCCTCGCTGAGGTCAAAGAAGAAGAAATCGTGGCGATGTGCTGCGACGTGATCAACATTCCCAGCCCCACGGGCGAAGAAGCCAAAATGGCGGAATACATGCGCGCGGTGTGGGAAACCATCGACCTCGACGTTACCTGGCAAGAGGTCGAGGAAGGGCGCGCCAATGTGATCGCCCGATGGGAAGGCGCTGGCACCGGCCGCAGCCTGATGTTCAACGGCCACATGGACACATCCAACACTGGCCAGGAAGACTTTCTGACTGGAATTGGCTACAAGCCGCACGCCGTTATCAAGGACGGAATGATTTACGGCCTTGGCATTTACAACATGAAGGGCGCGTTGGTTTGTTACACCCATGCTCTGAAGGCGCTACAGCGTGCGGGAGTGAAGCTTCAGGGCGACGTCATCCTGGCCGCGGTCGCGGGGGAAATCGAAAAGACGCAATGGAAAGAATTCCGCGGCCGTGAGTTCCGGGGGTACGGCGTGGGCACGCATTACCTGGTAAACCACGGAGTGCTGCCTGACGTTTGCATTCTGGGCGAACCTACCGACATGCAGATTATTCTTGAGCACTACGGATCGCTTTGGGTGAGCATTTCGGTCTCAGGAATGTACGTTCACACCGCGTTTGCGGTTGGCCGCGCGGAACGCAACTCCATCCGGCGCCTCTACGATGTGCTCGGCGTGGTAGTGAAGTGGATCAAGGGTTGGGAGCAAAAAACCTCGTATCGAGGACACAAAGGCGTCGCCAACCTCGGCTGCATCCGTGGTGGACAGCCCTGGCGCGTCAGTCGGACTCCCGAGCGCGCTGAGTTGTTCCTCGACCTGCGCGTTCCGCCTCATATGTCCATGCAAGGAGCGCGCCGCGCGGCCAAGGCGCTCTTCCTCGATTTGAAACGACGTTATCCAGACTATGGCCTGGAGTTCGAAACCTATGTCTCGGTGCCCGGCGCCACGATCGCGCCGGATCATGCGCTGGTGAAAGCGATTGATATAAACCATCAGCGGGTGATGGGCGAGGTTCCCAAGCGCGACGTGGTGCTCTGGTGCTCGGATGCCTCGGTGATGACGCGCTATGGTATTGAGACCGTGAACTACGGCCCCTCCAGCGGACCGCGTGATGCCGAAGGCGAGAAGGTCAAAATCAAGACGCTGGTGGATATCACGAAGATCTACGCTTTAACCGCTGCCGAACTCTGTGGTGTGCAATAAAGGACTTCACCTTCAGGAGTAACTTTGCCAAGCCAACTCGAAATCGATCGCCGCTACAAGAATATCCGGGCTGCTGTGCAGCGTGAAGGCTTGGACGCGCTCGTCGTTTGCGGTAATCAGTATGCGGGTTTCGAAGGGGCCGTGCTGTACGTGTCAGGTTTTGAAATTGTGCACCGGTACGTCTATGTCGTGCTTCCACTCGAGGGCGAACCGACTTTGGTCTTTCCGCGGGAAGCCCGTTGGATTGGCGACAAAGTCAAGCCATGGGTGAAGGACCATGTCTGGCCCGACGTACCTGGGCAGTGGATCTCTGAGCAGGCGCGGGCACGCGGATGGAAACGAGTCGGCGTTTACGGGATGAATTTCATCATGGCGGTGCGCGACTACCGCGAACTGGCAAACGGTCCATTTGAATTGGTGCCGTTCGATTTCGAGTTCGACATCGCTCGTTCGGTCAAGAGTGAAGAGGAACTTGCCGAGGTTCGCGATGCGATGGATATCATCGTCGACGGATTCTGGGCTCTGGTCGCGGCGTACGAGCCGGGGAAGACGGAGGCTGAAATCATGGCGCCCGCCGTAGAAAAGTTCTTCGCCCGCGGCGCAGGTCCGCGCATGATGAATATTCTGCTTTCTGGCGCCCATGGCGAGGCGGAGGCGTCGTTCAAGGTTCCAGGGCATCGCGTAACTGCGGTTGACGATTTGCTGCTCTACTCGCTCGAGGTTACGGGAGCGGGCGGATACTGGGTGGAGTTTTCACGTCCGTTGATTCGAGGCAAACTCAGCCCGCGCACGCAGGCGATGGCGGATGCGTATCCGCAGGCGCTCGAAGCCGCTCGCATAATGATGCGCGCGGGCGAAGTGGCCAGCAGCGTTCATCGGGTCGTGGCTGAGACTTTCGCCAAGTATGGATTCGCCCTCGGCCATCTGTCCGGACACAGTATCGGCACCACCATGCTCGAGTATCCTGCGATCGGCGCGAAGAGCGAAGTGCAGCTTCAGGAGAACATGATTTTCTCGCTGCACCCGCAGGTCGTCGATAGAGACGGCAAAGTGTGTTTGTATACGCAGGACACTTATCGCATCGGGAAGACGGAAGGCGAATGTCTGGCGGATGTGCCATGGAAGTTTTACACCGGAGCCGAGAGGAAGCAGAAAGGCGTTTCGTAGATGAAGATTTGCGTGATCGGTTGTGGCGCCGTGGGAAGTTTGTTTGCCGCGCACCTCGCCAAGGCTGGTGAAGCCGAAGTGTGGGCCTACGACGTGTGGCAGGAGCACACTGACGCCATCCAGCGAACCGGCTTACGGATTTCCGGGGCGGAAGACTTTACCGTCCGTCTCAACGCCACCAGCGATGCCAGCGAGTTGCCGCGCTGCGACTACGGCATTGTCGCGACTAAGGCGATTCATACCCGGATCGCAATTTCCCAGGTCGCGGACATCTTTGACGACAAGAGCGCAGTTTGTTCCGTGCAGAACGGGGTGGGCAACGAAGAAATTATCGCGGAGCGGGTGCAGTTTGTGATTAGAGGCACGACATTTCCCGCCGGGCATCCGATCGCGCCGGGACACGTCGGCTATGACATAAAAGGTGACACGTGGATCGGGCCGTTCGAGCCGACCAACACTTCCATGGCGCACGTGGAGGAACTTGCTGGGCTGATAACTCGTTCCGGGATGAACACGATTCCATTGAAAGATGCTCGCGGCGCGCAATGGACCAAACTGATCTTCAATGCGGCCACGAACCCTGTTGGAGCGCTCACGCAGTTGCATCACGCGGCGGCAACGCGGTTTGAACCAACCGGACATCTCTTCAACGATCTGATTGCGGAAGGTGAAGCGGTTGCAAAGAAGCTGGGGATCGAACTACACGGCGACCCTAGACAACTGGTGCAAAAGGGCGCCCATGCTGCCGGCAAACACCGCGCCAGCATGCTGCAGGACATACTCGCCAGGCGGCAGACCGAGGTGGATTTCATGAATGGAGCGATTGTGAAGTGGGGCAAAGAAGTCGACGTGCCGACCCCGTTGAACAAGGCGCTATGGGAACTGATTAAAGGCCTGGAACATTCGTGGAAAGATCCGGACTGAAAGCTCAGGAGCTGACAGCTGACTTATGGCAATACCATTCAACATTGGTGTTCTTCAACTCAGCATGGAACCGGTGCGCGAAACCGTTGCCATGGCGAAAGCCTGCGAAGAAGCGGCGTTCGATGCATTCTGGATTGCGGAGGCTTATCCCTGGTGGCGGAAGCATGCGTTTGAGGCGCGTTCATCGACGGCAGTCCTCGCCGTCATCGCGGCTGAGACCCGTCGCATTCAGTTAGGGTGGGGCATCATTTCGCCTTACACGCGTCATCCGGTCCAGATCGCGATGGAGGCGCGGGTGATGCAGGATCTTGCTGGCGATCGTTTTCTGCTTGGCCTGGGCGCTTCCAAGATTTTCATGAAAGAAATTGGTGAAGGCGAAGGCGAGAAAGTCGGACCAGCGACCGTGATGCGCGAGAGCATCGAGATCGTCAAGGGCGTGCTTGCGGGTAATGCTTTCGAGTATCAAGGGAAAGTTTTCCAGGCAAACGTCCCGCCGCTCAAGGCAGACGCGCATACGCCGCGTGGCATTCCTCCGATTTATGTTGCGGGAACTGGCCCCGTGTTGCAGCGAATGTCAGGGGTAGTCGGGGATGGCCTGCTTACGGCCAGCATTACGACGCCCGCATTCGTCCGCTACTCGCGCAAGAACATGGAGGAGGGCGCGCGCAAGGTCGGAAAAGATCCGTCGAATCTGGTGCTTGGCTCGGTGATTGTCGGAAGTATTGACCGCGATTCGGCGAAGGGCAAAGAAGGCGCGCGCGAGCAGGCGGCGATGTATCTTGCCAACAAAGTGCAGAACATTAAAGGCTCCGCGGACGTGCTGTTGGATTGTGCTGGCTTAACCTTCGAGGAGTTGCGGCCCATCGCTGACGCCATGGAAAAAGGCGGACGGAAAGCCGCCGCCCAAGCCGTGACCGATGAGATTCTGCAAAAGGTCTGTCCGATTGCGGGGACACCGGAAGAGTGCACGGCACGCATCAAGGAGTATCGCGCCGCCGGTTGCACTCACATCATGCTGGAAATCTGGGGCGACGACCGCTCCGGGCAAGCGAAGTTGTTCGGGGAAGCGGTTCTTCCGCACTTCAGGAACTAGCCACGGATCTTCACGGATTCACGCCGATCCTCTCACAATGTCTCGAAACTCTCCGTCAGTCAGCAGGCCGCGCTTACCGATCGCGCGCCTCTTTACCTCAGTCAGGATTGGCGCGCGCTGTTCGGGCGTTATCGTCAGCCCGAGTTCTTTGCACTTCAGATCGATGCTGTCGAGTCCGCTTTTTTTCCCCAGCACGATGCTGCGGCGTGCGTTCACCAGTTCTGCGGAATACGGTTCGATGGCTTCCGGAATGTGAAACTGGGCGGCGACTGCTCCGCTCTCGCGAACGAACAGGTTTTCGCCGACCAGCGGCTTCCATGCGTCCAGCGTGTAACCAGAGGACTTGGAAACGACTTCGGAAACCTCGCGGACCTTTGTCAAATCCAAAGCAAACGGCACGTCATACAGACAGCGCAGGGCGAGGCCGATTTCACAAATGTCGGCGTTGCCAGCGCGTTCGCCCATGCCGTTGATCGTTCCCTGAATCCAGGTAGCTCCGGCGCGAACTGCGGCGACGGCGCAGGCGGTGGCCATGCCAAAATCGTTGTGTCCGTGGAAGTGCACGGGAACACTCGGTCCAACCCATCCGCATACTTCGCGGACCAGAAATTCCACTGCTTCTGGGCCGCAAGCACCGATCGTGTCGACGACAACAATTTCCGCTGCACCGGCTTCGAGGGCAGCGAGATTGATTTTCTTCAGAAACTCGAGTTCGGTGCGCGTGCCATCGACCGCGAAGAAAGCCACTGTGATGCCGTTATGTTTCGCGATGGACATCGCATCTACGACACGGCGGAGAACATCGTCGCGCGTCAAGCCATAAGCCTTTAGTTTGATGTCGCTTGTCGGGGCCTCGATGACTGAGGCTCGCAGACCTAAACGGACGAGTTCTTCGACGTCAGCTTTCACGGCTCGGGAAAAGCCCCACAGTTCGGCCTTCAACTTTGCCTTCTGCATAAGCTGAATGGCTTCCGCGTCTTCGGGCGAGACGCGCGGGAAACCGGCTTCGATGCGGCTTACGCCCAGATCATCGAGTTTGCGGGCGATTTCCAGTTTCTGCTGCGGCGAGAGGACGACTCCTACGGTTTGTTCGCCGTCGCGTAGCGTAGTGTCGTAGAAGCGAATTTTGGTCCGCGAAAACGCGGCGCGAATTTCCGGGCGTGCGTTCAATTCGCTGACCCAGATTTTGGAATTAGTAGCCATAGTCAATCCTTTACCACAGAGACATAGAGACACAGAGAAATCAAACTTGTTGTTGGAGAAGAGTGCCGCAAGCTATTTCTATGACTTGCATTTTCTCTGTCACTCTGTGGTAAATAAGGCCCCGCTAAGGCCCTGTCTCCTGCGTAGCCAAGGCTGCGGGTTTGTGGCCGTAGGCCTCTTCCCAGGAAATCACGCGGTTTCGCAAGACGCCGATGTTTTCGATTTCGCATTCCATCACGTCTCCGGGCTTCAAGTACCAGGCCTTCGGATCGCCACTGAAGGCGGCCACGCCCGAAACTGTGCCGGTGGAAACGACGTCGCCAGCGCTGTAGCCCATGGGCGAATAGTGCGAAAGAATCTCTGGAATCTTCACTGCCATTTTGCTGGAATGCGACCGCTGCCTTGATTCGCCGTTGACGCGCAACTCCATCGCCAGATTGTGCGGGTTGGGAATCTCGTCGGCGGTAACGATCCAAGGGCCTAGCGGGCAGAAGGTATCAATTCCCTTGCAGAAGCTGAACACGCCGGACTTCATCTCGCGGCGCTGAATGTCGCGCGCAGTGATGTCATTGAAAATAACATAGCCTCCGATGCGCTCCATTGCTTCCTCGGGGGAGAAATGTTTGCCACCTTTCTTTAGGACGACCGCCAGTTCCAGTTCGTAATCCAGTTCCTGGGTGAGGTGCTCGGGATAGATGACCGGCTCTTCATGTCCGATGATGGCGTCGACATTCTGAAAGAATACGATCCACGGCATCACCGGATGCGAGAATCCGGCCTTGGAGGCCTCTTCATGGTGCTCGCGGAAGTTGCCCGCGGTGTGAAAGAATTTTCGGGGAACGATCGGAGCTTTGAGTGTGACCTCGGCAGCGGAGTAGAAAACAATCTCGCCACGGGGCCCAGTTGCACCGTCCTTGCTCAAGGCATAATCGAACGCTTTCCGCGCAGCTTCCAAGCTGGTGTCGCCGCCCTCGAATAGAGCAAGCATGTTAGATGGGACAAGCGCATCAGCAAGGCGCTCGAAGGCGCTTTCGTTCTCGACATCGCGCAGGTAAAGGGCGCAGGCGGAGTGCAGATCGACGATACGGCCGTCGTCCGCCACCGCGCCAGTGCGGAGGCGCTTTACAGCATCTTCAAATGTGACAAGTCGCATAGAAGTATAGGAATAGAAAGTGTATGAGTGGAAGGTGGACTTGTCCAGAAAGGCTGGCGCAAACCGGACGGGCGACTTGCACGTTACCACATGATTCTCGCCAAAAAATAAGAGTCCCGAGGTGGTGTTGAACTCATTCGTCTCGGCCAGTAGCTCGCGTTAGACCCTTGCTGACCTGACCTCGCGGCTTCCCTTGCGGGCGCGACGAGCGATCCTTGCTTGGGCTCCGGGCTTACCGCCAACCGGATAAACCAGTGCAACGCCTCGGGACTCTATCCTGCCTTTGACATGATGTTCTTGTTCGCCTCGACCAGCGCTTTGCTATAGACCCTTGCTCGCCCTCTCTACTTTTCATCTTGCGATGCCGCAGAGTGACTTCGCTCGAGTCCCGGACGCCACACCAACCGGTCAAACTTAGAACGTGTCAAAGAACGATTATCTTTTTACTCTTCCTATTCTGGGAGTCAACGAAAAACGCGGAAATGTATCTGCTTTGAATGCAGTCGAGTGCAGCAGCTCCACAAGCGGGTGACCGAAATTGGTGCAAGACGGCGTTTCGATGTGATCGTATCTCACCTTTGGCATATTCATCGCGGTGATGGGCGTGTAGTCGCTGAAAGTGCTGGTGAGCATATTGCCAACCGCATCGTACACGCAATTTTCCATCAGAGCCGCGCCGATGCCGTGCGCGGTTGCGCCGTACACCTGTCCTTCGACAATAGGCGGATTAATTACGGTGCCGCAATCGTCAATCGCAACGTAGTCGAGAATGCGCGGGATGAATGTATCACGCTCGATTTCAATCACCGCGATGTGAAGCTGGGAGGCGTAGGTCAGGGTCAGGCTGCCGTATTTTCTCCGCTTGTCCGGCACCTTGAATGGAGCACGCCAAATGTAACGGCAATTCAGCGTGACCTCGTACAACTCGGATGGGAGCACCGCGCTGTTCACGTTGACGATGTTGGCAAGGCCCCAGTAGTTTATCGATTTTTTCGTACTCTTGCAGTGAATCTCCGGGCCTTGGTCGCCGGTACCGAATTCAAGATCGTCCTCTTTGGCTTCGAGCAGGAACGCCGCCAGGCGGCTCATTTCTGTTTTCAACTTCTGTGCAGCTCCGTGAACCGCGGAAAGCCCGGACACGGCAAATTGGCTGGCGTAGGTCCCGGAAAATCCGGTGTGCACGTTGCGTTCGGTGTCGAAGCCGGTTCGCACCGTGATCCGGTCGGGATGAATATTCAGCACGTCGGCAACCACCTGCGCGGCGGTCGTCTCGTGTCCCTGGCCCTGCGGACAAGAGCCAACTGAAACCACGACCTCACCATAAATATCCAGCTTGCAGTTCGCGCCTTGCGAGTTGCCGGAAAATGGCGCGCCCGGGTTCACAATCTGCGACTGGCCAAAATTGTTAGTGCCCGAGTCCAGCGTGGTGCCGATGCCAATTCCGATCAGTCGGCCTTCCTTGCGCGCCGCGAGCTGTTTCTTTTTCCACTCGTCCCAACCGATCCGCTCTTTCGCCACTTGCAACATTCGCGGATAATTGCCCGAGTCGTACACGCAACCATTGGGAGTCGTATAGGGAAATTCTTCCGGACGAATATAGTTGCGCAGGCGGATCTCGTCGGCGGGAATACCCAGTTCATGCCCGCAGATGTCGATCACGCGCTCCAGAAACCACAGGTGCTGCATGCGCGAGTACCCGCGATTCGGGCCAACCGGACATTTGTTGGTGACGGCCTGGGTAAAATCGATCCGTGCATTCTTAAAGCGATAAACTCCGGGGAACACTTGCGACCAGATCACGCAGCCCAGTGGCTCGTAGCGCGGGTAAGCGCCACAATCATCAATATGCCGGGAAATCAGCGCCGTGATGACACCGTTTTTGTCGAGGGCGACCTTGGTATCGCGGAAAGTCCGCTCGTTGCCATGTGCGCTCGAAGTAATGTGTTCTGTTCGCGTTTCCACCCATTTGACCGGGCGTCCGCCGGCCTTCTTTGAAGCCAGCGCGCACACCGCCATCTGCGGATAGCTCGTAATCTTGATGCCGAAGCTGCCGCCGATATCGGAAGTTTCCACGCGTATGCGGTCGATGTGGACGCCCAGATGCGCTGAAAGAAACTGAATGGCAAACGAGGGGAACGAGTTGTTGCACTCGTAGTAGATGCGATCGTCTTTCGGATTCCACCGCGCAATGACCACGTTATTCTCCAGCGGTGTGCTGGAGAAGCGATGGAAATGCATCCGATCGATGCTCACGACGTAGGCAGCTTCGTGAAAGGCCTTGTCGACATCTCCGTATTCGAAGACTCCATTCCAGACACGATTCGTGCCTGCTTCGCCATGAAGAATGCTCTGGTCGGTCAAGGCTGCTTCCGCATCGAGGACGGGATTGAGCGCCTCGTACTCGATCTGCACCAATTCGGCAGCGTCATCCGCCAGGCTGGCGGATTCGGCTACCACGGCCACGATGGGCTCGCCTTGGTAGCGAACTTTGGAAACGGCCAGCGGATAATCCTTGATCTGGGCGCAGGGATCCGGGCCAATCTCGATGAATGGCTGCGTCTGTGCCGCGATCTCAGCGCCAGTGAGCGTACTGACGATACCCGCGAGGGCTTCGGCGGCGGAGACGTCAACGCTCACGATCTTCGCGTGAGCATACGGTGAGCGCACGAATCGCAGATACAGCATCTCGCGCAGCTTGATGTCATCGGCAAATTTGCCCCGCCCGCGCAGCAACCGGTTCTCTTCCTTGCGTGGAAGCGGTTGGCCAACCCAGTTCTTCATCGCAACGCCGCCTGCAATCCGTCAATCAATTTCTGAACCTGTTTCCTCCCCAATGGCTCGAGCAAACCGCCAGCCATGGAAGTCAAGCGTCCAAAGATTTGCGCTTCACCCCGCCATGCCACCTTCGTGCCGGCCTCGCCGTCGAGCGGTGACAAATCAAAACCTGCCGTCAGCGCCACATTGCCCCCAGCCATGCTTCCTTGGCCCTTATACTGAGCGCGTTTCGGACGCTCGGTCTCTGCCAGTTCTATCTTCACTTCCGCCGTGCCTTTAATATGCGAAATGCCGACTTTCACTCTCACGGTGAAATGGGTCGAGTCCTGCACTGACAGACCTTGAAAGTCGGGTAGTAGCGCCGCGAATCTGTTCGGATCGACGAGGAAGTCGTGAACCTCTTCCGGGGTGCGTTTGACTTCAAAGTCGCCGGCAAACTTGATCGCCATGCTTCAAACACCTTTCATACTCTGTGCAGCCACTTGAATCGCCTTCAAAATATTCTGGTAGCCGGTGCAGCGGCACGTGTTCCCCGCAATCGCTTTGTGAATTTCCTTGTCGTTTGGCTGTTTGTTTCGCGACAACAACTGCAAGGCCGAAAGCATCAATCCTGGGGTGCAGTACCCACACTGCAGTCCGTAGCAATCGCCAAACGCCTTTTGGATGGGATGGAGCTCACCGTTCGTTTCCAGGCCCTCGACCGTGAGGATTTCCGCGCCATCCGCCTGCACCGCGAACATGGTGCATGACTTCACCGCCACCCCGTTCATCAATACCGTGCAGGCACCGCAGTAGGTGGTGTCGCAGCCCACGTGGGTTCCGGTGAGATCGAGGTCTTCCCGCAGCAGCTCCACCAAAAGTTTGCGTGGCTCAACGGTTCGCGAATAAGACCTCCCGTTGACCTTGACCTGAATCGGAATGTTCTCGATGCTGTCAGGCATAAATGTGGCCCACCTCAACCTGCTCTCCGTGGGCGCGTCGGATCCCAATTTCAATCGCGCGTTTGACCAGTGCACCGACGAGAGTACGTTTGTAGTCGGCTGAACCGCGCATGTCGGATTGCGGATCAGCAACAGCCCGAGCCGCTTCCATCGCGCTTGCGATCGTTTTCTCGGTGAGGGCCTGTCCACGAAGAGCAGCTTCCGCTTCGTCGGCTCTTATCGGGATCAGGCCGACACAGCCCAGCGCGATGGCAGCATCGTTGCAGACATCACCATCCATCGTAAGCTGTACCGCCGCACTCGCCGTCGGATAAACCGGTGCCGACCGCTTGAACGCCAGGTACGCTCCGCCGCTTCCCTGGGGCGGTATTTTCACCGCCACCTCGCTGACTAATTCGTCCTGGGCCAAGGCCGTCGTATATGCATCCATGATAAAGTCAGGCAGGGACACAGTGCGCTCGCCATTCGCTCCGAGACAAACAACTTTAGCAGACAGCGTGAAAAGTACCGTCGCCCAGTCGCCGCTGGGATCTGCTTCGGCAAGCGAGCCGCCAATCGTGCCGCGATTGCGCACTTGCACATCGGCAATTCCCGCAGCACAGTCATGGAGAATGGGGACTCTCGCAACCGCAGCCGACGCCTCGATCTCCGCATGCCGTGTCATCGCACCGAAGCGGACCGTGCCAGCGTCTTCCTTGATGTACGCCGTGCCAGAGATGAAGTTCAGATCCACAAGATGGGATGGGTTCGCGAAACGCAGCTTCATCAGCGGGATAAGGCTCTGGCCACCCGCCAGCAGCTTGGCGTCATCCCCAAGCTGGGCGAGCATAGCCGAAGCTTCCTTCAGGGAACCAGCGCGGTGATATTGAAACGCTCGCGGATACATTGTTTCTTGATCAGTCCTTGCGTCGGCTCAGGTTAACGGAACCAATTGCGCTGGGCGAATAAGCTTACCAAACGCACTCATCTCGCGACTACTGCGCGGCAGGAACAGCACCAGCCAAGCCTGAGACGATTTCCGACCGCGGCTTCCTAAGCGTTTGTCGCGATCTTCCGATACTCCGCACGGAAATACAGCAGCGGGTCTCCCTCCCTCACCACCACATCCTCCACCTCTGCAATAAAGATCGTATGGTCTCCCGCATCCTGCGCGGTGTGCAAGCGGCACTCGAGATAGGCCAAGGCGCCATGCAGGACCGGGGTACCGTGCTCCGTGCGATCGAAGCGGGCTCCTGCCTCCCGTTCGGCGTGCTCGTAGGTCGGGCTCGGGCGAGCGTAGTACTCCGAAATAACCTGTTGGTTCTCCGCCAGAACGTTCACTCCGAAGCGTTTCCGGGTATGCAGATGAGTGTGGGTGCGGGCTCGATGATCGACGCAGACCAACACCAGCAGGGGATCAAGCGACACCGAACTGAACGCGTTGGCGGTCATTCCGTGCACTTCGCCCTCGTAGTCGACAGTAATGACCGTAACCCCAGTGGCAAAACTGCCCATTGCGTTGCGGAATTCTGCTTGCGTCACGCCCATACGAAAGCTGAAGCGCTCCTGCCTCGTTTTATTCTAAGTGCGTTTTAGTTCCAGTTTGTCCTGGCCGGCGTTCGTTCTGCCCTTCAGAGTTTTACCACGCCGCGAGTGCTTGCGGCTCGCCGGAATGAACAAAGCTAAAATGAACAAAGCCGGATGAACAACAGTCTCCTTCCGGGACCGGCCTCATGTATGATTTCGTGGTCATGAGCGTAGGCCCAACAACATGGACCGAGCTGGGGTCTCAGAGTTCGTATGCCGGTGAACTACGCTCCGGAATGCCGCTTTCGCGGGATGGAGCTTGCCGGTTAATGCGTTGCCGTGACCACGAAGTTCCTGCACTGCTCGCGGCTGCCAGGGAAGCCAGGCAGCGTTTCAAGCCTGGGATCATCACGTATTCGCGCAAGGTTTTTATTCCGCTTACCAATCTCTGTCGCGATTACTGCGGCTATTGCATCTTCCGGCGTGACCCGGGCCAATCCGGTGCGCACACCATGACCCCGGATCAGGTGCTGGACGTGGCGCGCGCGGGCGAGAAGACGGGATGCACCGAGGCTCTCTTCAGCCTCGGTGATAAACCGGAACTCGCCTTTCCCGAGATGCGCGACACCTTGCACCGGCTCGGATACAAATCCACTCTTCACTATCTCGAAGCCATGTGCGAACTCGTGCTCCGCGAGACTGCCTTGCTCCCTCATCCCAATCCAGGGCTGCTGAGCGCGGAATGGATTGCGCGGCTGGGAAAAGTTTCTCCGAGCATGGGCCTGATGCTCGAGACCACCAACGCCTCACTTCTGGCAGCCGGAGCAGCCCATGACAACGCTCCCGACAAGATCCCTGCCAAGCGTCTGCACACCATCGAGGAAGCCGGCAGGCAGAATATTCCCTTCACTACGGGCTTGCTGATTGGTATCGGAGAAACTCCGGAAGATCGCGTCGAGGCGTTGCTCGCCATCCGCGAGTTACACCGCCGCTACGGGCACATCCAGGAAGTAATCATTCAGAACTTTCGGGCCAAACCCGAGATCCCCATGCACAACTGGCCCGAACCGACGCAGAATGAAATGATGCGCACGATCGCGGTTGCACGCCTGTTAATGCCAGACATCAATATTCAGGCGCCCCCCAATCTCTCCGCGCCGTACTATGATGAGTTCCTCGATGCCGGGATTAACGATTGGGGAGGGATTTCACCCTTGACGCCAGATTTCATCAATCCAGAAAAGCCGTGGCCGCATCTGGAACAACTGAAATCACGAACCGAAGCGAGAGGATATCTCTTGCGTCAGCGGTTGCCGGTGTACCCTGAGTTCGTGCCGACGGTAACCCAGGCAGGATTGCTGTTAGAAAGAGTCAAAGCAGCAGCCGACAGCGAAGGCTACGCGCGGAGGGCCGCATGATCGTCGTGCTCACTGGCGGCACAGGGGGCGCAAAGTTCGTGGAGGGCCTCCGGCAAGTCGCCTCGGCGTCGGACCTCACGTTCATCGTAAACACAGGAGACGATCTGGAATGGTGGGGATTGTACGTCTCTCCCGACCTGGATTCGATCACCTATGCTATGGCTGGCCTGCTCAGCAAAGAGCGCGGCTGGGGAGTGAAGGGTGACACGTTCTATTGCCTGCAGGCTATGGGGGAATTGGAAGAGCCGATCTGGTTCCATGTTGGCGACCGCGACCTCGCCGTCCATCTGCTGCGCTCGAAATACCTGGCGCAGGGAAAGACACTGACCGAGGCCACCACGGCGATTTGCAACAAGCTGGCGGTACAGGCACAAATCTTGCCCATGAGCAACTCGCGCGTCGAGACCAGAGTCGATACTCCGGCCGGAGACCTCAGCTTCCAGGAATATTTTGTGCAGCGCTGGTATCAGGACCCGGTCAACTCGGTTCGCTTTGCCGGAGCTACCGACGCCGAGCCCGCACCTGGCGTAGTCGATTCCATCATGTCCGCGAGCGCGGTGATCCTGGCCCCAAGCAATCCCGTTACGAGCATCGGTCCGATCCTCGCGGTCGCCGACATCCGGGAAGCCTTGCGGCAAACGCGGGCGACTGTAGCCGCGGTCAGCCCAATTGTTGGCGACGCAGCAGTCTCGGGTCCAGCCGCCGCTTTGATGACGGCCCAGGGAATACCCGTCTCTATCGCCGGAGTAGCCGGGGCTTATGAGGATTTTCTCGATATTCTGATCGCGGACGTCCGCGACCTCGGAGCCGCCAAGAAGTTGGATCGTCCGGGACTTCGCGTCCACTGCACCAACACCATCATGCGAACCGCAGAAGACAAAACCAAGCTGGCGCGGACCGTGCTCGCGCTGCTGAGTGCCGAAAGCGCCCGCGCGGCGGACCTATCATGATTCTCGTCCCGGTCAAAAGCCTCGCCAACGCCAAGCAGCGACTGGCATCGGTGCTCGATCAGCCAACTCGCACACAACTGGCTCAGGCCATGCTTCTCGACGTGCTCGAGAGCCTGCGCACATGGACGAATCGTCCCGACATCAGCATTGTCACCAGCGATCCCTTTGCACACGAACTGGCACGACGATTCGAATTCCAGATCATTCCTGACAACACAAATCGCAGTGAAACCGACGCCATTGAAATGGCAACCCGGTTCTGCGAGTCTCGAGGTGTAGACAGCACGCTAGTCATTCCAGGCGACATTCCCCTGATCACAGCTTCTGATCTCGAACAGATTCTGGAAGCAGCGCCGGACCAGGGCTCCGTACTCGTCCCGGCCGCTGACGGGCGCGGCACAAACGCAGCCTGGCGGCGTCCCGCGGGATTGTTCCCACTGCGTTTCGGAAATGATAGTTTCAAGCCGCATCTGGCGGCAGCGCGCGCCACCCAGAAGCCATGCGTAGTCTTGTCGCTCCCCGGCATTGCTCTCGATGTCGATAACCCCGCTGACTTGCGGCAACTCGCGGAAGCTCCCGGTGAAACCCGTTCCCAGCGTCTCGCGCGGCAGTGGGACCTCAGAGATCTTTCTTTGGCCGCGAACGAATAGAGGTGATGTCTGAAAGATCGCGTCGATGGAGCGGCGTCCTAGCCCGTCCACAAAAATGACAATCTTCTCCGAGCTTCGCGTTTTTCCTATCGCTCTCACCGAGGAGGTCCGTCGTGGGGACTCGCTGGCCGACAAACTTCTCCAAGCCACGCGGCATTCGAAGCTCTCACTTCGACGAGGTGACATCCTGATCGTAAAGCACAAAATCATCTCCAAGGCGGAGGGGCGGCTGGTTGCACTTGATAGCATCAAGCCCTCTGCCGGTTCGCAGGCTTGGGCGCGGCGATACAAGCTGGACGCGCGGGTAACCGAAGTGGCACTGGGGGAAAGCAAACGGGTGGTTCGGCGCAAGCGCGGCGTCCTCATCACGGAAACCCGACACGGCCTGATCTGCGCCAACAGCGGTGTCGATGTTTCGAACGTCAACGGTGGCCGCCACGCGCTCCTGCTCCCGAGAGACCCCGACCGTTCAGCAGCTCAACTCTACCGGGAGCTGAAAAAACGCCTGAAGCTTTCCATCCCTGTCATCATCAGTGACAGTTTCGGGAGACCCTGGCGTGAAGGACTCACCGAAGTTGCGATTGGTGTAGCGGGCATGAAAGCCCTGCACGACTATCGCGGCGATCGCGATCCGCACGGCTACCCCTTGCGAGTCACGATTGAGGCTGTCGCCGATGAGTTGGCTTGCGCTGCCGGCCTGGTCTGCGGCAAGCTAGCTCGCACGCCCGCGTGTATCATTCGAGGATTCGATTATCACCCCGGACGAGGACGGGCTCAGGATCTGATTCGGCCCGCAGCCCTGGATTTGTTCCGGTGATGTGGCTTTGTTTCGAGGGGGTCTTATGACTCGCATTCTTACTCAACGCGAACTGGAGAACTTTCCTTCGCTGGAGTGGTCGGACGTCGCCCGACGCCTAAGCGATCAGTCGCGCAACGCGCTCGAAAGAGTGATGGAAGCGCTAGATGGCGGCGTGCTCACGCGCGAGCAGTGCGCACGGCTGGCAAACGCCGACGGTGACGACCTCCTCGGCCTGCTCGTCGCCGCCGACGCTTTGCGCCGCGAGCTAGTGGGAAATATCGTCACTTACGTCGTAAACCGCAATATTAATTTCACCAATGTCTGTTTTGTAGGCTGTAAATTCTGCGCCTTCAGCCGCGGCCCGCGCGAATCCGACACTTACTTCCTGAGCCTCGAGCAAGTCGCCGAGAAAGCAATGCAAGCCTGGAGAATCGGCGCCACCGAAGTTTGCATTCAAGGCGGCCTGCCCCACGGCCTGCCTCCGTACCACTATCGCGACATTCTGCGCGCGGTAAAGCAAGCTGTACCTGGCATGCACATCCACGCTTTTTCGCCGATGGAGATCGTCTACGGTGTCGAACTCACCGGCATGCCGCTCGAAGATTACCTGCGCATGCTCCGCGACAACGGCCTCGACACTCTGCCGGGAACGGCCGCGGAAATCCTCGACGATGACGTCCGTTTCGTTCTTTCGCGCAATAAGCTCTCCTCCGAGCAATGGAAGCAAGTCATCCGTACCGCGCATGGCTGCGGCATTCGCAGCACCTCCACGCTGATGTACGGACACGTCGAATCCCCTGAGCACTGGGTCAATCAACTTCTCTTGTTCCGCGAAATCCAGCACCAAACTGGCGGCTTCACCGAGTTCGTGCCCCTCGGATTCGTGCATCAGAACACTTTGCTCTACCATCAGGGAGTTGCACGGCCTGGTCCGACCCTTGCGGAACACCTCAAGATCCACGCGCTGGCGCGAGTTCTTCTTGCCGGCGCCATCAACAATATTCAAGTGTCATGGGTAAAGCTCAACCGGGCTTTGTCCCAACTCTGCTTGCACGCTGGCGCCAACGACTACGGCGGAACCCTGATGGAAGAGAACATCTCGCGCGAAGCCGGAGCCACCGCCGGACAATACACCAGCCCCGAAGATTTTCAGTCGCTCATTCTGGAAGCGGGCCGCATCCCCGCTGAACGCAATACTGTCTACACGCGAATCAACCTGAAGCTCCAGCCCGAGGAGCTCACTGCCGAGCAACTAATCGAGCCGGAATTTGCATGACAAGATTTTCATGAGCGCGTCACGCCCCATCGCGGTCCTCGGAGGCACTGGCCCCGAAGGTTTCGGCCTCGCTTTGCGCTTGGCGCAAGCGGGCGAGACCGTGATCATCGGCTCGCGAGACGCCAAACGCGCTCAAGACGCCGCCGAAAAAATCAAAGAGCGGGTCGGCGCAAGCACGAACATTTCCGGCAGCGAAAACAACGCCGCCTGCAGCGCTGCCGACTTGCTGGTACTCACAATTCCTTTCGAAGGCCACGCCGCTCTGCTCAAGCAACTCAAGCCGGTGATTCGTCCCGGCAGCATTGTGATAGACGCGACCGTACCCTTGGCCGCAAGCGTGGGCGGCCGCGCCAGTCGCACGCTCGGTGTCTGGCAAGGCTCCGCCGCGCAGGAAACCGCAGAACTTCTGCCTAGAGGCGTTTCTGTGGTGGCCGCTTTCCAAAATGTGGGAGCCGACCTGTTAAATGCGGATGGCCCGGTCGACTGCGACGTGATTGTGTGCAGCGATGATCCGGCTGCCCTCCAGGTTACGTGTGGCCTCGCCGCAAAGATTCCAGGGGTTCGCGCGCTCGACGGCGGCAAATTGGAGAACGCTCGTATCCTGGAGCAGATCACGGCCTTGCTGATCGGCCTCAACATTCGGCACAAAGGGCACTCCGGCATTCGCATCACTGGTTTGCCAGTCGCGGCTTACAAACCGGCGTAGCGCTCCATCTCACCTGCGCGATGCCGCACGTGATGAAGAATCCTTGTGTACCTTCGTGCCCTTCGTGGAAAAGATCTTTCTTAATAATGTTTGAGAACCATCATGAGCCAATCCAAAGATCCCCCGGTCATCGAGTTCCGCAACGTCTCATATCGCATCGACGGCGGAGCGGGCCGCGAACTGCTGCACGATCTGAACCTTGAGGTCCAACGCGGAGAAACCTTAGTTCTGCTCGGCCGCAGCGGTTCCGGCAAAACTACCACGCTCAAACTCATCAACCATCTGCTCATTCCCAGCGAGGGCGAACTTCGCGTCGAGGCGCGGCCGACTTACGAGTGGGATGCAATCCGCCTCCGCCGCATGATTGGCTATGTCATCCAGGAGGTAGGTCTGTTTCCCCACTTCACCGTCGAGCGCAACATCGGCTTGGTGCCGAAGATTGAGAACTGGCCCGCCAACCGAATCAACGAGCGAGTGCAGGAGCTTCTAACACTGGTTGGACTCCACCCTGAGATCGCCTCGCGCTATCCGCGGGAACTGTCCGGCGGGCAACGCCAGAGAGTCGGCGTCGCGCGCGCCCTCGCCGCCGACCCGCCCATCCTCCTGATGGACGAACCCTTCGGCGCCCTCGATCCCATTACCCGCGCCGAACTGCAACGTGAATTCTTAGGCTTGCAACAGCGCCTCCGCAAGACCGTCGTCTTTGTCACCCACGACCTGCGCGAAGCCCTGCTAATCGGCACCCGCATCGCGCTCATGGAAGCGGGTCGGTTGGTCACGGTGCAAACAGCCGAAGAATTTCCCACTTGCGCCGAGCCGTTAGCGGCAGCCTACAAAAATGCGTTCGGTACCGGGGTTTGAATCTGTTAATAAAGGACGGGGCGTCCCCACCTGTTCACAACTCATTAGGCGCGCTGACGGCGCCACAGCGAGGAACCATGAACGTCTGGCAATTCATGCTGCAGAATCACAACGAAGTCCTCGAACTCACGTTGGAGCATTTATGGCTGGTTGGGATCTCGACTCTACTCGCTGTCCTCATCGGAATTCCGCTCGGCATTCTGATCACCCGTTGGCCCGTGCTCAACAAGCCTGTCCTCGGCGGCGCCAACATTATTCAAACCATTCCCAGCCTCGCTCTCTTCGGATTCCTGCTGCCCGCCCCATGGATCGGAGCACGAGCGGATCGCCTCGCCATCCTGGCGCTCACTCTCTACGCCCTGCTGCCGCTGATTCGCAACACCTACGCCGGCATCAAAAGTGTGGACCGCGCCGTAGTCGAGGCCGGACGAGGCATGGGCCTCACTGATCGCCAACTCCTCTTTCAAGTCGAACTCCCAC
>Ga0207050_1074_pt1 | contig 18463 bp, 13 predicted proteins | sample Alteio_BWMinCont_64_FD_153291 | JGI IMG/M metagenome (GOLD analysis project Ga0207050, IMG submission 153291) | Enriched cells from forest soil in Barre Woods Harvard Forest LTER site, Petersham, Massachusetts, United States -... | ecosystem: Environmental > Terrestrial > Soil > Temperate forest >...
CACGGCTGAGGCTCAATTCCGTACCGTCCAACAGCTTGACCACGTAGTCACCGTGGAACAGCGGTTGCAACTCCCGGATGCGATCCACATTGACCAGAGTAGAACGATGGATACGGAGGAATCGGGAGGGGTCGAGGCGGTCCTCGAGCGATTGCAAAGTCTCGCGCACCAGATGAGATTCCCGGCCCACGTGGATGTGCACATAATTGTCGGCTGCTTCCAACCAATCAATCTCTTCCACGCGGAGAAAAAAGATTCGACCCGCGGACCTGATCACAAGTCGGGTCAAACGCTTCCGCCGCGCCTGCAGGTCTTCGAGCAATCCGGTCAGCCGTTCGTTCCAGACACCTTCCCGCGAACCACGGATTTGCTCCTTGGCCCGCCGCAAGGCTGCCTGAAATCGCTCGCGGTCAAAGGACTTCAGAAGATAATCCAGCGCGTGCACCTCGAAAGCCTGTACCGCATAGCGATCATAAGCCGTGACAAAAATGATGGTGGGCATCCGCTCGCCGGCAATCGCGTCGAGGACCGCGAAACCATCCATCTCTGGCATCTGCACATCCAGGTAGACCAGGTCGGGTCCGGCTTGCTTGATGGCTACAACCGCTTGCTTTCCATCCGAACACTCGCCCACTACTTCAATCTCCGCGTCGTCACCGAGCAGCGTACGAATGCGTTCCCTGCCTAGAAGTTCGTCATCCACGATGAGCGTTCGGATTTTCAACCACGGCCTCCGTCTTCGTTGTCGGCAATCGCCGGGGGACGCATCAATCGAAACGGGAAAGCCAGCTTCACCGTCAAGCCACCTTCTGCCGCGTTGCTCAATTCGAAAATGTGGGCATCGCCGTAAAGTTTCTCCAGTCTTTCTCGCGTGCTTGAAATTCCAAGGCCATTGCTCGAAGGCGCTGCCGACCGGATTCCGGGACCATCATCTCTTACTTCGAGGACAAGCATCCCACCATCCCGGGCAGCCCGCACAATGACGGAGCCCGGCGAGGAACGAGCGGCGATCCCGTGGCGAATCGCATTCTCCACCAGCGGCTGAAGAATCAGGTAGGGAGTGCTGGCATCGAGCGTTTCCGGAGCAACGTCCATTCGAACGACCAGCCGATCGGAAAATCGTGTTCTCTCGATTTCCAGATAGCGTTCCAGAAATTCCAGTTCTTGAGCCAGAGGAACTTCTTGGACGCCTATATTGTCAAGCGTGAGCCGCAACAAATCGCTGAGTCGGGCAGTCATGCGGTCCGCCGCATCGGGATCTTTGTGAATCAGAGCAGCGATGGAGTTCAGTGTGTTGAACAAGAAGTGAGGGTGGAGTTGCATGCGCAACGCCTGAAGTTGGGCTTGCGCCAGTTGCGTGGAAAGTTGGGCGGATCGAAGCTCTCCTTGACGATACCGCTCGTAGTAGAGATATCCCTGGGTTGCCGCAACCAGAATCGAGTAGGTCAACAAATTGCCATGGAACACGTAGGCCAATGACACACCACTCGGAAGGCCCAGGACGTAGCGACGGAAGAGATTGTCCAACCACCATTTCAGAAGCGCGACGCCCGCGCCCGCGATCAAATGCATGACCGTACTTCTCGCCCAATGCTCACGTTCCAGCGGGAACCGGCGCCCGAGCCAGATGATTCCCGGTGCCATCAGCCCCCACAGGTACCAATCTGCCAAATTGAGCTTCAGAATAATTCCGAGGTGAGCTTGTCCCCCGGAATACTTGTACGCGAGATAGGTCTGGCTCGCGAAAAATAATCCGACGCAGGTCCATCCCGCAAAGACCAGGCTGCACCGAAGCCACCGCCCTTGCAACATGAACCTGATTCTCCCACTTCTGTCTGATTCCGGAAAGCTACGCACTCCCGGCAAACCACCAGCTTACGCGGGAACCGATTTTATCGTCGCACGGAACGGTCGCACTGCCTCGATCTATCTCTTTTTCGACAGCCTGCCCTGAGCTGGACTCTGCTGCCCACGATACACGTATGACGAACCTTTCTCGGCAACCCGGACTGTGCGCCAGTTGGCGAAAAATCGCCATAACGCTCAAAACCCCTCGATGAGCGCTATGGCTGGTTACAACCGCTATACGTCCCCGGCGGGGAACTCAGTACACCGAAGTACATAACTGCAGGTCCTAGAAACTGCTCCACCACACACCGAGAAAAGCGGCAAGGATCAGAGCAATGAATCCTGGGAGAAGCTGCAGAGCGAAGCGGGTACTGCCTACGGTAAAGGCAACCACGGCCTTGGTAAGCGTGTTGGCGGAAAAACCCACCACAACAGGAACAACCGCTGCCTGGGGTGTCAGCCGTCCCGCCGAGACCAAAGAGGCAATGGAAATCGCGGTTGCGTGTGTGTCGGCTAACCCAGAGAGCGCGGCCCCGAGAACTAGACCGCGATTGCCGTAGGTTCGGTTCAGGAATGCGCAGACGAAGAGAATCCCGCTGACCGTGGCTGCGAAGGAGACAGCCAGTTTAAGGTCAAATGCACGCCCGGGGGTGGCCTCGTGGGTAACCGGTGTTTTGGAAGCGCGGATTAACAGAATCGCCGCATATGCTACGGCTGCGATCCCGGAAAGAAACATCGGCTTCGCAAGTACACGGCATGTGTTGACGTTCGTGACGAGCAGAACGATAACCATCTCTAACACAGTGGCGACGTTGGCAAGAACCGCGGCAGAGGTCGCCGCGCTCTGCAAGGCGGGATCGCGTTTGGCGCGCTGTCCCATAGTGCCGATTGTGGCGGTAGCCGAGATGAAGCCACTCACAAAACCAGCGAGGGCGAGACCCAGCCGAGAACCAAAGGCTCGAAGGGCGATGTAGCTGGCGGAGCTCATGGCCATGACCAGAACTACCAGTCCTAAGATCTTGCGGGGATTGAACGCGCCAAATGGACCAATCTCGTGATCCGGGGCCAGGGGCAGTATGACGAGCGCGGTCGCAAGAAAGACCAGAGCATCATGCGCCTCTTGTTCCGATAGCAGATTCTTTAGAGTTGAGTGCAGGAAGTTTCGAGATGCCAGCAAGATTGTGGTGATCACGCCGAGGCTAGCAGCGAGTAACGGGTCTCGCATGGTTAGAGCACCCAGCAGAACGGTCACCAGCACTGCAAATTCTGTCGTGAGGCCCGGGTCTGTCACTGCGGTCCGCTTGTAGGCAAGTGCGGACAGCAGAACCGACCCCGCAGCCACAGTCACGAGCAGGATTTCGCTTTGCAGATAGCCACTGAGAGCGCCGGCGAAGGCGGCGAGTGCAAACGTCCTAACACCAGCCGCCCCGCGCTTCGGACCGCTGCCTTTGCGGCGCTCGCGCTCACTCCCGATCAACAGGCCGATACTGATGGCGACCGCGAGACGAATCGAGGATTGATTGAGGACGGACACGAGGATGCAGTGCCCCCGGGGACGCCATTGGTTCCCGTAAGCCAGCAAAGAATATCACCAGGGGGTTTTGTTTGCTGTTCGGGTATGTTGGCTTCTTGCATGGTGCTGTGATTCGTTGGCGACGGACACTTGTCGAAACATCGCGATTACGCTCATCTTCCCTCGGGCGGGGAACTTGAGTGTAAACGGCCTGGTTTCGCCAACCATGCTTTGACCAAGTACCCGAGGTAACCTGGAAACCCTGACTTCGCTCTTTAGCATTGAGGAGCATGGAGTCCTAGGAAGACGCGAATGACTCGGCTTACAACGAGAAACGCACTACTTGTTATTGGAGTCTGGGAGGCTTCAAGTCTCGTAGCGATGCTATTCCGCGTCTTGTTCATTCCTCTCAGTAATCGGCTGATCTTTACTGGTGATGCAGGCAAGGTGGCAATGTGGCTGTGGGAAGGGTTCCCCGATGCGCTGGTTGCCGCGGTTGCATCCATCGTATTGGTGTGGGTGACAGAAACGAAGAAGCCGCTGGTCTGGGTCGGCGTTCTTGCCGCGTTGTTTTTGCACGGTGGAAGCCTTAATGCTTGGAAGTGGATTAGGCGTGGATGGATAACATCCCCAAGTCGAGCCGATTATGTTGGAATATTGGCACAGGCAATCATCCCGGTGCTGGTGTGTCTTGTTGTAGGCATTTGGTGGATCAGACGCTCCGCTGCCTCCAGATTTGCCGCCTCGTAGCTGTCGTAAAATCGCCATAACGCTCATTGAGGGGTTTTCAGCGCTACGCGATTTCACTCATCGACCGGGTTTCTGAGCGTCATACCGGCCTGCGACCCGGCTGGCGCGCTTCGCGGGACGAGGCGTCCGGGTCTACGTGCGCGTCGCGTGGAACTTGCTATTTAATCTCTTTCATCGGCAGCAGCGAACCGTAGTCGCGCCCCGTGCTCGGTTCCACCGCGCGCGCCACTACGCCATCAAAAGCATCGCGAAATTCCGGATACTTTGCCACCAGCGCTTTCGTCACCGCCATGTTGTCCTGAAAAGTCTGCGCGGTGTTCGAAACATCCGCCGACTGGTATTTCACCACCAGATCGATCTCCTGGCCCACTCCCAGCGGAAATAGTGCGGTTAGCCGGTGCGTTTTTCCTCCCGCTGCAAGTTCAATGGTATTGCCGCTAACCGGCAAATCCGCCGGCCTCACTGTCTCCGACTCGTCGGCCAGCTTGTCGGTCATCTGCGAATACATGAAGGGCACAGGCACAGCCAGATCGCGTGCTTCGATGTAGTACAGCCACGCATTGCGATTCTGGCCTTTGGTCTTGAAGGCGCGGGCACGCTCGGCAAACCAATTCGCGTCATGTCCCACGATCTGGATTTCCTTCACGTAGAGGCCCCCAACTTTCCAGTCCTTGCTCTCTTGTTGCAACACGAACGACACCGTGCAGGGGTGCTTGTCTGCAGAAACATCCAGGGTCACAACCGCGTAGTTCCCGGGCGACAAGTTTGGGAGCACGAATACAGCGCTGTCCGCCGTCTGCCCGCTCTTGCCGAACACGCCGCACAGAAACTCCGCCCGTTCGAATGGCGCAGTTCCTTCGGCCTTCAACAGAAAAGGAGAGCGCGGAGCAGCCTGTGCTCCAGAAAAGTTTGACTGATTGTTTTTCACGACGGTTTCGATACCCGAGAAATCCGACGCCACGCTGGCAATCGAGTTCTGCCGCAGCGCCGCGGAATCGCCCCGAGCCGCCATCTCGAAATAACGCTTTGCCGTGTTCACCAGGGCCGCGCGCGTAGGCTCGTCCATGTCGCCCGCGGTGAGACAGGTCTGGGCATGAGCAAATCCCGCGCACAGAATTAGCGCTAACACGGAAAGGCTCGTCCCCGCGCGAACTTTGAGCGGCGTTTTCACCGACATCTTCATCGATACTCGTATTCTACGTCGCAAGATTCCACGATGCGAGCATTCTGAATGCATCTCCGCCGTCCCCCTTCGGGTTGCCGACCAAACACCTGATAGTAGTCGCGCCGGCCTCGATTGCACCCACTCTGCCTCTGTGGTACCGTCCCCTTGATTCCACTTCGAGACGAAAGGAATACATTCATGGTCTGGATCATTTTAGTCGTCCTGGTGGTCATCGCTTTTGCACTGATTGGGATGTACAACAGCCTCGTCCAGTTGCGCATCCGCTGCGACTCAGCCTGGTCCGACATCGACGTGCAACTCAAGCGCCGTCATGACCTCATCCCTAACCTGGTCGAGACGGTCAAGGGTTACGCCGCCCACGAGAAGGGGACGTTCGAAAACATTGCTAAGTTTCGGTCGCAAGCAATGCAAGCGACTTCGCCTGCCGACAAAGCCGCCGCGGAAAATCAGCTCACCGGCGCGCTGAAGAGCCTGTTCGCCGTAGCCGAAAACTATCCCCAGCTAAAAGCTTCCGAGGAATTCACCCAATTGCAGGGCTCGCTGACTCAAACCGAGGACACCATTCAAAACGCCCGCCGCTACTACAACGCCGTGGTGCGCGACCTCAACACCAAGATCCAGTCTTTTCCAACCAACATTCTCGCCGGCATGTTCGGCTTCCAGGCCCGGCAATTCTTTGAAGTAGCCGCAGCCGACCGCGAACCGGTCGCGGTGAAGTTCTAATAATCATGGCCGAGCCAGCCAGCCCTTGTGTAGAGACGTTGCTTGCAACGTCTCTAAGGCGCCGCCCACCGCGTCTGTACAGAACAGCCACGGTTTGTTCTCTAGTCATCCTCTTCGCCGCACCCCTCCTCGCTCATAGCTGGCGCGTCACCGACTTCGACGGCAACATCTCCATCCGCGAAAACGGCTCGGCCGAAGTCCGCGAACGCATTACGCTGGCCTTTAGCGGCGAGTGGCACGGCATTCACCGCTTCATCCCGGTCGAATATCCGGGAGCGCGCGGGACGAACTACACCCTCTTTCTGAAGGTCGACAGCATAACCGACGGCAATGGCGGCAAGCTGAAATACGAATCGTCCACCGCCAACGGTTTTCGCGATCTGAAGATTTTCATCCCCGATGCCGTCGACGCCACTCGCACCGTCGAGATCGATTACACGGTCCGCAACGGCCTGCGCTTCTTCGAAGATCACGACGAGTTTTACTGGAACGTGACTGGCACCGATTGGCCGGTGCCAATCGATCATGCTTCGGCGCAGGTCGCCTTTCCGGAATCTGCTGCCGGATCGCTCCGCGCCCAGGCTTTCACCGGAGCCTACGGCTCCGCCGAACGCAATGCCACAGCCGAAGTCCGCGGCTCCGAAGTTTCATTCGAAACCAGCAATCCCCTGCCCATGCGCGGCGGAATGACCATCGATGTATTCATTCCCAAAGGCATCCTCAAAGAACCGGGCACGTTCACTCGGGTGGTATGGTTCATAGGCAGCAACCCCATCGTCTTTTTACCCTTCTGGACGCTCGCCGTGATGTTCACTCTCTGGTGGTACAAGGGACGCGACCCCGATCCCGGACTCTCCGTCGCTCCGATGTACGAGCCCCCAACCGGCATGACTCCAGCCGAGGCAGGAACCCTGCTCGATGACACCATTCATCCTCGCGACATCACCTCCACGCTGATCGACCTGGCAGTAAGAGGATTCGTGACAATCGAAGAAGTCGATGACAAAGGCTTAGTCTTTCACCACAAGGATTACATTTTCCATCTGCTCAAGCCGATGGCGCAGTGGACGGATCTCGCCCCGCATGAAAGCGTCATCCTGGCGAATATGTTCATGGGCGGCGAGGTCACGCGATTGTCCAGCCTGAAAAACCGCTTCTACACGGCGATCCCCGCGATCCGCCAGGACATCAAGTCGCAACTGCGAAAAAAGGGAATGTACCTGCTCGATCCGGACTCAGCCAATGGCTACAGCCTGTTCGGCGCGGTTCTCATCGTCGCTCCTTTCCTGATGCTGCAATTTCTCTGGAACAAAGAAGTCTTCGGCTCAATCGCCTTGGTGATTGGGTGCGGATTCATTTCCGCAATCCTCTGGTGGTTGTTCGCCCGCGAGATGACCGCCAAGACAGTGAAAGGCGGACGCACCCGCATCGCAATCCTGGGCTTCCAGGAATTCATGAACCGCGTTGACGCCGACCGGCTGAAGCGCATGCCTCCCGACACCTTCGAAAAATTTCTTCCCTACGCCATGGCGCTGGGCGTCGAACATCAGTGGGCGCAGGCGTTCGCCGGAATCGTGAAAGATCCGCCGACGTGGTATGCATCGCCCAGCGGAGCCATGGGCTTCAATCCAATCTTCTTTTCCAGCTCAATGCACAGCATGGCGACGGACATGCACCAGGTCTTCGTCTCCGCGCCCCGCGCCAGTTCGACCGGATCAGGCTGGAGCGGCGGCGGTGGAGGAGGATTGTCGGGCGGCGGCTGCGGCGGAGGGGGCGGCAGCGCGTTCTAAAGATCTCGTTGCAGTTCTCGGGGTGCGTGCCTTCGTGGTTAGTGAGGTGCGACTACCGCCAAAAACAGAACGGCCCGCGCCTACGAAGGCACGGGCCGCCCCGGATGACTGTTTGGGATTGACCAAGAGGTGGTCACTCTACGTGGCCCCTTCGGTAAACTCCGGGTCCCGACTCAACTTCTAGCCGGGCGGATCAACCCTAACTCGCCGGTAGTCTAGCTAGGTTCTTAGAGCGACCGCTCTAAGTCTCAGCCACCTCACCTGGTCTTATGCTTCTACCACTACAATCAGAACTCGTCATTCGACCACCTCCTTTCCGGTGTAAGCCCACATTAGTACAAAATCCCCAGCCAGGTCAACAGGCAAGAAACACGGGTACTGTCCTAATTTCAATTAGGACACTACCGAATCACGTATGCCAAGTAAGTAATTCTTCCGATGGCGAGACAGAAATTTATTCCAATAGAGATGACCGGCTTTGAAAGCACGCCCTTTCCCGTTCGCTCTGTGGGACATCTCCCAAAGTAATCTCGTCCCCGTACCTTTGTGTTTCTACACTGGAAGTCTCCCCGCAAAAGTATCCGATCTCTTGCATTGACGACGGTAAGCGAAGGCCGCTAAAGCTTTAGCCCTTCCAGCGGTAGGCCTTGGACTGGGGTAGGCCGATGTGGGCTAGGACGCGGAAAGCGAATTCGCGGGCCATGGCATCCAAGCTGGGCGGGCGGTTGTAGAAGGTGGGGATTAGGGGGAAAACGGTGGCGCCGGCGTCGGCGGCGCGGTACATGTTGCGAATGTGGATTTTGTTGAGCGGGGTCTCGCGCACGCACAGAATTAATGGACGCTTTTCTTTGAGACAGACGTCGGCGGCGCGCTCGATCAGATGCGAGGCGATGCCGTTGGCAATGCGGGCGAGGGTGCCCACGCTGCACGGGATTACGACCATGGCGTCGGCGGGATAGGAGCCGCTGGCGATGTTGGCTCCGATGTCAGCGTTCGACTGCGGATGAATCTTGCGGGAAGCTTTGCCGAGAATTTGGGTGACGAGGTTGCTGCGTCCGCGGAGTCCAAGCTCTTCGGCCATGACGCGCAGGGCGCTGTCGGAGGCGATGAAGTTCACAGTCAGGATTCGCGGATCGCGTTCGACCGCGAGCAGAAAGTGTTTGAGGAATAAAGATCCACTAGCGCCAGTTGTAGCAACAGTCAGGTTCTGAGGCGGAACGTTAGGCAATGGCTCCTCGAATCTTTTCGGCAAGATGCAGCTTGCGTCCTGAGCATAGGGAGCAGGCGCCGGGCAAGTCAAGGAGCAGCCGTCAGGCAAATTGACATCAAATAGGCGGGCGAGGGCGGCCGCCCTACATAACCGGAATTCATGGCGACTTCAACCAATCTGGGATCACGCCGCAACGCCGCGCAGATGCACGCGCTGGCCTGCGTCGAGCGCGAGCTTCGGGCCAACGATTCCTCTGGCCGCCGCAAGTATCTACGCGACTTCAGCAAGGCTTTTCGTTCTTACGAGTCGGTCATCGATGCCCAACAGTTGACGACCATGGTCAGAGCGGCCGATGTGATCCTGATCGGCGATTATCACGCGCTGCCCTCGGCACAGCGTTTTGCCGCGACCCTGCTGGAGCAGCGGGCGCAGCCGGGAGATCGTCCGGTCGTGCTGGGAGTGGAAACGATTTTTTCCCGTCATCAGCACATCCTCGAGGAGTGGTGGAGGCGCGAGATCGATGAAGACGAGTTGCGACAGCGCATTCGTTTCGATCTGGACTGGAGCTATGAGTGGCTCCCCTTTTATGAACTGCTGGTGACCGCCCGCGAACACGCGGAAGCCGTCTATGGTTTAGACTGCATGCCCCGGGAAGACCTGCGCAAGATCGGCGCCCGTGATAAACATGCGGGGGACAAGATTGCGGAGATTCATCAGCGCCATCCCAACGCTGTGGTGCTGGTGCTGTTTGGAGAATCGCATCTGGCGCCTCAGCATCTTCCGCGGGTGCTGCGGGAGCGATTGCCCGGCCAACGCGTGCTCACCGTACTGCAAAACGTGGACGCCCTTTACTGGCAAGCGACTGAGGTACAACAAGAGCGCGTGGAAGCCGTGCGGGTAAGCGATGACGTGGCCTGCGTTTTCAACTCTACTCCGCTGGAAAAATATGAGAGCTACCGCCTTTGCCTGTTGCGCTGGCGCCAGGAGGATGAGCAATCGCCTGACATCGCGCCGACCATCTACAACCTGATTGACAGCCTGTTGCGATTCCTGGACGTGAACCGCTACGCTCCGCACAACGGAACGCAGCCGAAGTTTTTGGTCGATCTGTTGCCCGAAGTGCATGGCGGGGCTTCGGATGCGCGCTTGCGGCGCTTGCTTGCGCGCGTGACCGATAGTGCCGAGCGCATCGAGGCGATGTTGCGGAAGGTCGAATCGCAAGGCAGCGTTTATTTGCCCGCGATCAATGCTCTTTACGTCCGTGAATTTCAGATGACCGGAGCGGCCGAAGAGGCTGCGCGTTTTTTGCATCACGCCTGTCGTGGGTTGCCTTTGCGCCGCAACGGGCATGCGGCCGTCACTGGCGAGCCCACGGATCGGTTCTATGCGCGGACGATCGAGCACGCGTTGGCTTACTTTGGGTCACGAGTGTTGTATCCGGTGCGGGCTGCCATCGGTGAGGAGGCTTGCGAATTTTCGCGGGCGGCCTGCGACAAACTCATGCACGATGCGCGGCGCGGCGATCGAAGTCACTTCGACTCAACCGCGCAGAGGCTGGGCTACACAGTGGGCAGCCAACTGTACGACGCTTATCTTCGGGGGTGTGTCAGCCGAAGCGTATTGCGGCATTTGTTTCTGGCGCACATCGAGGAGCCGGGCAAAGCGCGACAAATCTGCTTTGAAGTCGTCCGGAAGATTCGTGGCAGCCGCAAGAAGCCTTGTGCGTCGGTGAGCTGACGTTCAGCACTCAGCCAGGACGGCCCGAGCGGAATCCTCGTGGCGCGGTTTTAACCGTGCCGCCCATGGAAAGTCACGCGGCAAGCCGAGATCGACTTCTAAACAGCGTAGCCGCCGCCGCGGCGTACATCACCAGAGCGAGTCCTTTGAGGATCGGAGTGCCTCCGATCATTACTGCATTTTCGAGGAGCCCACCCAGCACTGCACCGAAGAGATTCACTCCCAGTGCTTCGGCCGGACGGCCAAATCGCTGGAGACTGCCCGAAAACACAATTCCCGAAAACAAAGCCGGAAGAGCTACCCAGCCGCCTCCCACCAAGAATTTCGCGCCTGCACTGAAGCCGTTCATCAACGAGTAAGGGAACCAGAAGTCTGCGATCAAGAGCACGAGAAGGATGGCGTACATGACCATGGCCGACACCCTGAGGCTGCCAGCCAGAGCGTTCGCGATCAGGGCCATCGCTAGGAAAGAGCCAATTACGACAGAGTTAACAATCCATGTGCCGCCAAACAGCAACGAAAGCTGGGTGACAGCCTTGGTTTCGAGCAGCAGAAATCCGGCGCCCAGGAAAAAGAAGTGCAAGCGCGGAAGACTTGTCTTCCAAGCGAGGCAATCGGCTCTTCGCAGCACCATCCAGATCAGCAGGAAAAAGAGTGCGACCGTGACCAGGACTGGCCCGGGGATGGAGCGGTCAGTCAAGTACAGGAATGGCCAGTTGTCGGTGGCGAGGAGTGTTGTTGAGTCTATCCGCGGCTGCAACTCGCTGCTAGCGTCGATTAGTTCAGGGAGTTTGACGCCGCGGGCGCCTCCTTCAATCAGTAACACGCCATTCACCAGGAATCCCGTGAAATATGCCGCAGGCGGAGTTCCGAAGGCGCTTTCCAGTGTCGCGTACAATCGATCTGTTGCGAAACTCCGGCCCGTCGCGAACGAAAGCACCAGCGTACCCTGGCCGGTAAGAAGCGCCTTCGCATTTTGAAAACTTTCGACGGTGTACACATAGTTATCGAGCCGGAGCGAAGAAAAGCTACTTAGCAAGGTTGAGGAATCGAGAAAACCGAACACAATCAAGTCATACTTCTTGGTGGCTTTCTTCAGAAAGGAGCGAGCGTCGTCTGCATAAACAGTGACCCGAGGCGAATTGTACGGATGCTCGGGATGGAACTGCCGGCCCATCGCCACGATGATGGGATCAATCTCGACCGCGTCCACATGTTCGGCGCCGTGGCGGAGTGCCCCGGCGACATCGTTTCCCGTGCCTGCCCCGAGAATGAGCACGTTTTGCGGGCGGGGCACGATCCGGTAAGGCAGTTCGTAGTATGGCAGCATGAGACTGTTGGGCTTAGCCGCCGGGTATCGTTTTAAGAAGTCGGGCGAAAGATCGGCCAGCCACTGGTACCACACATGGTTTGCCACCAGGGAATAGGCCGACGCGCGGGGCCAGCCGTCTGGCGGTGAAATGCGAGTCAATTCAATTCGATAGTACGGAGACCAGAAAGTGTTGGGCTCGGGAGTGGCGACGACACAAACCACCACTGCAAAGACGACCAGCGTGAGGTGATCGCCAGCCACAAGAGGAGCAAGCAGGAGGAATCCTAACAGCAACCATGCTGCGGGTCCGAGATGCAAGAAAGCGAGCAAAGAAAACAGTGCCATTCCCGCCAGACTGCCGGACAAGTTGATTCCATATCCTCTCAGCGAGGGCAACCGCTTCATATATTGGCCTACGTACCCCCCGAGGACCCTGAAAAAAACAATAATCAGGGCCGAGTAGCCGAGACCGACGACCAGGAAGCGAATCACGGACAGGAATCGAGAACTCAGCCCCCCAGAACCCAGCGCGAATTCCCACGACATATCCCCAAAGGACAAACGCAAAGGCATGGCGAAACGGGTCAGAACAAAGAGCAACGCTGTAGCCGCCGGGAATACCGCTCTGAACCGCATCTTGGGGCTTCCCAGGAGCATGCCCAGTCCTATGCCGAAAAAACTTGCGACCAGCGGCAGATTTTTTAGATTTGCAAAGACACGGACTTCGGAAGATACATAGCGAATGATCAGCACCTCAAAGTAAAGTGTGACCATGCTGGCGAGGAACAAACAGAGTTCTTCGCGAAGCCAAGGGGGGCGGAGGATGGGAGAAGGCTGAATACCGGGGCCATCGAGTCGAACAGTCGCGTCAGCCATGCCAAGGCAATGCTTTGTAGAAATACAGACAAACTCTGAGATGAGGCCTGCAAAAGAATACGTGAGGCAATGTCTGCCGAGATGTTCAAAACACTCATCTCAGAGAACGGCGAGAAAAGAAGAATTCAGCATTCGCACTACGCGCGACGTGATCTAAACCGCCAGCGCGCTGCAGCAACATTCGGAGCATGGAAGAGATCCTCCAGCGAGCAAACAGACGATGAGCCGCCAGGCACGGCGTTGCAACCCGACAGTTAGGTGTTCATTTCCTCTTCGCCGTACCGCAGTTTGAGCGTCGGCAAACACGACCGACAGAACGGCGACCAATGCGAATAATCGGACGACGTATTTCATGACAACCTCCCAGCAGCGGGAGATTAGGCCAAATTATGCGCCCCCTGGGATCCCGATGCAACGACCCAGGCAGCGGGTGACCTGATCCGCCCTCGTTTAACTTCCTTAGAAACAATTCGATAGAAACACAGTGGGCCCAGGCAGGCGCGAACTCACGTTACCCGCAGAACCGCCGATAGTCCTTGATAAGGGCAGGTGAACAAAGGAGGTAAATATGGCAACTTCGATTTCGGTGGGCACCGCTTTTGATTTTGGCGCAGCGGCGCAAGCTGGCGCGGCGCAAACACCCACAACTACATCCGTCGCAGCGGTGAAACAACCAGCCGGCGTCGAACCGGTAGCAGATACCGTAAGGCTTTCCCCCAGCGCGCAAGTCCGGCTTTTGAGAACGCAGGGTCAAACGGTAAGTGAGATCGCTATCAGCACGGCATTATCGGCTGAAGCGGTGAACAGCTACTTAGGGATCACGCAGGCGGCGATCGCCGCCAGCACAAAGTAGCTTCTTCGAAGCGGTCTCAGCGGGCGTTACAATGAACAAGTGAGTTCGGCCTCTGGGGGAGGACCGATCTCACTTGGCGCCCGCCGCGGCCGTCCTCTCCATCCCTTCGAAAACCTCTTCGGCCCGCCGCAGAGCTTCCTGCACGTTATCGCAAATGTTTTCGCGTCCGATCACGTCTTCAAATTCCGCTTGCCGAATGAGTTGAGCGGGCTGCTCCCTGGCTCCGCAAAGAATCAAAGTCCGCTTGGTCGCGTGTAGTTCACGCGCCACTTCCTCCAGCGCGAATAGCCCGGTCGCGTCAATCGCAGTCATGTTGCGCAAACGCAAAATGACCACGGGCGGCAATTCGTGGATTTTCTCGATGATCGCAGAGACTTTATCCGTCGCCCCAAACAGAAACGGCCCGTGAATACGGAAAATGGTCGCGTAGTAGGGAATATCTTTGTCCTGGAGGATGTGCACACGCCCATCCTCGACGTAATCATCGGTGACCTGAGATACGGTCGTCGTGTTCGCCACCCGCCCGATAAACAGCAACGCCGCCAGAATCATCCCAGCTTCGACCGCGACCGTGAGGTCGGCAAAAACAGTCAGCGCGAACGTCACCAGCCAGATGCTGATATCGGTCTTTGTCAGTTTCAGCAGTTGCGGGATTTCCCGCCACTCCCCCATGTTGTAGGCGACCACCAGCAAAATCGCCGCCAGGGAAGCCATCGGAATAAAGCTGGTCAGCGGGGCGGCAAACAGCAGCACGCAAACAAGGGTTAGCGCGTGAATCATTCCTGCAACCGGGGTCTTAGCGCCAGCGCGGATATTGGTTGCGGTGCGGGCAATCGCGCCCGTGGCAGGCAGCCCACCAAACATGGGTGAAACAATATTGGCCACGCCCTGCGCCATCAGTTCGACATTCGGATTGTGGTGGTCATTGCTCATGCGGTCGGCCACCACCGCCGACATCAAAGACTCAATCGCGCCCAGCATCGCGACCGTGAACGCGGGGCCGAGCAACCCATGGATCAGATCGGCGCGAAAGTGCGGAATTGCAAAATGAGGCAGCCCGGAAGGAATCCCGCCAAAGCGCGTTCCAATGGTTTCGACCGGCAGTTTGAGCGCAACGACGGCAACCGTGCCAGCGACCATCGCCACAATTGGCCCCGGGATGCGGTTCGAAACTGCGCGGCACACCAGCAGAATCATAAGGGTGCCGACGCCGAGAACCGTCGCTGCGTACGACAACGTGTGAAAATTAGCTGCGATGCTCTCCATGCGCAGCCAGAACACACCCGGAACCTTGTCGATCTTCAATCCAAAAAAATCCTTGATTTGCGTACTGGCAATAAGAACCGCGATCCCATTGGTGAAACCGATGACGATGGGCCGAGGAATGAACTTCACCGCAGTGCCCATGCCGGTCAACCCCAAAATAACGAGCAGAACCCCGGCCATGACCGTGCACATGAAGAGTCCATCCACGCCGTGCACGGCGACAATTCCCGCCACGACCACGACAAATGCGCCCGTCGGGCCACCGATCTGCGTCTTCGATCCCCCCAACGCGGAAATGAGGAATCCGGTCACCACCGCACAATAAATTCCCGCCTGCGGCGTGAGCCCCGACGCGATCGCGAACGCCATGGCCAGCGGCAACGCCACCAAACCGACGGTCACACCCGCTATCAAGTCGCGCAGAAACTTGTTCAGGGTGTAATCGCGAAGGCAGAGAACGGACGCCGGCAGCCACCGCTCTTCTAAGTTTGCAGTGAATGAGGAAGCACGCTCCATCGATAGTTGATTATGACAGCCGCGCGCTCTGGCTTCCAAATGAATTGTCAGGCACGGAGGTACTGCGGGCGGTTCTACTTTGGTGCGACGGGTGACCCGAGGCTGCCCTCGGCGAAGTCGAAGGTTCCAGCCGGGGTAAGTTTCCGCTCTGCGAGGAACGGCCGAAGGGGGCCAGAAGGCCATCACGGGACCCGACAGCAGTGATATGCTTCTTCGCTGTTAAGTGTAGCGGGGTTCGGCATCTCGCAAACACGTGGGTCGCTCGGGCTGGGGAGGAATAGCATGCTTTCACTGCGGCGATGGCAGACTTGGGCGTTCAGCTTGGCTGGCTGGACGATCTACGCGATTCTCGACTCCGCCGGTTCCTACGCGATAATGATGGCACGCGCGGAAAACCCAGTCCTCTACCGAGTGGCCATCTGGAATTTTGCGGAGGCTTACATCTGGGTGTTGTTTACCCCGTTGATTTACGCAATGGCTCTGCGATACGGCTTCAATCGCGAATCGTGGAAGAAATCACTGGCCATACACATACCCCTAAGCCTGCTGGTTGCTGCGCTCGGCGCCTGGATGCTGATCCATATGGCGATGTTTTTCCGCTGGTCAGATACTTCAGTCCCGTTCACCACTCGTCTCATGAGCCTGGGATTGCAGGATCTGCCGCGATATTTCGTAACCCTGGGCGTCGCCTACTGCGTGAGACTTCGCGATCGCGAGGCAGAATCGTCCCAGCTTGAAGCCAGACTGGCGCAGGCCCAACTCGAGATCCTGAAAAATCAGATGGAACCTCATTTCCTGTTCAACGCGCTGAACTCGATTGCGGCGCTTACCCGAATTGACCCCGCAGCCGCCGAGCGTATGACCCTCAAGTTGGCCGCTTTCCTAAGAGTGTCTCTCGACTGCGCCGGATCGCAAGAGATTCCCCTGAAGCAGGAACTGGACTTTCTACAGAACTACCTCGACATCCAACTGACCCGGTTCCGAGATCGCTTAACCGTTCATCTCGACGTCGATTCCAATCTGCTTTCCGCGCCCGTCCCCAGCCTGATCCTGCAACCCCTGGTAGAGAATGCCATTCGGCACGGCATTGCGAAATCGGCTACTCCGGGCCACGTCAACATAACCGCCGCCCGCTCCAACGGCTCGATCAAGATCGAAATCGCCGACAATGGCGAGGGAGTAACAGACGATCCCACCCAAAGACATGAAGGATTTGGGCTTCGCAATACCCGCGCCCGACTGCAACAACTTTATGGCGAACGTCAGCACCTTCACTTGGAGAATGCACCCGGCGGTGGATGCCGCGTCAGCCTGATGATTCCGCTGGCCCACGCTTCGACAGTCGCTGGGCATTGAAATGCCCATTCAAGCCCTGATTGTCGATGACGAACCGCTGGCGCGTGAACGCATTGCGCTCATGCTCGAAAACGAATCCGATATTAAGATCCTAGGACAGTGCGGAGATGGCAAGAGCGCGGCGCGTGCCATCAAAAACAAAGCACCCGACCTCGTCTTCCTCGATATTCAACTGCCGGAAATGGATGGCTTCGAAATCATCGAGTCCATCCCCGCGAACCGTCTGCCACTGATCGTATTCGTCACTGCTTACGACCAGTTCGCCCTGAAGGCATTCAAAGTGCATGCGGTCGACTATCTGCTGAAACCAGTGGAGGGCGAACGCCTCGCCGAGGCCCTGGATCACGTGAGGAGCCAGATGCGCCTCCGTGATCCAAGTCATCACGCTCGGCTGCTCGAACTCCTGCGCGACCTGGATTCGCACCGGGGACGCACCAATCGCATCGTCCTGAAATCCGAGGGAGAAGTACTCTGTCTCAAGCCGTCTGAGATCGACTGGGTCGAGTCGGCGGGGAACTACGTCTGTTTCCACGTCGGTCCCACTACCCATATCTTTCGTGAAACCATGAACCAAGTCGAGCACAGGCTGCGAGAGCATAACTTCCTCAGAATCCACCGCTCCGCGATCGTAAACTTCGATCGGGTCAAAAAACTGAAACCCCTGTTGTACGGCGATTACACGGTAGAACTCCGGGACGGCACCAAGCTGACCCTGAGCCGCGCCTACCGGCAGGCTGTTCTCAACAAAATCGAGACCGTATAAGAAATTTTCTCGCCGTCGGCTCGTCCCCAAAAAGTGCATTTAATCCCGCGCTCCCTGCGGTCGGTCCATTTCGCATTGTTGGTACGTGCGCGACAGCGCATAGTTGCGCGGTGTCGGCGATGAGCGACGGTCTTGCGCTTGTACCAAATCGGCCGACCGGGGGATGGTAATGCGAACCAGCATAACTGCCATTGTCTGTCTGATGATTTCACTTCTCAGTTGCGGCGGAGGGTCGAGCACGAAGCAGCCGCCACCCCCACCCGTGCAGTTCTATCTGCCCCTGGCGGTGGGCAATACCTGGACTTACGCCTGCAGTCACAATGGGGGAAACATTACGGACACGGTGACGCAAACCGTCACTGTGAACGGACAACAGACTTTTGCTATGCAGATGCAATTCCCCAACGGTCCTCCGCAAACTATGCTGTTAGCCAACGACGCGCAGGGGAACACGACGTTTTACGGCTATCTGGTGGACGGAACGCCAATGCCGGTGACGCCGGCTCCGTATATTTCAGCGAACCCTATTGCAGGGCAACAGTTCAACTACCCAGCTCCGGACGGCAGCACGGTCAATCGCATTTTTAAGTCATTTACCGTCACGAACCCCACAGCTCTGGGAGTGTTTAACGTTGCGGTCTACAACGAAGGCGGTCTCCCAGCCTACGGGTACACGGTGGCCAAGGGATTGACCGAGCAAGATCACAACTATCCACAATTCGATTGCACGGTCTCTTCGATCCAACTTCATTAAGGACAAACCC
>Ga0207050_1076_pt1 | contig 18087 bp, 17 predicted proteins | sample Alteio_BWMinCont_64_FD_153291 | JGI IMG/M metagenome (GOLD analysis project Ga0207050, IMG submission 153291) | Enriched cells from forest soil in Barre Woods Harvard Forest LTER site, Petersham, Massachusetts, United States -... | ecosystem: Environmental > Terrestrial > Soil > Temperate forest >...
GTAGGTAGCTGGAAGCGGATGGATTCCGTCGAAAGCCACCACGATGGACTGCGCGTTCTTAAGCTCGAAGAAAGCGCGTTCGTCAAAGATCGGCTCCTTCGATTTCTGATAGTGCTTCGAAGCCGACACGCTTCCCTTGTTGGATGACGTGCGCCCACTCAGCCAACCAACCTGTGCATTGTTGCTAGATTCCGAGACGCTATAGCTGATCTTCGTCCTATCGGCCTTGCCGCAGATTTCCGATGCGAAACGAGCCGTGTCAGGATCAGAAGTTGTGAGAAAGACCTTTGTCCGGAAGGTCTGCATCAATGTCTTGAAACCCTCGTTGGGCAGTGCGTCTTTCAAGGAACTGACACTTTGCGAGGCAACAATGGGAATGCACTTCGGTTGGCGCGAGATGGAAAAGAACCGCTCGTCGCCGACCGGATTGTCGCCGCCTACGGTGGCAAAGTTCTGGAACTCGTCACAGATGAAGACGGTGGGGCGATAGTGCCGATCAGTCTCGCCTTCCATCCTCGGTATGCGGAGCTGGACAGCGCGCTGATAGTCGATCTTCATCATGGTCCCAATGGTCTTGGCCAGCGCCGGGTTGAGAGCTACTGGGAAATCGAGGCCGATGATCTTGCCCGATTCGATTAGCTCATCGAACGGAGGCAAGACACGCCCGTCTGGATCGGATTCAACCGACCTTCCTTCGTAGAGGTCCTTGGGAGGGCAGAATACACGGCGTACATCGGGGTCGGCCTCAAAGAGGGACAGGAACACGGCGATGCCCTGGATGATCGAGGTCTTGACCTCGTGACGAAAGAACTTCCAGTGTTCCCAATACCAGTAGTTGACGCTATCGAATTGCAGGGAGTGCCGGGCATTGTGTGATTTCGGAAGGTAGGCGGTGGCACTGATCGGCGTCTCTTCCTTCAGGAACTTCTCCAGGTCGGCTGAATATCCGGCGACATACTGGTCTGAGCTGCGATGCAGCATGAATCCAAACTGCGCCAGAAGCTTAGCGTAGACGGCATAATCTTCCTTTCTGATGGCGACATAGCCGGTCTCGCTGACCCGGCAACTTGTTTCCGCCAACAGCGCTTCCAGTCGCCCGGAGGAAATCACGGTGCGAAAAATGTCCACTAGCGTTACGTATCCAGACTGAACGCGGTGAAGCACGATGACATAGCGCACGAGGTCGGTGTAGGACTGCTGCCAGAAAGGTTCTTTCCCTTTCCCCCAGATGGAAGTGATGATCGAGGCGATATTGAAGGCCTGGGCATAGGCGTCAAGATCGTTGTTCAGCGGATTGTAGCGAATGTTGGAATCAAGGCTGACGCCGATGTAATCCTGTTCACGACCGTATCCCTCCAAGATTCGAGCCACTTGGCGGCAGAGGTCGCCTTTCACCTCAAGAACGATGCCGGACAGTTTCTTCTCCGGGTCACCGGCCCTGTATCCGAAAAGTTGGTGCATGGCGGGCAGGATCACGCCCCGCGTCTTTCCAGAACCGATGGCGCCCAAAGCGGCGATCCCCGTATAGAGTCCTTTCTCTGGGATGCTCAGCCATTGCGGGCGCGCAGCGGGAGTAGCTTCGATCTGATGATGCAGCTCACCCAAGATGAGGAACAGGTCCCGGCGATACTGCGGTTCAGGATACTCAGGCAGGGTTCCCAGGGTCTCTGCAGTTTCCTCCTCATAGAAATGGATGTATAGAAGCGAGAGGCACATGGAGAGCATGAGGAATGGTGTTGTGAATAGAAAAATGGCGAAGCTCCATACAAATACGTCGTAGATGCTTGGACGCTGGAGCGCAGTGTAGCGAAACAGCGGATCAGCAAACGGAATCAAGACGGTCGATTTAAGGATGATGCCGGCTGCGGCGCTCAACCCTGCGGAAAGCAAGAACCGATGTCGCACGAGAATCCTACAAAGCGTTTTCAACTGTGAGACCAAGTTGCCTCCTCTATACCCGGGGGCCAGAGCCAGACTCTTTCGTGCTTGGCTCGGCCTTGCCCGCCGATACTGCTCGTGGCTGCACCGAGGAAGACGTCGCCGACGATCTTGGTTCTGGGCGCGAGCTGCCGACAGACTCTTTGTAAGCCTGGAACTCGCTATCCTGTGACAGCGCAAAGCGTAGAAGTTCATTCACGATGTAGTTCTTGTCGTTGTTCGACCATTCGCCCAGCAGCGCAAGGTCAGCAGCGATTGACTCTTCGATTGTTGCTTGCAATTTCACGCGGTTAATTCGACTGATACCCTTTTCGATCTTGAACTTGTTCATGGAGATCTCCGTTGCGGTCTCTGATATATTTCCGATGCCGATCAGTTCAGCTTCTCGAACTGATCTGGTTTCGATCCTGCTTTGCTCAACTCTCTACAGCCAAAGGGCGGGAACGACCAGCGCGTCCCATGGCGCGCGGCAGCCAAAGGCGGGGTCGTTCCCGCCCTTTGGCCGAATTTTCCTAGACTGAGTCGCTTGGCACCTCACTGGAAAATAAGGGCGTTTGGATGTATTGCCGCCCTGCACCCTGGACTGGGCCATGGACTGGACCCGAGTTTAGGAGCAATGGGTAGTTTTCCTTGATCAGTTCCGTGAAAACCGCGGCTCGCGGTCGCGGTAGTGCCAGTTGACCGGCAACCTGCGTTGGGAACTTTAGGTTTGTCGCTGGCATTGCCGGAAAAGCCCGCTTGAACAGGTGCCCGACCTGCTGAAAGTGCTCCGGGGTAGTTGCGACGTAAATCACCTCAAAATTCGGGAGCGAGCACAGAAGTTTGTCGTGGGTTAACAGGAACCGTTCAAACTTGGCGGTGGACTTTTGGCCCTCATCAATGAATGGGAAGCGGACGGTGAGGTTCCCATCTGTGCGCCGCACCGAGATAGGCAGCAACTCGCCAAACTGTTTTGCGGAGGCGAGTGCCTCTGGTTTTACGCCGAACTGGGCGAAAAACTTCTGCCGCGCAGCATCCGAATCGAGAAATTCTTCCTTCCCGAGATGACTGAGGACGTAGTCGAGCATCATGAGCTTGCGGTGGATTTCGAGGGAGCTCTTGGCGCGACGGTTTTGCGAATTCCGTTGTCCCACGATCTGGTAAAGCTGCTTAGCATGGAGTTGGTACAGAAGCCGACCCGCGCCACATTGGATCTCGCGAACGTGCCCGGCGCGTTTCGCCTTCGCCACAAAACTTGCCGCTGCGGAACCAAGGCGCCGCTTTACCGCGCAATTGAACTGGCGCCGGAGGAAGTAACCGGAATGAAGGGCAACCATATAGAGGAAGGTTGCCTCCCTCTCCGAATACCCCAAGCAGCTCAAAGAGTCGATCGAATCGTATCGCACGGAACGTACGGTCATAGATCCAGTACCCAGTCGAGCGTGTGATGTTCGTCTTCAATCTTGGCGGACAAGGCCGCGCGGTCCGAAGAAGAGGCGTATGTGCGGAACCCAGATTGTTCTTTGGCATGGAGATGTTGTGGACGGTAGGCGGCGGTTACCACTTCGATGTCGGAGAATGCGGCCTGCGATCCCTGGTCTGCCTCATAGTGGATTCGAGCATCGGGAATCTCAATCTTGTTGCGGATGAATGGCAGGTTGAACCGTTCGGCGACCTCCTGCTTAATCTCAGTGAGGTCCCGTTCCGGTTCGGCCTTCCGGGCGGCATACAGAGCTTTCTGGGTTTTGTGTTTCAGTTCAAAATCAAGCTCGACGCGGAGATTCTTACCTCCAGAGCGTTCGATGCGCTCGGCTTCTTTCAGGTAGGCGCGGTAAATCTGCGTGTCATGCTCCGCTTCACGAGGTTTCACAAGGCCGTGGTAGAGCCTCTGATCTGGCGGAAAGTTGCCGGTCTCGTGGGCCAGTAGCTTGCCGTACTTTGTGAGTGTGACGACTTCGATGCGTTCCGGGCGAACCCAGCGTCCGTCATTTCTCGCGGGCACGGTATCGACTCTGACCAAGTTCCGCTCTTCCAAATATCGGAGGTCCGTCTGCAGCGCTTGCTTGTCGCCGCCGTAGATCGTCCGGGCAATATCCTTCACCGCAAGCACCCGGAAGCGTCCGGTCTCGGCGAGCAGGGATTGTTCTTCTGGGCGAAGCCGGAGGCCGCGAATATTGAGCGCCACACCCTCGCGCGTGCGGCGGGGGCGATGTTCTATTTGGCGGCGTTTGTCGGCATGATCGTGGTCGGGTTCGATGGAGCGATCCCGGCGCGGCTGCGCAACATAGTGCGCATGGTTTTCGCGGGCGCGTTCTTGAAGTCTTTCTATACGGCGTGTCAGCGGAGAGGCCGGAACCCGTAACTGGGTCGGTTCCACTTCAGTCGGGGCCGGTGGCGGCGCAATTTCTGGTTCCGGCTGCCTCACGTATCGCCGCTCGTCGTGTGGGAGGTCGAGTCTCATGAGGCGGCCTTGTCGTCAATGCGGTCGGACGCCGTTGCTGACTGATCGTCCGTGCCGGTGGTTGCCGATGTTTTTTGAGCCTCTCGGTTAGCCGTCCACCAAGAAGCTGTTTGTTCTGCGGTGGTTGCATGATTGCTTTCAGGAGCACTGGCGGGTTGCAAGGAGGAAGATGAGGACACGGCTTCGGTGTCAGCGGAGGCAACGGCCGAGTTGTCCTGGAACAGACTAGGGTCCATGTCTTCCTTCCTCTTTTGGCCGACGATAATGCGTTTCTCGTAGTAGGGCCAGTCCGGTCCTTGGAAAGCTTTGGTCTTTTTCTCGAAGGCCTCCCTGGCCCGCCGGATGCGTTGGACCATGTCGTCGGAATCTTCGTAATAGTGGCGATCGCGGCTTCTGGACATAGGTGAAGTCCTCCCTTGATTTATTCCTCGCCGAAGCGGGCAAGAATTTCAGTCGAGAGTTCGTTCTGCCCGCTGTGAATCTCCTGATCGAGATGTTTGAGCTTCCGTCCGGTATCGCGTAGCCAGAGCTTGCGCTCGAGCCAGATGGTCAGCCCGAGAATGTTCGAGAACAGCAGGAAGCAATAGAAGAGGATGCCGCGCCAGTATTCATGCCAGATCAGGGCACGCCAAGGAATGAGGAAGCGCAGTTGGCCCATGAGCGTAAAGGCCAACGCCAGAAAGATCACGGTCGCCACAAAGATCGCATTGGCTAGCACGGCTACTCCTGATCTGCCGTCAAATTCAAGGAGCGAGAAAAATGGAGAGGCCACTGGCGGCGGGGAGCAGCCTCTCCCAAGGGAGCCGCCGTTAAGACGGCTCCTCATCCTCGGCCGGCCCGGCATCGAGCTGGTCCTCGGGTGGGGCCTGTTCGGCGCGGTCGAGCTTCAAGATCGAATCAGCCCGCACTTCCCACACGCGGCGCTGGAGGTCTTTGTTCTTTTTGTCGGTATACTCGCGGCTGCGCAGTTCACCTTCGACGAGCAGATGCGTGCCCTTCTTCAGCGTGCTGGCGAACTCGCCGAGCTTTCCCCACACGACGATGCGGTGCCACTCGGTGTGCGAGACGTACTCGCCAGACTTCTTGTCCTTGTAGGAAGTCTTGGTGGCGAGCGAGAGGACAGCGTAGCCCGTCTGGTTCTTGGTGGTTCGCGCACCCGCGTCCTTGCCGGTAAAGCCCATGAGCGAAATTCTGTTCTGGTACATACGATTGGAATCCTCCGTTTCTTTCTCCCGATCTACTCGGGTCACTCAGCCGGGACGGACGCGGGGGATGGCTGCTCCCAAGTGCCCAGGCGCGCTTTCTTGGAGGGTGCCCGCGCAGTGGGAGGAACCAAGACCCGAAGGGCGGCGAAGCCGAAGCAGAGCGCCGCCGTGCCGCCGGGCGCAGCCTGATATTCCCTTCGCGGTGCCTGAGGAGAGACGGGAAAGAGACGAGGCGACGTGTGCCGGGACGGAATCGGTCGGCGAAACTGCAAGACAGCGGACCGCAACACCCTGAGCCAGAGAAGAATCACTTCGCCGAGCGAACGCCGGACTGTATATAAGGATATGAATCATGGCGGCTACTCTCGAAAGGCCTGATCCTCACGGAAATAGGTGATGGTCAGCCCCAGCGGATTGATGGGCAGCATCTCGTTACGGACTTGGTCGCGGAACGTGTAGACGGCGTTGGCGGTCCAGAGCTCGCGTTTCTGCTCCGTGTGGTCGAGCGGGCTGGTGAAGATCTTGTAGAACTCGACCCGAGCCTTGAACGGCGGCTGCCTCAAGTCCTCGATAGCGACGGTTTTGACCTCGATGTCGATGTTGGGCTGACTAGGATCGAGCAGGAAGGACTCGATCACCTTTTCCTTTTTGTATTTCTCCAAGATGGCATTCTGCAGATCACCATTCAGGAAGTAGAGCGCTTTGGTGAAGTCTTTGTGCATGGTGTAGTGATTACGGCTGTAATAGGCCCGCGCCCACTCGGAGAGGAAGTAGCGGTTCTCCGCCTCCTGGGGCTTGTAGGCAAAGTTCTGGTAGTCGACGGCCTCGGCGCGTCCTACATCGTTAATGCGGATGACGATCGGCTTGATGCTGCTCAAAGCGGCTTGTGCTCGATAAAAGAGTGTCAGGGTGCTGAGGGAGACGGCGGCAAGGATTAGGATCGTCAGCTTGAGGTAAGTATTGATGACGATCGGATCACCGTACTGCTCCAGGTATTTGTGAGCGGCCTCGGATCGGCTGAACCGCATTTCAGAAACTGGCTGATTGTCTGTTTTTCGCATAGCTCTACTCAAAGAGGTTCACCCAAATGCCGGCCCGGCCGCTGAGAATGGCTGCCGTCAGGTCGGGAATCTTGAGCAACCCGTAAACGCAGACGGCGATCGTGACGATGAGGGCCGGCAGAATCACGTAAGCGTTTGAGATCGACAGTGGACCGATAACGCCAAACAAGCCCAAAAGCACTTTGGCGAAGATGAACAAGAAAGCCGCGGCCACAACTTGATAAAAGGCAAAACCGAGGAAGGCTTTGAACCATCCCCAGAAGAGCCAATCGAGCTTGGGCACGATCAAGAAGGGGACAAAGATCGGGCCGATCAAAACGCAAACCGCGGTGGCCACCAGACCGTAGGCGATGACGGCAAATGCCACACCCTGCGCGATTGCCAAAGCGATGTAGACGGCAAAGAATGTCAGGGCCTCATGAAAGGAAAAGATTCCGGGCGGACTGCCAAGCTGTTCCTCTGCGGTCGTGATGGCATTCGAGATCTGGTCGGCCTGATTGCTCTCGATCTGGTTCGAGAGGAACTGGGCTTCCCTCGTGACAAGTTCACTGAAGCTGTAGCCAAATCCCGGTATTTCGGTGCTGTAGTAGGTTTCCATGGCGAGGCCAAAGGAGATCAGTAGCAGCAGGTCGGCGAACTTCGCGAAGTTGAAGCCAGGGTGGCCCTGAGCACTGTTCAGGGCCGCCTTGATGCCGAACCAGGCCAAAAGGATCACCGCTAGTCCGCGAAACAAACTGAGCCCCATGGACTCGAACAAACCAAGGTTCGAGTTCAACAGATCGCTGATGGCTTGGGCCAAGAACGAAAAAGGATTCACAGGCATGGTCAGTGTCCGCCAGTGCTGAAGGAAATGCTCTGGATGCTGTGGCTGACGCCGTTATTGATCTTCTGCATTGTGCCCGCGAAATTCTGCAGAAAGTAGATGGCCTGGTTCATGGTGCGGTTTTGGGCATCGATAGCCTGCTTCTGTGCCACCATCTGCTGCTGAATGCCCGCTGAGAGCAACTGATTCGTGTCCTGTTGCGAGTGCAGCTGAATCAAGTTCGCGGCGTTAACCTTTGCCAGAACCGCCATCTCAGACTGTTGGGTTGGGTCGTTCGAGTATGAGTCGCCTTCAAGATTGGAGATTTGTTGGGTGAGGGACTCGGAGTGCGAGCGGACTTGGCCAAGCGTAGTCAGGGCGCCGGTCGTCATGCCCTGTGCGAGGTCCGAAGTTGCGTACTGGTTCTGGATGGTCGCTTGAGTATTCGGGTCGAGCTGCCCGAAGTCGGACCGCGGATAGGGATTTACTTGAACCACGGCAGCCAAATAGCCAGCCAATGACTGTTGCGAGAGTCCGGTATTCAAAGCGTTGACCCAAGCCGAGGTGTTCCCGTAGGTGTTGGGTGCGTTGAGATTGGTCCACATCGCGAACTGTGCTTTGTATCGCTGAGCAAGGTTCTGCGGCATCTGCGACATGTAGTGTGCGAGGTTGTATGCCTGGACGATCTGATCTCGGGTCTGGTTCGCGGTGGTGTACACCTGCTCAAGCTGCTTGAACTCCTTGACGGCTTCGGCAAGGTTGCTGGCGTCAAACACCGCCCACTGCGCGTAACACGGCGTGACCGCCAGGCAGAGGGCGAAAAAGAAAAAGCAATACCTCACTGCTTTCATGGTGGTTCTCCTTTGGGCGTCCGTTAAGGTACTGTTTAGTGTTTATTGGTGGTCGCACTGTGCGTCGTCTTCTTCGAAGACGGGCGAGTGCTCAGTGCATTCATGGCCTGATTGACGGAACTGTTCTTCAGGCAATCCTTCTTCTGAGTCTCCGTCGCGGTCTTCAACCACTCCGCAGAGCACGGCATTTGCTTCTCACGCTGGCGCTCCAGCTCGACGGCCTGTGCGTCAGCGGATGATGATTGCGCCGAGACCGGAGTCGGTTTCTGCTGGTGGGGCTGAGAATCGCAGCCCAAGAGCAGGCAGGCGGTTAGGGGTAGGAGTTTTGCGAAATTCATGGTGTTCGTCCTCAAATGTTTGGCGGAACCGTGTGGTTCTCGTAGGCCGGTAGAAGAAGGTCCTGCGTGAAATAGACTTTCACGCGGTGACCCTCACGAATGGTGACAGTCGGTGGAATGTTCAGGAACCGGTCCAGGACTTGGGTGCTGGACTGGGAAATGCTGCCCGCAACACCCGAGCGGTAGGCTTCGCTGCCGGTCTGAGACAGACCTGCGTTGCTGTTCGAGCTCTCCGCGGCTCCGGCGATGATGCCCAGAGCGATGGACGCCCCGAAGATTTGGAAGTAGTGATTGTTGACCTGGTCTTTCAGGCCGGTTTCACCGATCTGGTTCAGGCCGTGAAACTGGTCAAGATCCACGGTGTATCCGTCCGGCATAATCAGCCGGTGGAAAACCACCGCCAACCGACGCTGGCCGAAACCCTGCACTTTGCTGGTTTCGCCCAGAGCGAAGGTTCCTTCGGGAATCAAGACATGTTGGCGGTCATGGGAATAAACAGGGTTCGTGACCATGACCTTTACCGGCCCAGAGAAATCGCCGTCGAGGCGATTGACCAAAGCGGTCTCAAGCTCAGTTCCCTCAAACAGAACGTACGGCTGACCCTCAGCGGAGTTCACGTTCACGCTTGCGTGGCGTTTCTCGGCGGGATCATTGCCCGAAATGGCCTCAGGCCAAACCGGCGCACCGCCAGCCGGCTGCGGCGGTGAAATACCTTTGACCTCGGCTGAGACTCGTTCCGTAGAGAACGCGAAGTTGGAAGCGAAACGCGAGTTGTACGCCAACTCGCGCTCGTGCTGGACGATGGGGTCCGGGGGCGGCGTGGCTGGTGCATTTTGCGCTAACCCGGCATATTGGGGACCAATGGGCTGCCGGGTGTCGCCTGGCTGCATCACAGATGCGGATTCGAGGCTTCGTACCTGGGCCTGCATCTGCTTTTCGAGCTGCGCCTTTTGTGCGGCACGCTGCTCGTCAGTCATTTCCTGGCCGAAGTCGCTGATCTTCCTGTCATTACCTTCAGTGATCACAACCGTGGGCTCCGTTCGCTGGCTCTTAGCCGCTGGCAGCGCGTGTTTGTTCGAGAACAGGACGGCCATGACGATTACGATGGAGACTCCAACAATGACGTAGGTCTGCGCCTGCTTGGGAATGGTGCCTTCCGGCTTAACCGTCTTGTCCCGCAGCCTAGGCCGGTCAGGTTGTTGCTGTTCGATCTTTTGCTCATTCTGTTCTGTCATGGACTCTCCCCTCCTACTGCTCCCTGCGCGCGAAGTTCATGCGCTTCTTGCCGATCTGGAGGTAGCCCTGATCGACTACCTTGGGAATAACGTAGGTGCTATCCCGCAGTTCGTAGGTGATGGAGTTCGGTTTGCCATCCTTCAACTCATAAACGGCGAACTTCTCCGTAGCCGTGGACTTGACGTAGGTAAAGTTCGCGTCGTGATAGATGGCTTCGACGTTAAACGGTTTCTGACTGCGATAGAAGTAGTCGAACTTTAGCGACTTGGTCGGATATTCATTCTTGAATTGGGAGAGCTGATGTCCGGCGTCGAGCTGCGCCGCCATAGCCTGTGTTCTGAAAACGTCAACGTCACCGGCTGGAATGAACTTGGACAAAGAGTGGATGGCTGAGAGCATGGAAAGATCACTCGGCTCGATCACCACTTTCAGGTCGGGATCGCCACTGTCCACCTCGTCCAAGGTGAACGAGTAGACGTTGCCCTTGTCGGTGATCAGATTCAAGTTGGAATGAATCCCCGGCTTTGCCGGGTGCAGGAAGCAGTAGTTTTGGACCGCCTCGATGATCCAGAAGTCTTTGTCGCCGGTCGCGGCCTCCATGATCTTCTCGCCAGCGGGAATCTGGACGAGCGTGGTGTAGCGCATCTTCGCCCGTATGGCGACGATGTCGTTCGAGTGGTAGTGGACGACGCGGGCAGCGTTCTCGGCAAAGCCGAGGACCGACGCCCCGGCCAACAAAACAGCAATCAATCTGTGACGTTTCATGGCTTCTCCGGTTTATGCGGACTGTGAAATGAACGGAAACTCCTGGGCCAGTTTTTTGAGACCCTCGACCGCACCGTAGCGGGCGAGGTAGTCGCGTTTCAGCACGTTGTCTTTCGGGTTGTTGGTCGCCATCCAGTAGGAGAGAGAATCGACGTTCAGACGGGCCTTCTTCGAACTCGCGTTCTGTTTGATCAGAAGGTCACGTTTGGGCACCAGACTCGAAAGCAGTTCAAGTTCGGTGTCGTTGAGGTGGAAGATCTCGGCATAGAGCTTGTGATCGATGCTGGGGTTGGCCAGAAAGATTTTCGTCGCACAGCACTCGTTCACAACCGCCAGCATGTCCGACTCCACCAGTTCATGCACGGACTGGGTCGCCAAGATCATGGCAGCGTTCTTCTTGCGCCAGGTCTTTTCGGCCCGCGTGATGTAATCGCGGATCGTGCAATTGCGGAGGAAAATCCAAGCCTCATCGAGGATGAAGGCTTTGAAGGTGGCGGTGAGCGCGGAGTCCTCGATCTGGTTCGAGGCGCGGTGCAGGATGTAAAAGAGCAGCGGCTCCAGCACATCTGGGTACTGCTGCATACCGTCAAAGTTGAAGGTCTGGAAGCGGCTGAAGGTCAGCGTATCTTTATCGTTGTCGAAGACGTAGCCAAATTGCCCGGCGCGGGTCCAGCGATGCAGGCGCTCGCCAAGAGGCCCCAGCATCGAGGCAAAGTTGGTCAGTGTTCGGCTTTCCGGTTCAAGCTTGTACATCCGTTCGACCCCAGCATAGAGACCCTTTTCGTCATGGCCGGTCAGTTCATATTTCCCGTTCCCTTCGATCAGGACCTTGGCAAACAGATACAGGAAATTGAGGTTTTCGAGTGATGGTTCAAGACAAAAGGGATTGATCGTGAACACCCTGGATTCAAGACCAACGTTCAAGTAAGAGCCATCGAAGATTTGGGTGAGGCTCTCGTAGCTCCCGCCGAGGTCGAAGATGTAGGTCAGCGGGTCGTATTTCTGCAGATTTTGGATCAGGAAGTTGAGCAAGAAAGACTTGCCCGAGCCGGTGTAGCCCAGAATCAACGTGTGGGCGACATCCTGGTCGTGCAGGTTCAAGTAGTAAGGGGTTGCGTGGTCGGTTTCGAGGACAGCGAGGTACTCGCTCCCCAGATGCTCGTTCGACTGTTTCCCCTGGTCGATCGTGAATAGAAAGGAGAGATCGGCATAGCTTGTGTTCAGTATTTCCTGCTTGCGCAGGTTGAAGGCGTAATTGGCTGGAACGGTGGCAAAGAAGGCGTTCAGCAGGTTGTAACGCTCCTCATACAGGAGGCCATCGTGGCTGGTGAAGACTTTCTGGAATTCCGGGATTGCTTCCTCGATCTTTAGCGGGTCTTTGTCATACAGGACGACCGAGAGCGTGAATTCCCCAAAATACTTTCCGTCATTGCCGATGGCTTTTAGGCACTCGCCCAATTCCTCGACCGCCGCCTGTTTTGAGTCATCCACCAGCTCGTCCTGTGGCCCCTGAGTCTTTTTCTCCTCCAGATTCGAGAGAAAGCTGGTCTTCGTATTGTGGTGGTGGCGGCGGCGTGAGGCGATTTCCTTCCGTGCCCGCCCGTTGTCGATAGCGCGCCACTCGGTAACCACGTGGAAATTGGTGCCGATCTCGAACAGCTCCTTGAGCAAAAGCGGGCGAGTTTCGCCCGGCAGTTCCTTCAGCGTGAAAACTTTGACGTAGTAGTCGTCGAGACGCAGGTGCCCGCGGTGCGCTTCAAGCTCCGAGTCGCAGAGCTGGAAGTCGAGATACCGGCTCCCCGCCAGGTGCGAGCAAAGAATCTTAAAGGGGCCGAAAGTGATGAAGCGCCGCAATATGCGGAAGGCTTCTTCGGCCCCTAGCAGCTGGATCTCGACGAGATCACTAAGCTGCCCAATCAAACCTGAGACTTTCTGGCGAAGCAGCAGATGGTCGCGCTCGATCTGCGCACGGAGAAACGTGCGCTGCTGGTCGCGGGAGAACAGTGCCAGCACATCGCGCAAGGAGCCGCCGACGTCGGCCGGCGCTTTGCGCAGAGCTTCCCAAAGTGTGCTCTTCGCATAGCTGCCCTGAACCACGACGATCCAATAGACATCAATCGAGTACAGTTGGTCGGCCTTGGCCGCGAAGTAGGCCATCCGCTGGTCGATGGCCGCCTTGACCACGGGATTTGTGTATTCCCGGTGCGGGATGGCAGGCTCGTTCGCTTTGAGCAGCGCCTGATAAACCCGCACTCGCGAGTCGAAGGCTCGCAGGGCAGCTTCAAGCCGTTTGACGGCATGGTCCCGGCTGGCGTGGTCCAGACTTTCGTAGTCGATCCCCTTGACCCGGAGAACCATTCCCAGATCGCCCGACTTGGTCAGAAAGGTTTCTTCGTCCCAGAAGCCATAGAGGTTGATATGCGCCTGCAGCGCCCCGGATTCCTTCCATTCCTTGACGAGTTGGCTCAACTTAAACATTCGATTTGATCCGCATTTCGAGCGGCTCCCATTTCATGGGGTCATAACGCGCTTTGAACTTGGCCGAGTTCAGCAGTATTCGCAGAATCTCGGGGTCGAACTTGGTGGCCCTCTGTGCCGCGATCAATCCGACGACGAAGAGCAGAACCCCACCCGCGAGGCTGTGCACGAGGTTAAAAATTCCGGCCCCCGAAAGCAGAGCGACAAAAAACAGGCGCCGCTCCGCTCCCAGAATCGTCAGTGGACGATTCATCACCTTGTAAACCCGGTTCGTGCGCATGGCGGCTGACTACGGAAACAGCCACGCCATGAAGTTCACCGCGCCCACGGCCATGCCGATGCCGAATACGATGCCGGCGAAGACCTTTTTCGACTGGCCCTCGCCAAAGGCAAACATCAAGCCTCCGACAACGATCGCGACCAGGCTCAGTCCGGTGGCGATCGGTCCGGTGAAGGCTGTCTTGAGGACGTTCACCGCGTTGTCCCAGGGATCGCCGTTCGCCTGCGCGTAGGCCGGAGCGACCATGAAAAGTGCAGTGGCGGTGCAACGGATGGGATAACGCAGTACGAATGGAAAAATCTTGGTTGGGGACAGACGAATCCTGTTCACTCGGGTGCTCTCCTTTATGTTGTGCGCTGTTTTTCAGGCGCGACTGATTAGCTTGGGGCGAGACTAAGCAGACGGAAGGAAAGAGTCCAAGATTTCTTCGTCTTGGATTGATAGCGGCGGGCTATGAAGAGATCGCGGAGTCCCCGTGAGGGGACTCCGCAACCTGGCGTGAGCGGCTTGCTCCAAAAAAAGTGGGCGGAGTGCACGGGACACTCCGCCCCAATGTGGTTAGACTCCGTTAGGTCACAGACTTGGTTTTTGGCTTGGTCTTGGGTGTGGCCTCCTTCCTGCGTTTTGCCGCAAACTCAGCAACCACGGCCTTCTCCAGCTTTTCGACATCCACCCGATACCGCTTGGCAGTATCCGTGAGTAGATCGTCGGATGCGCCAGAACGCATGTAGGCAGAGTCGAGCAAGCTGATTTCGAGCAATGTCCGGCAAAGCGCGGCTTCGTCATATGTGCTGACACGCTTTGCCAAAAGCTCCTGCGGAGTCTTCGTGCTCTGGCCTTCTTCGACCTTGTGTCGCTTCGCTAGCGTGGGTACTTGGCTGTAGGGCAGTTGGCCGATGAGGTGATGAACCACGGTCAGAAGATCGGCCTTCTTCAATGGCGCTGACACCCGCTCCAGCACCGCTGCCAAAACACGGTGCCGCGTGGTGACTTCCAGCTTGGTTTTTTCGATGCGTTTACGTTCCTCGACGCGCTCCCGCGCAAGCTGTTCGGGAGCGGGCCTATTTCGGTGATGCACGCGGCAAGCCTTGTCAGTACAGACTTTCACGATCTGTCCGCGCTTGCCGCCATCCATCACGATGGCTTCCGTCATCTTCTCGCAAGGCTTCTGGACCGGCGACAACTTCGTCGCCGCTCCGTTGGTCTTGGCCTTCTTGATTTGGAGTACCACGTAGTGGTTCCGTCCCAAGGGAGCGCCCTCGCGAGAATTCCACGCCGAAGAAATCTGCACCAGCTTCGGCTTGCTTTCGAGCGTCTTCGATATGTGAACGTCGAGCTTGTGCCGAAAACACTGGGGATCGATGCAGCTGTCCTGACGGACCTCGGCAAAGAGTAGCTTGTTAAGGCCAGTCCGTTTCGGGCAATTAGTGCACGATCCTGCTTCGGGCACCAGCGTTTCATCCTGTTTGTCGAACGGCACCGATGCCAGTTGCAGCAGGATGTTGGCCTCGATCCACGCCGCCAATTCGCGCACAGGGATGAGGACTTGCGCGTTTCCCTCGCTTGTCCACATGCCGCGAAAAGCGGCGGTGAAGGCCTCCTGCTGCTGCGAAGCCGGGAGCTTGGCGATCAGCAAGGCGTGTCCGATGGTGATCTGATCTTTCAGGAACGCCTCAGCCACGGGCGGGATGAGGTCGGCGAGCCTGGTCCTGCCATGGACATACGCCTCGCTTTTGCCCGTCCTGGCCGCGATGCTGGCGATGGTGTAGGTGGGTTGTCCCAGATCGAGCAATGCACGGAAACCCAAGGCCTCCTCCAAGGGATGAATGTCTTCCCGTTGGAGATTCTCAGTCACCTGGGCCTCGATGGCCTCCGCGTCCGTGAGTTTGACGATGCGGACGGGAAGGTTTTCGAGTTCCGCGATGCGGGCAGCCCGCAGACGACGCGCTCCGGCTACGACTTCGTACTTGCTTTCCTCCAGTTCCCGCACCAGCAGGGGCGCGAGAACGCCCTGCGTCTTGAAACTCGCGGCTAGTTCTTCCAAGGCAGCCGGATCGAACCGCTTGCGTGGATTCGTGCCCGACTCGACCAAGGCGGCGATTGAGATGTTGCGATATTCGTTGTTCGTAACTGCATGTTGCGTAACTTGCATGACTTCTTCTCCTCTCGTTTCGTGGCATTTCTGGTTGGCGGTGATCGGCGCACAGGTTGTGCCTATTCGCCGGAATCTCTGGTTGTTTGCGGTTATGCGGCTGCGGTCACCGCCGGAGGCTCGGGGGCAATTCCCCCGAGAATCACGCCAGCGGTTTGCTGAACGGCTTCCAAGCTCTCGCGCAGGAGGCTGGCGTCTCCGTGCCAGATTTGAATGTAGTCAGCCGAGCTACTTCCCGTCTCAAGCCCGATGGCTTGGCAGACCACGAAGGCCACAGCTTCGGCCTCGGTCTCGCGGACTTGCTTGGTTGTCAGGGTGCGACGGTCGCCCCGGTGCAACATCTCGTGGGCGATCTCGTGTGTTAGGGTGGAAAATTCCTCGGCGGGCTGCATCCCGGAAAGCAGCGTGATCTTCCCGCCATACGAGAGACCTTTGGCGGGAGCAATTCTCTCGGAGAAGCTAAGCTCGACGCTTTGCGCTTCGACGAACTTGAATAACCGTTCGCGGTATCCGCTCACGTCGCCATTGACTTCGGTCAACGTGGGCAGTTCTTTGCCTTCGGTCTGAGTAATGTCGAACACATACACGCCACGGAAACCGTACAACGTGCGCTGATTATCCTTGGCATCCTCGTTCTGTTCCGCATTCTCATCTTTCTTGCGCTTGTTGCCGACCATTGGAGCGAGAATAAAAATGCCTTTTTCGCCACGCCGGACGAAACGGCCAAGTGAGTTCCAGGTGCGGAATCCTGCAACATTGGTGGCGTCGGGTTTCTGCCTCGCAATGAGCATGATGTTGCCAAAGCTGTAGTTGCGAAACTTGGCCATCGCTCCGAGATACTGCGTGAGCACTCCACTCTGCCCGGCCTCCAGCGATTGCACGAGGTAATCTACGGCTTCTTTGGTCTTGAGGTTGACTTCTTCTAACTTCATGTTTTTTCCCTTTCTGCCGGTATCGGCTTGTTTTTTTCTTCACTAGAGCGCAGCGGGAAAAAACAAGCCGATACTGGTGAAAGTTGCAGAACGGAGGCCGAAGGAGGGTGCCAGGGCGTGAGGGAAAGCGCGGTGAGTGCCAAACCGCTCTTGGTTTCTGGTTTGGCGCGAAACCGGCGCAGTCCGAAACGCCCGCCGGAGCCGCGGCCAAGCGGCGTCCACCCGGAAGAGGACGCAGTGGAGCGAAGATGCGCAGCCTACATCGCAGGTAGAAGTGGAAGTATCTCTTGGTTTATGTGCATGATACAGTCGAATTAGGCGCAGAAGTTATGTGTCACTTTACTTCCAGTATGGAACTATATTGACATACGGCCATTTACCGCAACGCACCTCCCGACTCGTCGACACCGAGATCCCACCACGCCGAGAAGTATTGGGGGAGCTGCCAGCAGATAATTGACGTTCTGCTGTTGCCGGCTTGTTTTCGTTCTTCACTTGAGCGCCAGCGGACGAAAACAAATGGGACGGTGAAAAGGACAGAACGGAGACCGAGGGAGGGTGCCAGGGCGTGAGTGAAAGCGCGGGGAGTGACCAACGGTTTCTGGTTCTCGGTTTGGGGCGAGACCGGCGCAGTCCGAAACAGCCGTCCGAGCCGCGGCGAAGCGGCGTCCGTCCGGATGAGGCGCAGTGGAAGGAAGATGTGAAACCACCTTACGGCGCAGAGAGGCGTGAGATCCGTAGTCGGTTTTAGATCGGGTCCTGCTTAGCTCACCAACTTCAAATGGTGAAATTGACTGGTCAGGATTCCGATGTGGTAGATTGGCTGACTCATAATCACCTCAGTGCTTGGAAGACCTGATGCCGACATTACTGTATTTTCTTCTGTGGGGCGCGCTGGTCAGTTGCTTGCTATTTTTAGCTACGGAACGTCAATTGTTGGAGGTTCTGAGGAAGAGATGGCTATGGCTGGCCTTGATCCTTCTGGTAACGCTTCTGTGGCGGCTTCCGCTCGAACGGCACTTTTTTTTCGGTCTGGAGTATGAGGATTCTTACATCTATTCAGTGTCAGGGCGTTATCTGGCCTCTCGCACGGGAGGCTGCTCACCTGGCAGTTCGTGCTATTTGACGACCGTGTGTGCTGTCGGAAACTGGAATTCCTGTAAAGTCAATGAAACTTCCTCGGGGCATTTCCTCGGCTATCCGCTGATGATCGCGGCGGCCTCGCGAATCCTTGGCTACAGTCCTGCTATAGCGTCGTATCTAAGCCTGATGGCGTCCATGGTGACGGTGGTTCTCGTGTTCCTTTGCGGCAAACTGATCGATGGGGACACTGCGGGATTAGCAGCCTCCGTCATCTTTTGCCTCACTCCCGTATTTGCAGTACAAGGCGTTGGCACATACGCGGAACCTGTTTCAAATATGCTTGTGGTTGCGTGCCTACTTCTCTGTCTTCGCCTACTCAATTCCGACGCCGCTGTTTCCTTGCAGGGGTTACTAATAAATTGGGTGGCTCTAACGCTTACAGCAATGCTGGCGATCGCCGTCAAGAGAGAGAATGTGCTTCTCGTCCCCGTGATGTTTCTTGCCTCGTCATTTTTAAACGTTGTGA
>Ga0207050_1077_pt1 | contig 17676 bp, 15 predicted proteins | sample Alteio_BWMinCont_64_FD_153291 | JGI IMG/M metagenome (GOLD analysis project Ga0207050, IMG submission 153291) | Enriched cells from forest soil in Barre Woods Harvard Forest LTER site, Petersham, Massachusetts, United States -... | ecosystem: Environmental > Terrestrial > Soil > Temperate forest >...
CGCTTAGCCACTGCCGAACCAATCGCTCCCGAGGCTCCGGCAATCAGACAAACTTTATTTGCTCCTTGGGCGATAGTCGCGCAGGTATTTATTGGGCTTAAGTCTGCGAAGGGACCGGAGTTGAAGCTAGCACTTCGTCTTTCTGCGCAACCTGCTGGAAATAGTTCACAGTTTGGCGGGCACCCTCACTCAGCGGAACCTGCGGTGTCCACTCAAGTAATCTTTGCGCTTTACGGATATCTAGGCGAATCTTGTCGATCTCCCCCGGCCGCCTAGCGACGTAGCGCGGTCTCACATCGGCCTTGCCGAGCAGGTCGCGTGCAAGGTCAAAAACCTCTTGGTCTGTAGTGTCCACTCCGCTGGCGATGTTATAGATCTCACCGTCCCCCCGCTCTAGAGCCGCCAGATTCGCTCGAACCACGTCTTCGATGAAAATGTAATCCCTGATCTTGGTCCCGTCTCCATAAATAACCGGTTGAATACCCGCTAGCATTTGTTCGCAGAAAATCGCAAATACGCCGGCTTCTCCCTGGGAACTCTGCCGCGGCCCATAGACGTTGCCATACCGAAGCACAACATAGTTGAGCCCATACAAAAACCGGTAAGTGAACAGATAATGCTCGACCGTGTGTTTGCTGATGCCGTAGGGAGTAATTGGGTCGATTGGATCATCTTCGGGAACGGGAAGACGCTTTGGTTCACCGTAAGCTGCACCTGCGGTCGAGATGTAGATAACCCGGTTACTGCCGTGGGTGATGGCAGCCTGCAGTATGTTTAGGGAGCCTAGAATATTCACCGACGCATCGAACAGCGGCTCGCGGACTCCGCGGCGCACGTCCATTTGCGCGGCATGATGGTTGATAATCTCCGGTCGCTCCTTGACGAATACAGACTCCACAAACTTCGCGTCCTGAATATCACCCAGATGGAAGCGCGCTTTGGGATTGAGGTTCTTCCTGGAGCCACGTGATAGATTGTCCAGCACCGCGACCTCGTGACCAGAGGCGATGTAACCATCCACGACGTGGGAAGCGATAAATCCAGCTCCACCAGTTACCAGCACTCGCATAAGTGAACTTGGGTCCTTTCTGCTCTAAGCAAATCAGTACGCACCTTCCGGCCAAATGACCTTGCCAAAGGTCTTTGCGATGATGAAAAGGTCAAGCCAGATTGACCAATGATCAATGTAGAACATATCCATATGTATACGCTCCTCATAGGTTGTCATCTGGCGTCCCATGACTTGCCAATAGCCGGTGATCCCGGGTTTGACCGAAAGGCGCTTCTGCAGAAGATTCCCATAACGCCCTTTTTCGTCGCGGGCAATGACCCGCGGCCCGACCAGCGTTAGTTGCCCGGTCAACAAGCTGAAGAATTGAGGAAACTCATCAATGCTGTACTTCCGCAAGAACCGTCCCACCCGCAAAGTCCGAGGATCCTCGCGAAGTTTATAGTTGCCAAGGAAGCGGGATTTCAGATTGGGATCATCCTCTAGGATCTGGTCGGCATTTCGGACCATCGTGCGGAACTTCAGATAATATCGCATCTTGCCATCACAGCCAACAAATTCCCGACGGTAAAAGACCGGGCCGAAGTCTTCGAGATTGACCAGCAGCGCAATCACGGGCGTTATCAAAAGAGTTATTAAACTGCCCATGATCCCGAAGGTCCAATCGAGGCCCCTCTTGCAAATTCGTTGCAGCTCACGGGACCACTGAGGTTTGGAAGAGAGTCGAAAGCACCCAGTAAAGTAGTTGAATTCGTGATTGAGCTGACCGGGATTGAATAAATCCGCGAAAACCTCGACGTCGACCCTGAGGTCCTTACATTTATCGATCACACGCAGGACAGCGTTGCGGCCAGCCTCGGAATTGGGCAGACTCAACGCGATAACCTGGATCTTCTGGCGCCTAACAATCTCCTCCCAATGGCCTAAGCTGCCAAGCACGGGGTACCCCGCCGATTCCAATCCATCCTCTCCGTTCAAAGAAATGACTCCAACGATGTCACAGACGCAGTGCCGTTGCAGGTTGAGCAATTGCTGATAGCGCAGAAAATGGCTAGGGTCTCCAATCACCAGCCCCCGGCTGCGCGCCGATCCGTTCCTCCACAGCCGGGCGTAAAGGGTCCGCATCCCCCACCGTGCACAGAGCAGGAACAGCAGTGCAAACATGTACCAGACGCCGATGAGATCGCGGGAAAATGTCAAACCCTTGAAGACCAGGGAATTTGCGACCAGAAGCCCCAGGAAAGAGACGGATACTCCCTTAAACGCTAACTCCAGCTCCTGCTCCGGCCGCCTCAGATCCAAGCTGTTGTAGCCACCGAGGAGATAAAGAACCGACGCGATGAAGGGCACAAAACAGAGCCAGTAGCCACTTGGCTCCAAGGCGTTTGGCGGAACACGAAACACTACACTCGCCAAACTCGTCGCCGCCGTGTTTGCCACCGTTAGCGAAATAACGTCCGCTAATAAGAACAAGGACCGCTTTACCCAAGAACGAGCGAAGAACTGCCAGCTCCGAACAGGGGCAACCAACGCCGGTTGTGCGGTCGCCATCAGCTTTGCTTCTTCGTGCCCGATCAATACATCTCCTCGACTTGTCACGTGCTTCGAACTACTCCTTTCCGTTGCTTACACTTTCGGCGGCCTGCGCCAATACTATCTCTTGTAGTGCCTTTTCAGCGTCACGGTTGAACTGCCGTACCGTGTCCCTGGTGTACTTGTGGTCGATCATCTTCGAGAAGAATGGCGGTGGCACAGTGATGATGTGCGCGCCTGATAGGGCCGCGTTCTGGATATCCATGACCGTACGAACGCTACCCACGATGATACTGGCAGTGTAATCCCACTCATCCAGCCAGCGCCGCACGTTGCGGATCGTCTCGGTGGGATCATTGCCTTCGTCAGCAATGCGCCCCGCGAAAATACTCACGTAGGTCGCGCCAGCTTTGGCAGCTAGGACTGCCTGGTTGAAAGAAAGGATAGCGGTGGCGTTGACCCGAATACCTCCGCCGGTCAATTCGCTGATTACACCGAGGCTGGATTCACCGAATTCGTTCACTACCGGAATCTTGACCACAATACTGCGCCCCCACGTGGCGAAGGTCCTGGCTTGGCTCAGCATCTCTTCGTGAGAATTGGACGTAACCTCGACGCTTACCGGCCGGTCGCCAAGTAGCGAGCACAGACGCTTGGCTCCGCCTTCCAGGTCGTACACGCCATCCTTCCACATGATGCTCGGATTCGTCGTAACGCCGTCGACCACCCCTTGACGAAGCCAGTGAAGGATCTCCTTTTCGTTGGCGGAGTCAATAAAGATCTTCATGTGATCAGCCTCCAAACAAGTTTTTAACAAAAGGAACCACTGCAGGACCAGAAAGAAACGCAACCCAACTCAACTAAAGAACCACGCAGGACAACCCATGATGCACCTTCACAAAGCAAGTTTTCGGGAAAAATTGATTTGGCTCGTGCGCACAAACCCGTCACCGGTGTCTTTCAAGTTACGAATCTGGGCGACAGCGGACTTCAGATCCTCCGCTACCATAGTGGGCATAGATGAGCCGACTTCGCTCGAACTCCGAGGGGAAAGCAAAACCGTGCGACAACCCGCAGCGTAGCCGGCTTCAATATCAGTAACGGAATCGCCTATCATCCAACTTGCCTTAAGTTCCAGTCTGTGCTCGCGCGCGGCCTGTTGTAACATGCCGGGCTGAGGTTTTCGGCAAGAGCACTTCGCAGAAGTGTCGTGGGGACAGTAGTAGATTTGTGAAATGATGCCTCCCCCGCGTGCAAACTCGTGTTGGATCGACCGGTGGACTTCCAAGAGATCTGCCATCCTTATTCGTGCTGTGGCGACTCCTCGTTGATTGGTGGCAACAAAAACCAGGTATCCGGCATCATTGAGAGACGCCACTGCTTCCACTACCCCGGGCAAAAATTGGAGCTCACGCCAAGTTCTGATGTAGTCTCCCTCTGGCGCTTTGCGATTGATGACACCGTCCCGGTCAAGAAAGACACCCTTACTTAGCAAAGAGTTCATGTTCGACAATCTCGCAAAGGATGTGGCCAGTTAGGATGTGAGCTTCTTGAATGCGGGGAGTACAAACCGACGGGATGCGAATACAGTAGTCTACAGCTGGGCCTAATAGTCCGCCGGTTTTCCCCGTCAGAGCCGCCGTAATGATCTGCTTCGAGCGTGCAACCTCCATCGCCCGCAGAACATTTGCTGATTTTCCGCTGGTACTGATACCGAGGGCCACGTTCCCTGGACACCCGAGCGCCTCGATTTGTCGCGCAAAAACCATTTCGTAAGAGTAGTCGTTCGCGATTGCTGTTAGAGAAGACGTATTTGCGGTTAAGGCCAAACCCGGCAGTCCGCGCCGTTCCATCATATATCGGCCAGTCAATTCCGCAGCCAAGTGTTGCGCATCAGCAGCGCTGCCGCCGTTACCAAGGAAGATGACCTTGTGCCCGGACGCAAGAGCCCTCGCCATCGCGTGTCCCAGCGCACTGACCTGCAGCTGGTAATCCTCATCCTCAAGAAGCTCCTGCTTGACCGCGATGCTTTCTTGCAGGCTCTGGGCGACCAGCCTGTCAACTGTCAGAAGCGGCCCCATCGATCCTCCAGGTTTGAAGTCCCTCTGTTTCAAACGCGAAGTCCACAGGCGTAGCTCCCATCTTCCGCATCGCCTCCGCTACCTTGTGCTTGCGCTCGAAACGGCAGTAGAAAAGGATATATCCGCCTCCGCCTGCCCCGGTGATCTTTCCGCCAAGCGCTCCTTGCTTCTGCGCCGCCTCATACAACTCGTCAATCACGGCATTGCTAATTCTAGAAGACATGCGCCTTTTCGCCTGCCAGGCGCTGTGCAGCAGGTCGCCGAAGTCATCAAGCTTACGCCGCAGCAGAGCATTCTTCATGTCGATTGCCAGTTGCTTCTGTTGAGAGAGAGCACTCAGAGCCTCTGGATTCCCCTCTTGAAACCGTCGGGTTTGATCCTCGATAATTCGATCAGACCGTCGTGTTGTCCCCGTGTAACACAACAGCAGGTTGTGCTCAAGCTCGTTCACGATGTCGGGCCTAATGCGTAAAGGATTGACGATCACGCGATCTTTGTAGAACTCAATGAAGTTAAAGCCACCAAATGTGGCAGCATATTGGTCCTGAAGCCCCCCGAGAATTCCCATATCTTCGCGTTCGATCGCATAGGCGAGTTGAGCGATCTCGTAGTCAGTCAACGGGAGGCTCTTCAATTCCCTTACCAGGCCGACCAGAGCGACCATCAATGCAGATGAGGAACCTAGGCCGGATCCCGGGGGAGCATCGCTTTTAAGAAAGATATCAAAACCGTGAGAACTCTTGGCTTCTAACCTCTTCAAAGCTGCTTTTACCAGATCGAGCTGCCCGTCGAGAGGCATCTCGTCATCCGCTTTGTATTCGAGGCAAAGGTCTAGATCTACGGACTCGAGCCTGATGCTGCCGTCGTTTCGAGGACGAAGGCTTCCCCAGGCAAAACTGTCGATGGTCGCGTTGAGAACACATCCCCCCTCGCGTTCCGGGTACGGCGGAACGTCAGTTCCACCTCCGGCAAAGCTGATGCGCAGGGGCGCCTTGGCGCGAAAAGCCACCCTAGAAACGTTCTTGTAGTTCGGTTTGTGCTCGTTTGAAATCGTCGGGCAACCCAATATCGATGAAGTAGCCATCACTAATGAATCCTTTCACGCCCTTTTCCACTAGTTGCGGAAAAATCTCCCGTTCGAGTGACACAGCTCTAGCTTCTGGCACCATGTCGAGGACGGACCTATCGAACACATAAACGCCCCCATTTACAAGATGCCATTCATCCGAACCAACCACGACTGGTCTCTTCTTCAGAAAAGCCTTGATTCTTCCTTGGGACGTCATTTCAACCGTGCCATAACGCGTCGAATCTCGCACCCTTGCCAGCGCAATCGTAGCACGCACTTTAGATTCAAGATGTGCTTGAACCAGTTTCCACAAGTCAACAGCTAAGAAAGAATCTCCGTTAAGAACTAGAAGGGTTTCGCCATCGATCATTTCCGCCGCGAATTTGATCGCGCCGGCCGTCCCCAGTGGCTCCGGTTCTACAGAGTACCCAACCCGGAGTCCCCACTTCGTTCCGTCCCCGACCCACGCCTCAATCTGACTTCGACCGTAGCCCACGCACATCAGTACTTTGCGGAAGCCAGATTCACCGATCTTCAGAAACAGATACTCTAAAAAAGGCCGCCCGCCGACCGGCGCCATACTTTTTGGACCCGAGTCGAAGATGGGGCGCAGCCTTGTGCCGAGTCCACCGGCCAGAATCAGGACAGGTATGTCACACAGCGTCTTAAGTCTTGAGTTGTGAGTCATCAACCGATCCGCTCTCTTCTCACTAACGCGACACGTCCGAGACGGTTTTATCGGGTTTGTGAGTTACCCCAAACCGATTCCTACCTTCACTCGGCGTGCACGGGTCGGAATCGAACAAGGTCAGAGAACCGCCCAGTTACTTTTCCATTTCTAACATGCTCAGCCAAGCGAACCGGCGGAGTCGCGGTTCTGCTCTCATCACAAACTGATCGAACTGGTCCATTTTGTCAATGACGGCCAGCGCGACACTCTTGCCCAAAAGGTGCGCAGGCGCCGCACAGACAGAAAATAGGAAATGCTCGCGGTGGCAACAGACGCGAAACCATCTCTTCGCTTTTTCGATGTCAGCGAGGGAAAGAGGCCTTTCATCAACTGTGTGGCTTTTCGGCGTCAGTCTCCGCAACGACCACAGCAGAGGATGGTGGTACATCGGCTCCATGAAGAAAGCCTTGCCTCCGGTCTTGAGCACTCGGGCAATCTCCGCGTATGCTCTGTCCAAATCAAGATGATGAAGGGCACCGTTGCCGACGACGTAATCGAATGAGTTGTCGTCAAACGGTGTACGGTGCGCGTCGCAAACAACAAACTGAAGCGCGCCGTTCATTCCCATTTGCGACGCGCGGACGCGAGCTGTTCCGATGAGCTCAGGAGAAATGTCAACACCAGACACGCGCGCGCCGAGGCTTGCGAGCCTCCGACTGAAGGCGCCACTTCCACAGCCATAATCGAGCACTGCGGCACCACTCAAGTCTATCTTATCCCACAGAGGACCCCACAACCGCCCCTTGCGACCCTTTTCGTAGAACCCTTCTGAGAAACGGTCCAACACATTGCGTGTCTTGGAACCGCCGATGACCAATTCATCATAAAACTCTCGCTCTCGTATCAACCGGTCACTCAAGGGCCGTATCCTTTCATTCAGGAAATGCTATGCACCTAACCGCGGCGTACGGGAGATGCCGGGGCGGGGTCTGCCGATCTTTCGGAGACAACTGTTCTATTTTCGGTAAGTTGATGCATTAGATCTTCGAGCCTGCGGACAACGATGTCCCAGTCATATTTGGTCTCTACCAACGTGCGACCCTTCGCCGCCATCCGACTGCGAAGAGAGCCATCTTGTAAGACTTCCAACACCCTTCCAGCAAACAAGCCTGGACTGTCAGCCAGGTACAAATGTTCACCATCACGTACGGGGAGATCGCCACAGGCCAGAGAACTCGCCACCACAGGAGTCCCAACTGCGAGTGCTTGAAGCACTTTATTACTAACACCCACGCCTACCGTCATGGGAGCAATAGCGACCGTCGCTTTCGCAAGATACGGCCGAAGGTCCGATACGAAGTCAATCAGCTCAATATTGCCAGTTATGTGTTTTCTTAGCTTTTGAGTCGCCCCGTTTCCAACAACCAACAATTTGAACTGAGGACACCCGCGAAGGATCGAAGGCAATATAGTTTTCATGAAATAGATGGCCGCGTGCAGATTGGGCCGATAGCCAAAGTTTCCCGTGAGGATGGCCGTTGCCGGCTCGCTCTCCTTCTCGCCTTTTGGGAAAAAGTGTCTGCAATCGACGCCATTGGGAACGATTTCGCATTGCAGGCCTGGGTCCTGCGCCTGCAAACAATCTCGATCAACCATACTGCAAAAAACCGTTAAATCAGCTCGCCGGGCCAGTGCCGGCTCGTGCCGCAAGAATTTCGCGTATTCTTCCATGCCAATCATTTTTTCCCACCAACTACCGCTTGCCATGAGCCTTCGGTTGTACAGGATCATACTATCGGTGGGGTCGCAGAGTACTGGAACGCCAGAATTCGGGGGCACATACGACAACGCGCGCCAGCGCTCGACATAAATCAAGTCTGGCTGCTCGGATTCAATCGCGTTCCGAACGATAGTCTCCATTGCCGGGGAGGCGGCATACGCCATCCGCACCGGAACTCGGGTAGGCAAAGCCTTCAACGCCTGAACCAGAGCGCGTGTTCGAGAATGCGTTGCGCATCTTACCGTGGAGCAGAAAGAGCCGAGTCCATTGAGGCTCGATAAATCATTCCCGGAAGTTGCCAGACACACAAGATGGATTCGGTGACGCCTGGCGAGCCGTGGAATCAGGTTAAAGGATCTGACTCTCAGGGACCAAGGCACAAACGGCACGATGTAAAGAATGCGCATTTTCAGGGATTCTGCTCAGTACGCGGGTTAAGATTCCGCAGAAAGACCACGCCGCTTAGCGTAAACCAGTCCTGCCATTGCTCCCACAAACGGGGAAGTTGAAAAGTGAAAGAACACTGGTTCGGCGAACATCACGAGCAGCAACACGGACAGCAGGCAGACCCGAATCGGCACTGAACTCCCGGGCATCCATGTAATCAAAGTTACGACAAACCAGCCAAACGCCAGTAGGCCGGCTAAACCTGTTTTCGTCAAAAGGTATGCCCACCCATTGTCGACGTAGGCGGTGGCTACTTGCCCCTGCACTGGACTCTCCCAATCAAACACGGCCCCCATTCCGCTCCCAAAGACGGGTGAGCGCTGCAAGGCTACTGAAGCCTGGGCCAGTTGTGCGCCGCGTTCCTGAACGGTCGACTCGTCGCGCGAGCCCTCGGGAATCAGTTCGTCGAAGGTACTGCTCCCGGTTAGCGTGTCTAGAATCATCCCTACGTAAGGTGGCGCCAGACTGACTACGACAATCACGCCGGCAAGCAACCAGGACCCCGTGCGAAGAGCCCTCGACTTCGCCCTAAATGCCCACATCAACACCATCGCCAACGTAAAGCCCGCAAGGCCACGGCGCTCGACGAGGAGCAGTGGCACCAGAAGCATGATCCCTGCTGCCAGCCACCACTTCCAGCCTCCACGGACCGCAAAAAGAATCGCCAGCATGGCGGCCTGAGTTCCCAGGCTTGACATTTCCTTGTGAACTCCGAGTTCACCGAAGAGGAAGGCGTAATATACGAGGAAAGCGAGGGCGCAAGCTACCCCGTACGGTCGCAAGACTCGGAGAAATGAGGCCTCGCCCATGGAGTGCAGTCCCAATGCGAAATAAGCCCCGAGCAGGAGCGAGCCGTAGAGTTGACGCAACACATAGCTGGGCTCGCTGCCGTGGGTGAAACCGTAGACCGAGGCTGCGATTGCCACCAGAAGGAAAACCTGAAGAGATCTTGGCAACTCGAAAAGAACTCGGCACCCGAGCCTCCAACAAGCTGCACCGGTGATCAGGAATATACCCACAGCCCAGTAATACATCTCCCAAGGACGGATTTCGGCATTTACCCGGGCAGAGGACGGCAGAAATACATTTGATGCAAGCAGGAATAGCGGGCCTGCGGCGATTGCTTCTTCCGGATGGCGGTAGACGCGAACCGACAACACAACGGCGAGTGCCGTGAGCAGGATGTGCATGAAATTGAAGGTACCTGCTATCGCCACCACAGTTGCTGCGAATGCCACGGCAATAACGCCCGACATCACTCCGGCAATCTTGAAGGCATCAGCCGACGCGAGCCGCTGTTCAACAATCATTGCCACGATGAATTCCTAGAGTTGATTCTTCCGAAGCCAAGCGCTTCCGCTTAAAGCAGCTAGTGCGCGACGCTCGGGTTTACCGACCTTGTGGCCGGCACCGGGTGAGCCAGCAATATTCACATTTCTAGAGCTTCCAAGCAGGCTTGTTGTCTCACTTCAACATGCCCCGGGAGAGCGCCGTTCGGTACTGCATTACCCTGAGTTCACTGCTACCGCGTACAACTCCGGCTGCCGTCTCTTAGCACCTAACAGGGGATCAATCAAGACGCGGAACGGATAGTAAAACACATCACAGGCTGCCTCGACGATCCTCATGTATGGAGTTTCCCGCAGATGCGAAATAGATTCCTCTGGTGACGGGGATCGTGACAATGCGCGTTTCACGACGCTGCAAACAATCTCGAACAAATTGCCGTGGGCGTCTCCCTGAGACGACCAAAATGTCAAAGGTTGATAGCCAACTTTTTGCAAAAGAGCATCGAGCGTCTTGGGAGAATAAAGGTAAAGATGAGCAGGCGGAGAAACCCACTGCCACGTCGATCCGGTGATTCTGGCAATGAAACTTGCCACATTCGGCGTTTTTAGAATCAATAACCCATTGTGCTTGGTCAGCCTTCTGCACTGTTCGAGGAGTTGAACCGGGTCGGGGACATGTTCGATGACATGGAACAGGGCCAGTACGTCGAACGGTTCGGTGAGTTGCTCCAACTGATTGTCCAACCGGCCCGAAAAGACTTTCAAGCCAAGTTGATCGCGAGCGTGGCGAGCAGCAGTTTCGCTGAGTTCTATACCCGTCACCTCCCACCCGTCGCGTCTGGCTTCGTCGAGAAATCCCCCGTACGAGCATCCCACTTCTAGCAATCGGCCCCGGCTGGGAAAATACTTCTTGAGTTCGTCCAGGGTTTTTGGGGAGCGACGGCGAACGCCTTTAATATAGTCGTCGAACTTCACTTCGTAGCTGTCGTTATAGTAAGAGCCGAGCATCTCCTGATCTGGCACGGGGTGGAGGAGGACTAGACCACAGGCGGAGCACTGGAGATAGGACCATTCGCCTTTCTGAGCGTACACAAGTTCGTCAGTAATCACGCGACCGCATACGTGGCAGAACGGATGGGATGACATGGTCTGAAGTTGTTTAGTCAAGCTCGAGGGCTGCGATGGCAAGGATGGCTCTCATTTGGGCGTCAGCTTGAACACCACCCCACACCCCGAGCCGCTTGACCCGCAGGAAAGGTCGCCGCCGACTAGTGTGGTCCCGTAGAAGTTTCCCTTCGCGTCCCGGATCAGGCCCGCCACGGGGTTCTGCCCGGCGGTCCCGCCGGTGAAAGCTGTACAGGACCTTGTAGGTCTGCGCTTGCGCGGATTGCACGGCAGGTGTTGTCATCACACATGCAGCCGCGACGCTCACCACCGCGAACAAACCTATCGATCTCATTCGGATTCTCCCCTGCATCGGAATCCTCTTTTGACATGACTATTTTCGACATAACATGAGTCAGAAATTTCTGCTGATGGGTGGCTCTGCCAAAAATGCTTGACACGCATTATTGACGTTTAATCAGGATTCCATGACCATTCAGGTTATGGATCACGGTACTGTCCGCGCTCAAGCGCTGTTCCTCGACCAACTTGGTAATGCCGGAACATGTTTCGAAGCCATAGTCATCGAAGACGATGACACCGCCCGGCAGCAATCGAGGCCACACCCAATCCAATACATCTTTTCCCGATTGGTACACATCGACATCGACGTGAACGAAGCGCAGGGGGTCGGAGCACAAGCGCCCAGTTTCATCGGGAAATACGCCCTTTAACAGACGGAGGTTAGCCAGCCTGAGGGAAGTAACCAGGCCACGTACGACCTCCTCAGACGTGTCGGCATGTTCTCCGCCGGAGTACATCGAATCTGCCGTAGACACCTTGGCCTTGGGGACGCCAGCAAAGGTGTCGCAGAGATAGACACGCGTGTCCGGGACGGCACTGGCTATCAAACAACCTGTCCCTCCCCGCCAAACCCCAACTTCGAGAATCGCTCCAGGCGGCAACTTCGAACATTCCTTCGCGAGTTGCCACAGCTCATAGCAGCGGTACATATCCACCATCGTGTAAGACCGGATGCGGGAATAAATGCTGCAGAAGTCCTTATCATCCAACCAAGGCGCATAGGTAGCGGTGGGAACGACGTAGTGGTAATGACGATTGAGGTGCGAGGACATGTACAGCCAACGCAACATCGCCGCGACTGGTCGGACCGTGTAAGACGGTGGTTTCATGCTAGACCTTGCGCTGTTTTTCCGTCCAGCGGAGAGTTTGGCTGATGTGACACCATTAGCAGTGTCCTTCCCTCAGGTGATCCCTTCGGAAGCGAGCCGCAATAAGACCCGCGTACGCAGATCCTAAGAGCACGGCGCTGGCGATCAGTGTCAAAGTGAGGAACTTGCCGGCCATGACCACACCGAGACCCACACCAAACGGCAACGCCAGTGCCTGGCCGTGTCTTGCTCGAACGAGTTGACGGCTTTTTCTTGCAAAAAGTATCAACGACATCACCTGTGTCGACAGAACGGCCACGCTTGCTCCTAAGATGCCTTTGAACGCCGTCAGAGCTATACAGAGAGGGATAAAGACGGATGCTGTCAAAGCCAAAACCTTTCGATAATCGCGGTCCCGGTGGACGGCGACCAATGCGCCGAGTCCATACAGGTTGCCGAGCGCGGTCAGGAGAAAAATGGCCTGGAAGACTTGAAACACTGGTACCGCGGCCAGATATTGGGGGTTCTTGAAGAGAAGGAGAACAATCTCACGCGCATAGAAGATTGCCCACAAAGAACCGGGCACAAAAGCGATGGCCATGTCTTCATAAGAGTGCTGGAAGAACTTCCGGAATTGAGCCGGGCTATCGTAGCTGGCCCTGCTCAACATAGGAAAAGCACCTTGCACGTAATAGCTGGCCAGCGTCGCCAGAGCCAAGCCTGCGCGATTCCCTGCGGCATACCATCCGACTGCCTGTTCGCCGCGTAGCAACCGCACTGCAATTGCATCACTCCACACGAGAACCGTATTTAACAAAATGCCCCAGCCCAGAGGTGCCGCTGATTCCAAGGTCTGCCAAGATCGACGGAGCACACTGGGCTGATCCCCATTAAACCGTCCGATGTGGCCAGTTTGCTTCAACCAAAAATAGCCAATAGTGCTGGCGATCAGCGCCGCGGCAGCGAGCGCGGCGGGTACTGCTGATACTCCCATTCCGAACCGGATACCGGCCACTGTCAACATCAACCACGAACCTTGCAGGATCACGTTGAGAATGGCGGAAACTTCCTGACGGTGAAGGCCCTGGAAGGCCCAGTCGAGGAACCCGGCCAACGGCAGGTTGCTCAATCCAAAGAGAGCAACCAAGAGCAATTCCTTCCGACTAACCCCCGGTACTAACGCGAGTACACCGGTGCTCAGTGCCATTCCGCCGAGTGCGAGGCAAGCTTTCACGCAAAAAACTTCTGCCAAGAGACCGTGCGACACGCGCCCCGCCTTGGCCACAGCACGGCTACCAAAGAACGGGAGGCCAAAGTGGCAGATAACGAACTGATAGGCTGACACTGCGATGGCAAACGATAGCAACCCAAATTCTGAAACCGAAAACCTTCGGGCCACATAGACGATGACCAGGAATCTGATCCCCTGCGAGACCAAACCTCCGATCATAGCGATAGAGGAGTTTCGGCTTAGGAACGAAACAGAGAACTCCGCCGTATCACCGAGCGCGAGGTCATCTTTTTCGCCCGCCACCGCAGGTTGGTCGCGGGAAACAACCGCCTGAACTCCACCGTTATATTCGTTTTTCAATACTGGATCGAAGCTCATGCTCTTCAGCACGAAAGACAGGCTCTGGTACACGACCGGAAAGTGGTGAACGGCTGCGTTGGATAACAGTCGTACGCAGTACGAATGGAGGTGGTTACTCGAGAGCCTGATCGGTATTTCGATCAAGGTGCGGCAAGAGCCAAGCTGGAATCACTCGGGAGGAAACCTGACGCGCTTTTTGCCAACGGGCATCTTGAGCAATGGTGCCGGCGATTTCCTGCAGCAGCAACTTTCTGGTGTCTTGTGGATCCATGTTGTCCCATGCCTCCTTCCCGAACAGCCAAGCTGCCGCGAAACAGAACGAAAGCAGGACGCCGCCCAAGACGACCAAGGTGCGGGGCGGTCCAGAACGCCTTTCCGGCACCTTGGCAACATCGAGAACCTTAACGCTAGGAACCGACTTCGCTTCCTCAACCTTGGCCAACTCGTACTGCTTGGTCAAAATCTCGAAGACCGCCTCGTTAATCTTGAGCCGCCGGTAAAAATCGCCGTAAGGCACACCCAGGATTGGAAGCTGTCGAATCGAAGGATAGAGCGGCGGACCGCTCTCTCCCGGGGAAGAGTTCGCGGGAGTCGCGCCGCCAACTTTATCGAGCTCTCGCTTGAGTTCGGCTATGCGGGCCTGCAGGGAACGAACCCGAACATTGCTGTCGGTGTAAATCTGCGACAATCCTTCGAGCTCTGACTGAGCAGCAAACAATTCCCCTTGTAGGACCGCGGCTGCCTCGAACATTGCTTTGCCCTGTTCTTCGATGTCGAGGGCCGTATTCTGACTGGCAAACTTGCTGAAAGCGACAGCGGACTCGTCCAAGTCCTGCTTGACTACCTTCAAACGCCCTTCGAGGAAGACCCGTTCGCGGTGAGCCGCCGATGTGTTCAACTCCGCGACCAGGCGGTCTAATTCCTCTACATAAGCCCTACCCAAAGCTGCAGCTCGCTCCGGTTTGCGATCCATCACAACGATGCTAATCACGCCACTTTTTCGGTCCTCAGCGATGGTAGTGCGATCCGCTAGCGTTTTGCGCGCGGAGCGATAAGTAGCGACAAAGTATACCCGGCGGAGATCGAACCGGTCGATCAGGCGATCCTCGACAGTCTGACTTCTCAAAACGCTGGTAAAAAGCGCTCCTGTGCTCTTCATCCCCAGAAGGTCAGCAGCCATGCCCATGGCTCCGCTACTGCCAGAACTTCCGGTGCTTCCGCTGCTGCCGCTGCTGCTACCGCCACCGCTGAGAGCTGCCATCATCAGTGACCCGGCGGATAGAGAATCGGGAGGCATCAACTGCGTGGTGGATTCATAGCTTTTAGGAAGCAAGAGGGCGATGAGAACGAACAGCACAACGCCACGGAACACGACAGCCCAAATAAAACTCCGGTGCCTCCAGAGCAGGTGTGCCGCAATGGCTGTCCCATCATTCCGGTGCACTTGTGCCGAAACATCACCTAGCTCGGGCAAGTCACGGGAAATAGTCTCGGACGGGCCCATCTCCGATTCCACAGTGTGTCGCAAAGTCTTCAGCGTACTCATGTCCGCTCTCTACCTACTATTCTCTCCCTCAGTGAATCCTCCACTTGGGATAAAAAGTCAACTGCAATGACGCCGTCACGTCGGACTGTCTCGTTGGATTCAGGACGGGGAACCTCCACTGTTCGTACTGTAAGAGCCCTGAAATGGAGACGTTTCCCCCGACCATGAATTCGCCTTGTGCTGAATAGTCAGCCAGGCGGCCACCTTCAATGAACGTAGGAGACACGGTTTGCAACCGATAGCCCAACTGCAGCTTATTGCGGGGAGAAAACCAATACGTCATCCAACCTTGCCCACCCCTACCCGTCCGCCCGATCCAGCTAGCCAGCAGATTCCCGTCGTTGGTGTAACCAGAACGGTAGCGATCGCCATTGTAATAGACCCACCCAGGCGCGAAGGGCTGTGGCCCACTGTGGGTAGTGCGGCTCACGTTGAATCCCTCCGCTCGAAAGTCCAACTTTGGGATTTTCGGTATTCGGGCCATGTAGATCCCAGGGTTTACATTAGCGCGGGTCGAGCCGATGGGTGAAATTTCGTCCCACACCATAGAGTCCAGATAAAAGGTTAACCAGTTCCTTAGACCCGGTACTCGGTAGGTAAGATCGGCCGCCGAAACCCGCTTACCGGGATTTTTCGCCAGATTCGGCGTATGGACGTAGTAGGTACTAAAAAAATTGCCGAACGTAACCGGAAGACCCGGGCCGCCGAACATGGCGGTCATTCCCATGCCGAATTCGAGATTTGGGGTGGGTTGAAAACTGATCTTCCCTCCTTGAATAAATGGTTGCGGAGCAATGCTGGGACCGACCACGTTCGGGTAACCGGGGTACGATTGGCACGACGGCACGGTGCAGTACTCCCATTGGTGTCCGGAGAGCTGTCCAATGAAGAATTCCGCGCGGAAAGGCCCGAGTATTCGCGAAAGTCCGGGGATCGCGTGCGGCTGGATGTCATCGATCTTTAACGCTGGGAATGGCGCGGCATTGTCGCTCATCAGCAGGGGGCCGGCTTCGCCGGGACCGAGCCACGAACTCTGCTCGCCAAAGGTAAACTGCAAATTGTTTATGTTGAGCGAGACGGTACTGTTCAAAAGTTGGAATCGATTGGCCTCGGCCGTTCCGTTGGGGAACGGTGGGGTAAAATTAGCGGCACCAATTGCAGCCAGCACCTGCGGAGGATCGGAAGGCATGGCGGGCGCGTGTTGGTATTCTCCCTGAAACGAAAATGCCACCGGTCCCATTTCGGCATCCGCGGTTACGCCCGTTACATTATTGAAGCCCGACCAGTAGGGCCGTCCGTAGTCGTTAATTATGGTTTGGCCGAAATTGTAGCCGTCGCGCAGGGGAGTACCGGAGATTCCCGTCATCCGCGTGTAAACTGAGTCCACGCGCGCACCCACGTTGGCGGCTCCGTCGAGGCGCGCGGTTTCGGCAGCGAACTCGTTGGACAGCGTCCGGTATATCTTTCCCGCTTCACCTGCTTCCAGGCCATCATTCTGCAACTTCTCTCCAGCGTCTTCCAGCATTCGCGCGCACGCTATGCGAGTCCAAGGACGCATCCCCAACATGTTGGATTGCATGTAGCCCAAAGCGATCAGACGCTGCAGCGCGGGGTAGATCCAACTGTCGATTGGGACGTATGGCGAAGCCATGTAGTTTGGATTGCGAACTTTGTCGCCGGTCTTCTCCTCGATGAGGTTGCCCCACGGGGCTCCTCCCACTTCCGGATCGTGGTGGGCACGGTAGACTTGGCGGCCGAAGTACCAGCCTAGGGCGCTGCCGACGACTACGTCGGACGGGAAATGTTGTTTTGCGGTGACCCGGGTTATGGTCACTGCGGAGGCCACGCCATACGCGCCCAACTGGCTCAACCAACCCGGGTACTCATGGGCCCAAACACTCGCAATGGACCAGGCAATCGCCGAGTGTTCCGAGCTGAAGGAAGCGCCTCCGGTAAAGAAATCTCCATTCCCGTTGCCTTCGAGAGGGCGTTGTCTCTGAGTGATTTCCTTAAACAGGTAAGTCACGCCGGTGGCGTTGATTGCTGCCTCCCCGCTTAGAAGTCCGGTTTCCTGCAAGTGATCGTTGTGCGTCATGTAACCAAGGAGGAAGGAACCTCCGCCTAAACCGATCAGGGAATATGTGCCGTAATCCGAGACATTCAGGCTGGTTTGCACGTGACTCGGGTTGACCTGCTTCGACCACCAGCTATCGCTGGCGATAAAACCGGCAGTAATCCCGGTAAACGGCAGGATCCATTTCAGATCTTTCACCTTGAAGCGGGACGGCGCAGTCCAAAACTGCTTCTGGTCGCCGACCAAGTGCTTGACGAACGGTGAAAGCAAGCGGTTTTCAGGATCCTCGCCCGGTTGAAGCTCATAAGGGT
>Ga0207050_1078_pt1 | contig 17597 bp, 15 predicted proteins | sample Alteio_BWMinCont_64_FD_153291 | JGI IMG/M metagenome (GOLD analysis project Ga0207050, IMG submission 153291) | Enriched cells from forest soil in Barre Woods Harvard Forest LTER site, Petersham, Massachusetts, United States -... | ecosystem: Environmental > Terrestrial > Soil > Temperate forest >...
CAACGGTTTCGTGCCACCTGCCGGCACTATCCTTGTGCATTTCGAATGCGACCCCGCATGGTCCCGGGTTACAGCCTCTCCCTGTGCCCCCGGCGGCGGGCCCGAACAGGTACCCTCTGCTGTCCCGCGCCAGGGCGGCAAATAAGACCGGGTACCCCCCGTCGCTGCTGCCAGTGAAGTTGTACAACAGTCTGAATTTCGTTTTGGCCGCTGCTGGCACACTAAGAGCTAGAACGAGGATAAGGGCCAGACGCGCGGAGCTTCGGGACTTCATGGCACACCGCCTTTACTTGGCCGGCTAGCCCGTCAGGGAAGGGCAGCAGGGGCATCAATCCTGCTGCGGCTCAGTATAGCACCATCTGCAAATGCTGCGGCAGGGGCAGAAAGGCTCTGCGTCTGCCGCAGCCGCAAGCCCTCAGTCTTAGTCCATGGGGTCACCGGCCTCCGGGCCAATCGGGGACACATTGTTGTTTTGGTAGTAGTTCTCGAAGGAGCTTGCCGTATCCCCGGTATAGATCGGGTTGATCTTGGTAAACCCGCGTGGCTGGCTGGCCGTGAAAAAGTCCCACAGCGGAACGGCGGGGTGGCTGTTATAAGTCCTGTCGAGCGAGTTCTGGTCCGCGTAGGTGTATCCGGTGGGCGCGATCGGCGGCAGGTTGAGGCCCTGCTGCGTAAAGTTGTTCTCGGTGAAGGCCAGAATGCTGCCGAAATCGTGTACGTACTCGTCGTTCTGGCCGAAGTTCGGGCAGGGCGGATATTGCGTTCCGCCGCACGCCCCGGAGATAGTGGCCGGTTTCGTCCACTCTGAGACTACCAGCAGTGGCACCCGGAAACCGTACACATAACCACAGCCCCAGCCGTTGGGGGCGTTTTGCGTAGTGCACTTGTCAGTGTTCGGGTCGCCGAAGTAAACCGCCGGCGGCGGTACATGGTCATAGAAAGCGCCCCAATCGTCCCAGGTAATGAAGATGGCCGTCGGCTCTATATGCTGGGCAGTCGAATCGGTTCCCCAGTAGTCGCAGACGTGGTTGCTGTTGCTGGAGCTTTCGCCGATGGCATCGACGATTACAGCAACCCAGTCGGGTCCCAAGCCCTGCGCAAATGGGCCGGGGTGGTCCGACCAGCGCTCGTCGGGAATCACCCAGCTTATAGCGGGCAGCTGACAATTAGCTATGTCCGTCAGGACGGGAGCGGACCCCATTGTGGCGTTGCTCGCAACCGACACGTGCGTCGTGTATTCCGAACTGTTGCATGCGGTCCCGCCCCCGCTTGGCTTGAAGTAGCAGGTCTGCGGATCGTCTTCGGGGCCGTTCCAGATGGCAGCGTTGTCATCGTTATTATCGGTCGGCATGTAGTATTTCCAGGCGGGTTGTGGAGTGGAGCTCCATCCGGCGGTCCAGTCATGAACCGTGCCGCTACTGTCCTGGTAGGTGACCAGGGTATTGCGGTCATAGCAGGTGTAGGTGTTTGACGTGTACTCATTGCCGTCGGGATCAACCCACAGCGGCCACCCCGATGTCGCGGGGCAACCGACAGGGTCGGCGAGCGGCGATGAGGGGTTTTCCGCCCCAAACCAATCGTAGTACTGGTTGCCGGGCCAAGCCGGTGCGGAAGTGCCGCCGAAGATGAACTGGTGGGCCTCGAAGCTGGGACCCTGGTGGGTCATGAACATGTAGTTGGCGAATCCATAGTTGGTGGCAATGTCGAAATACGGCTGCACCGCCGGCTTGTCCACATACTGATACTCGGGGAAGTTGCAGCCCTTCGGATTGCACTCCCAGGAGTGGCTTGCACCGTCCATCTTGCATTTTTGAGCGGTCGCGTCGTAGTCACATTGTGGCACCCATCCTGCGTACTCGGCATTGGGGTGGTAAGTATCCTTGCAATTGTGGCAGTGGTCGCTGCCGCCGTTTAGCAACCCGGAATTTTTCGTGAGGCAGGACGATCCTGTGGAGGACCATTTGTTCAGGCCGCCGTTCTGGATGTCAACACCCAGCTCGAAGTCATCTTGCGTACCACAGATGCCTCCGGGGGCTCCGCCGCCGAAGATATTATCTGGCGTTCGGTTCTCCTGGACAATAATCACGATGTGTTTGAAAGGCGGCACGCTGGTTTGTCCGTACGCAGCAAACGCGAAGAACAGTGAGAGTGAAAAGACAACACGAAGTAACCGCTTCATGACATCCTCCTTGGGGGGAAGAAGGCTAGACCCTTCGTTGCCGTTTGGGGACGGGAAAGAAGAGTCTACTTTGACTTCATCGAGGCACGCAGTCTACAACGCAGGAAACAAAAAATCAAAGCAAATAATCGGAAATAAAGTCTGGATTTGAGACAAGCCAGAAAGTCGTCCAAAGGGGAATCTGCCACTTCACGCATGAGCGCTGGTTGGTGGCTGGCCCACCACGGTACCTGCGGAGATCGCAAACGAGCGAAAAATCTCTCATGGACCGGCACACAACCGAAAACCACGCGCCTGATCGTTTTTCAACCCCCGACCAATTCCCATTTTGGAACGTCGGCTCAACTTCCGCTCACTATTTGCTTGACATTTCTTAAAGATATATACTAGCATAGCTATATAACGTAGCAATCAAGGAGCCTGTAAGTTGTCCCTCCCCTCCGGACTCACAATCTCTTCCCCTTCGAGTACCCCACAACTCCTTTGTTCGCAAGATTTTGCCCGCAACCCGTTTCTTTTCATAGATCTGGCGGGTACCCCTTCACCTCGCCCCAATCGATTCATAGATTTAGGCGAAAACGCGATTCTTTTTCAGGAGTAGTTCAATGCCCAATCACTTGCCCCCGCATCCCAACGTTCGTAACTGCACCCACATCAAAGTCGCCGGACAGCAATGCGGATCACCCGCCCTGCGCGGCGAGCACTTCTGCTATTTCCATACCCGCGTGATCAAAGGCGTACAACAACGCGTGGATATGCAACTCCACCCCATAGCCCTGCTCGAAGACCACGAATCGATTCAGCTCTCGCTCATGCACGTAGTCGATGGGCTCTGGAAAGGTACGCTCGAGCCAACCCGCGCCCGGCTCATCATTCAAGCCCTGCGCATCGCCGCCCGCAACGCGGTCCACGCCCGCTTCGACGACTGCTACTACGAAGAAGACGAGCAAAAGATGGTTCGCGTCGTCCCCGACTACGCCCGCCAATACCTGATCGAACATCCCGAGCACGGCCCGCCCCTAAGCCCGTGTGGCGCGGACACTCCTGTCCGCGAGGCCAAAGCAACCGCCGCAAGCCAAGGCGAATCCCAGGCCGCTCCAGTCGCGGAGCGCGAAGCGCAAGCCGAGCCGCAAGCCGCGCAGCAAAACGCATCGCAGGAAACCGCAACCGCAGAACCAGCCGCGGAGCGGCGACAGAATGCTGCCCACGGCGCCAGCCGTGGGACGACAACAGAAAACGACCAAGCTCCGCAGGAGCGAAAGAAACCCGAGCATGAGCGGCAAGAAAACGAACTCAATCGGATCCAGGCCGCAATCGCAGGCGCCGAGCGCGGCAACTGGCGCGACCTCCGCACCGTCTTCGAATTCGCCGGAATCACCGCACAAAACAAAGATGCCCCATCCTAACTCGCGGGCACGGGATGGCCCATCTTTACATCCTTTGTAAAAGTGGGGACGAGCAGTTTGGTATTTACTTGAGCGAGACCAACTTCTCCACCAGGTCCGAGTAGTCTTTCTTTTCCAGGCCGTGGACTGCTTTGTTGTATTCGTCCACTTTGCTGGAATAGTTCATGGAGCAGAATTTAGGGCCGCACATGGAGCAGAACGCGGCTTCTTTGTAGTAGTCGTCGGGCAGGGTTTCGTCGTGCATCGATCGCGCCGTCTCGGGATCGAGCGACAACGCGAATTGTTTCTCCCAGTCGAATTTGTAGCGGGCATAGCTGAGCGCGTCGTCGCGGTCTTGCACCCCGGGACGATGCCGCGCCAGATCCGCCGCATGCGCTGCGATCTTATACGCGATGATTCCGTCTTTGACGTCTTTTTCGTTCGGCAGCCCGAGATGCTCTTTGGGCGTGACGTAGCACAGCATGGCCGCGCCGTGCCAGCCGATCATGGCCGCGCCAATCGCCGAGGTGATGTGGTCGTATCCCGGCGCGATGTCGGTGACCAGCGGCCCGAGCGTATAAAACGGCGCTTCGTAGCAAAGTTCTTTTTCTTTGTCGACCTGCTCTTTGATTTTGTCGAGGGGCACGTGGCCCGGGCCTTCGATCATCACCTGCACATCGTGCTCCCAGGCTTTCTTGGTCAGTTCGCCGAGCGTCTTCAACTCGGCGAATTGGGCCTCGTCGCTGGCGTCGGCGATGCAACCCGGACGCAACCCGTCGCCCAGCGAAAAGCTCACATCGTGCTTGGCGAAAATCTTGCAGATGTCGTCGAAGCGGTCGTACAAAAAGTTCTGCTTGTGATGGTGGGCCATCCATTGCGCCAGAATGGCGCCGCCGCGGCTCACGATCCCGGTGATGCGTTTGGAAACCATGGGCAGATACTGGATCAGCACGCCGGCGTGAATGGTCATGTAATCCACGCCCTGCTCGGCTTGCTCTTCGATGACTTCGAGCATGACCTCGGCATTCAGGTCTTCGACGCGCTTCACCCGCGAGATCGCTTCATAGATCGGCACGGTTCCAATCGGCACCGGCGAGTGCCGCAGAATGGCTTCTCGAATCTCGTGAATGTCGCCGCCAGTCGAAAGATCCATGACGGTGTCGGCGCCGTAGTGGACCGAGGTGTGCAGCTTCTTGAGTTCCTCGTCGATGTTCGAGGTGACGGCGGAATTGCCGATGTTGGAGTTGATCTTGCACAGCGAAGCCACGCCGATGCACATCGGCTCAAGCTCGGGATGATTGATGTTAGCCGGAACAATCATGCGGCCGCGGGCGATTTCATCGCGCACGAGTTCGGCGGAAAGTTTTTCGCGATCCGCCACATAGGACATTTCCTCGGTGATCAAACCCTGGCGGGCATAGTGCATCTGGGAGAAATTGCCATCGCGATTGCCAGCCTTGCGGCGCGCGATCCACTCGGATCGCGGCTGCGGAACAGCGTGCCCGTTGCCGTCGTGCGTGCCATGACTGTGATCGTCCCGAATGCCACTGCCGTTGCCGGAATTATCGTTCGTGGGAGCCATGTCCGTTCGCCTTCGCTGGATTCTGCAACAGCCGATTATACGCCGCGCGACGCGATCGTAACTCGCAAGGGCCATTCTTCCTCGGAAGACTCCCCCGAAACAGGTGCATCCAATGGCATGGCCTGCCTCTACCGAAGCGCAGCTATCCTATTCCACGCTTGTCCGTCCAAACCCCTTGGGCTAGAATCGCTGTTTCCACTCAACGAGGTCACATGCGCTTACACCGTCTTTTGCCAGCATTACTGTTGCTATCAACCATTGTCATTTCAGCCCAGACTAATTCGGCATCGAAGCCGAGTCCGGGCTTCAGCATCGACAACATCGATAAAACGCTTGACCCGTGCGTCGATTTTTATCAATACGCTTGCGGCAACTGGCTCAAGAAGACGGAGATCCCGGCTGATCAGAGCGCGTGGGTGAGTTTCATCGAATTGGACGAGCGGAACCTGGTAACGCTGCACGAGATTCTGGAGAAAGCTTCCGCCAACGATCCTAACCGCAGTCCGATCGAGGCCAAGATCGGCGATTTCTATGGCTCTTGCATGGATGAAAAAGCAGTGGAGGCGAAGGGTCTCGATCCACTCAAGCCGGAGCTGGAGCGGATCTCCGCGGTGAACGATAAGACTGCGCTGATTGATGCGATCGCGCGCGTGCATCTTATCGGCCCCAACCCACTGTTTAATTTCTACTCCAACTCTGATCTGCACAATGCGGATCAGGTGATCGCGTATATCGACCAGGGTGGCTTGTCACTGCCCGACCGCGATTACTACATCAAAGACGACGCGCGGATGACGGAAATGCGCAAGCACATGGTGGAGTACGTGACCCAGATGTTCATTCTAGATGGGCAGTCGTCCACGCGGGCGGCGGACTCGGCGCAAACCGTATTGCGCATTGAGAGTGCCTTGGCCAAGGACTCGATGGACCGCACCCTTCGCCGTGATCCCAAGACGCGAGATCACAAAATGACGCGCGATGCCGCCATCGCGCTGGCACCGAATTTTTATCTGGATCGTTATTTTGCGGCCTCGGGTGTTCCCAGTTTTTCGGAGCTGAACGTCAGCAACCCGGATTTCTTCAAACAGGTGAATGGAGTGCTGGAATCCGAGTCGCTGGACAATCTGAAGACCTATGTAAGTTGGCATGTACTGCGAGGCTCCGCTCCCTGGCTTTCCCAGCCTTTCGTGGACGCAAACTTCAAAATGCGCCAGGCGTTGACTGGACAGAAGGAAATTCAGGCCAGATGGAAGCGCTGCGTGCAGTTGACGGACCAGTCTCTGGGCGAAGCGCTTGGTCAGAAGTACGTGGATGTAACTTTCGGGCCGGATGGCAAGCAGCGCATGTTGAAAATGGTAGATGCGCTGGAGGCGTCACTGGATGGGGATATCCGGGGACTGCCATGGATGACGGAAGAAACCAAGAAACAGGCCAAGCTCAAACTGCAGGCCATTCGCAACAAGATTGGCTATCCTGACGTGTGGCGCGACTACAGTTCGCTGACCGTGGTGCGAGGCGACCTGTTGGGAAATTTTCTGCGGGCCAACGAATTCGAGTCCAAACGCGAAATCGCCAAGATTGGCAAGCCGCTCGACCGCAAAGAATGGGGCATGACGCCGCCCACGGTGAACGCCTACTACAGCTCCTCCTACAACGAAATCGTGTTTCCGGCGGGCATTTTGCAGCCTCCGTTCTTTGACAAGAAGATGGATGATGCCGTGAACTTCGGTGGAATCGGACTGGTGATTGGGCACGAGTTGACTCACGGCTTCGACGATCAGGGGCGCAAGTTCGATCCGCAGGGCAATTTGCACGACTGGTGGACGGCTGAGGACGGCAAGGAATTTGAGAAGCGAGCCAGCTGCGTCGCCGACGAGTACAGCAGCTTTGTCGCGGTCGAGGATCTCAAGCTGAATGGCCGACTCACGCTCGGCGAGAACACCGCCGACAACGGTGGGGCACGCATTGCGCTGATGGCGCTCGAGCACATGATCGCCGAAGACAAGACGGGGAAAGAAAGTCAGAAGATCGATGGCTACAGCCCCGAGCAGCGCTTTTTTCTAGGATTCGCGCGGGTGTGGTGCGAAAAACGACGGCCCGAATCTGCGCGCATGCAGGTGACCACGAATCCGCATTCACCCGGAAGATGGCGCGTCAATGGCGTGGTGCAGAACATGCCTGAGTTCCAGCAGGCTTGGGGCTGCAAGGCGGGACAACCGATGGTGAGTGCGAACGCTTGCCGGGTGTGGTGATGTCGCGCGGATGATCCTGTCCGCGGTTTTTCGCAGGCTGCGATTATCGGCGGCGGACAGGAGTGTTCGCTTTCCAGGTTCCTTGACCCGTCACCGACGCGAGGAATAGAGTTCGAAAAGGAAGTGGGGTTGTTTTTATGTCCAGCGAGACCAGCAGATATCTTAAATTTGGCGGTGCGACGGTCATCATCTTGCTCGCGCTCGGATACCTGGCTTATACCGGCGTCCAGGAGAGTAAGAGTTACTACGTCACCATAAAGGAATTGCGCGGGATGGGAGACTCTGCCCATACCAAGCGGCTGCGCGTCGCGGGTAATGTGCAGCCCGGTTCAATCAAGCGCAACGGAACTAAAGTTGAGTTCGTCCTGATAGAGAACGACCAGACGCTTGCGGTTTCATACAGCGGTACCGAGCCTCCGCCCGATACCTTCAAGGATAATTCCCAGGCGCTAGCCGATGGCAGCTTCGGACGCGATGGCGTCTTCCATGCCAAGCAATTGCAGGCCAAGTGCGCGTCGAAGTACGCGCCGCAACAGCCGGGAGCGCCCGCTGGTGGCACATCTTCGGAAGCGCCCGCGAAAAGCATGACGCAGGTTGAGACCAGCGGCTCGGGCGCGATGTCGAACTAGACCTATCGAACTATTTCACAGTTCGAACGCTCCGCGATTGCTCCTCCTAATCCAGTGGGTGTAAACTCCGTGGAAATCTCGATCAAGGGTGAATATTGAAGTTTGGAGGGAGGATGCAACCCTGGAACGCAGACTGCTTTTCTCATGGCTCGCCGGATTGCCTGTTCTTGCCTTGAGCTCGGTTGGCGAGCAAGAAGCCCCGAGAGCCAAGAAACTGAACATTATGATGAAAAGTGCGTGGGGATCGGATGACCCAACCCGCGCATCGTTTCCCTTCATTCACGGACTTGCGCTGGCAGACGCCGGTCACGACGTGCAGATTTTCCTCACGGGGGAAGCCACCTATACCCTGCGCAAAGCAACGGTGAATGCAATCATGCCGGTGGGGTGGCCCCCGCTGAGCGAGACCCTCGAAAAAGTTGTTGCCAAACACATTCCGATCTTTTCCTGAGGTGCCTGTTCCCGGGCCCGTGGGGTCACGGAGGCAGACTTGAGCCAATGGGGAGCGAAATTCGGTAGTCCGGCGATTTTTGTGTCGTTAGTGGAATGGGCGGATCGAATCATCACCGAATGAGTCCTACATAAATGAATACAGGGCTCGCACGCCTCGTCGGGTGAGCGCGCAACAGTGGCTGGATTTTCATTCCGGCGGGACGGGCGAGACGCCCGTCCTCCATTGTGAGCGGTCCTCGACTTCGCGGGGCGCTTCATTTATCTTCGGTTGCGATGCTTCCAGTCAGTGATCAATCGGTTGCTCCCGCCGTCGTTGTTACCGATCTTGTCAAACAATTCGGACGCTTTGCCGCTCTGCGCGGTGTGAGTGCGGAGTTTGCTGCTGGGCGTCTTTACGCCATTCTCGGTGACAATGGGGCAGGGAAGACGACCTTGCTGCGCGCTCTGGCTGGGTTGACGCCGCCGACGAGAGGGAACATTTCGATGTTGGGAACAGCCGATCTCCGTTCCGTCTGCGGGCAGATGGGATACATGGCGCATCCTTCTTTGCTTTACGACGAGATGAGTGGGATGGAGAATCTGCGTTACTTTGCTCGGCTTTATGATGTGAATAGCAAAGACCAGCGCTGTGCTGAAGTAATCCGGGCAGTGAAACTTGATCCTGCGCTTACGCGGCCCGTGGGGCAATATTCGCAAGGCATGCGGCAACGGATGTCGCTGGCTCGCGCGCTTTTGAACGATCCCAAGATTCTTCTCTTGGACGAGCCCTTCTCCAACGTGGACGTGCGTTCGGCGCGCGAGATGGTGAGCTTGCTGGCTGGCTTGCGCGATGCAGGCAAGACGATCTTTGTGGTCACGCACCAAGCCTCGCTTCTCGAAGGCGCTGCCGACGAATTCGTATGGATGGAGGCGGGACAAATTGTCAGCCGCACTCCCGAGTTGGCGGCAAGATTGGAGACACGATGAGCACCGTCGCCAGCCTCACGCGAGCGAGCTTGGCCAAAGACCTTCGCCTGGAGTGGCGATCGAAAGACGCCATCAACTCCATGTTGTTTTTCTCTTTGCTGGTAGTGGTGATCTTCAGTTTCTCTTTCGATCCGACGGCGGAAGAGTCGCGGCAGATCGCGGGCGGGTTGGTGTGGGTGGCGTTTCTGTTTGCCGCCGTGGTGGCGTTGAACCAGACCTGGGCGCGGGAGTTGCGCAATCAGGTGCTGGACGCGTACCGAGTTTCTCCCGCTCCTCCGAATGCTCTGTTCTTGGCGAAGGCGCTGGGGAATTTCATCTTCGTTACCGTGCTGCAAGCGCTAATGACGCCGCTCTTCATCGTCTTTTACAACCTGCGTGCGCTTGGCCCCGCATACCAGTTGCCTATCGTGACGGTGTTGGGGACTTGGGCGCTGGTGGTGAATGGAACATTTTTCGCGGCCATGTCATTGCGAACGCGCAGCCGCGAGATCATGCTCCCGCTGCTGCTGTTTCCCATCTCAATCCCCGCGTTGCTTGCTATGGTTGAAGCCACGGGCGCAATCCTGACCGGAGATTTTTCCGCCAAGTTCTGGATCGTCTTGCTTGCGGCCTACGATCTGGTGTTTACTATCGCTAGCCTCTTCTTATTCGAGCTCGTCTTGCAGGCGGAATGAAGCGCGTTTTCCCCATCCTTGCGGTGTTCACGGCTGCGCTGCTCAGCTACGCACTCTATGAGGCGCTGGTCGCCGCGCCCACGGAACAGACCATGGGCGACGTGCAGCGTATTTTCTACTATCATGTGCCTTCGGCGTGGACGGCTTTCATTTTGTTTTTTGTCAACTTCTTTGCCTCGATCGCATACCTGATCTGGCGCAACACGAAAGCGGATATTGTTGCCCTGGTGACGGCGGAGGTGGGCGTCATCTTCTGCACCGTGGTGCTGGTGACCGGGCCGATCTGGGCGCGTCCGGTGTGGGGAATCTGGTGGACTTGGGATTTGCGCCTCACCCTGACTCTTGTTCTTTGGCTGATCTACGTTAGCTATCTGGTTCTGCGCAGATTCTCCAGCAGCGGGCAGACGCCACTGTTGGCCGCGGTGCTGGCGGTGTTTGGCGCGCTCGATGTTCCTCTCGTCTATTTTTCTATTTGGTTTTTTCGTACCCAGCATCCGCAACCGGTAGTGGGAGGGGGCGGTTCCATTGATCCCCGGATGCTGCACGTGCTGCTGATCAATTGGCTGGCCTTCTCGTGCTTTGCCGCCTTGGTATGCTGGTCGCGCTACCGGTTGGAAGTGCTGAAGCGGGAAGTGGACGAAACGCTGGCGCTGGAGGCTTTGCTCGAGCCTAGGAGTGCACAAACGAAAACTTCACGTTCTGGGAGCGCTGGATGAACTATCTTTACGCCGCATATGTCGCTACATGGGCCATCCATATCGCTTATCTCGGCACGCTGGCGCGGCGCTATACCAGGCTGCAAAACGAGATCGCAGAACTCAAGACGCGAATTGAAGAAAACTAGCGTGCGACGCGGGGGCCAGGCACCTTATTGGACGATGAGCGTAACCACCGTGGTCCGCGTCGCGCCGCCCGACACAGCGTTGACTGTCACCGGATAAGTTCCTGCCGGAGTTCCCGTGGTGGTCGACGTGGTCTTCGACGAACTGCAACTTGCCTGAAACAAAATGAGTGCGAAGAACGCGCCCAGGAGCATCCCCATCAGCAGCCGTCGCTGCCGCGAGCGCTTGCGGCCAAAGCCCACACCGAGCAGCGCCAGCCCTGACACCGGCAACCACGCTGCATAAAACGGAACCTGCGTGCCGCTTCCATGCCGCAGGTCGGTCGTAGTGGTGACGCGTTGTGTGGTGTTGATCACCAACTGCGAACTCGCTGGGCCGCTGTTGAGATTCGGGATCGGATTGTTGCTACCCGGCAAGCAAGTCGCTCCCACGGGCAGCCCGCTGCCGCAGGAAATGGAAACGCTATTGGGAAATCCACTGTTCGAGCTGGGTGTAACCGTAGCGGTGAAGGCTGCGGGCACGCCCGCCGGAACCGTCGCTGTGGCCGGGGCCACCTGGAGGTTGAAATCGTTGACTGTAACGCTCGCGCTGGACGTAGCTAACATGGACTGCCCGACAAACGCGGAACCGCTGTTCCCCAGAATCGTCGAACCTCCCGGCAAGGTGGGAGCAACCGGCGTCAGAATCACGGTTACGGTTGCAGTAGCGGCGGCGTTCAACGTACCGATATTGCACAGTACGGTTTGATTGGTAGGGGCACCGCAAGTACCCGGGCTCGCCGTCGCCGAAACGAACGTCGAGCCTGATGCGGGTAGGTAGTCGATGAAATAGACGCCGTTGGTAAACTCGCCGTTGTTCGTAATGGTGTAGACGAAAGTGACCTGGCTGCCCACACCCACTACCAAGGGAGTCGCGCTGGGTGTCGGCATGGTGAGGTTCAGGAGAGGCCCAATCTTGGTCACAAATGCATCACTCGGTCCGCTGAGAGCGCCTTGAAAAGGATTTCTGAGAGGGAAACCCGTGGACGACGCTGTTTCTCCGGTGAGGTAGCTGGAGCCTTGCTGATCCAGTGCAACGCCGGTACCGAAATCGGCACCGTTTCCCCCGAAGTCGCTCGATGAACTTGTCGAGGCGCAAGTAGGGGTGACGATCGGACTGCAAGTTGCCAGCGTGTCGATGCGGGCAAAGTACGCGTTACTGAGAACTTTCCCCAGGGGAGGCGGCGGCAGCAGACTTCCGACCAGGGGAAAGTTGGCGGAGTTCGTCCAACCAACAATTTGTGCACCCTGACTATTATCGATGGTGACCGAGTTCGCGACGTCCGTTCCCGAACCGCCAAGATAGGTAAAGTAATTCAAAGGAAGAGGCGTGGTGCAGGTCGAGAGCGTGCAGAGGATTCCAAACTTGGCGAGGAAGGCATCGGTTCCACCACCGTTCGCGCCCTGCAATGCTGTGGTGCCGACAGTAGCAGCGTTGAAATCCGTGGAGGTGGTCGAACCGACGACGTAAGCATTCGGGGTGGAATCAACCGCGACCGCGTAACCCACATCGTCGCCCGAGCCGCCGACATAAGTCGAAAACAGCAGTTGTGTTCCCGTAACCCCGGCGGGATTGATCTTGGTCAGAAACGCGTCCAGCCCGCCCTTGTTCGTCGCTTGATACGCGTTGAGCAGGGGCATGTCGATGAAATTCGTGCCCCCGGTAATGTACGCGTTGGAGGAACTGTCGACGGCGATACCGCCGCCCACGGTGACGCCATTACTGGGGTTGCTGCCACCGATGTAGGTCGAATACGGCACGCTCGCGGATCCGGCGGTATTCGGATCTACCTTGGTGAAGAAGAATTGATTCGCCGCCTTGGGCGCGGTCTGAATGGCTCCGAGCGTGGAGGGAAATCCAGTCTCTTGCTCCGTCGAGGTGGTTGTCCCGGTTACGTATGCGTTGCTGCCCGGATCGAGCGCCAGCCCGGACGCGATGTCGACGCCGCTGCCAGAAAGGTAAGTCGAATACAGCAGAATTTTTCCCGTGGGATCGAGCTTGCTCACGAAGACGTGCTTGCCGCCGGAAACAGGCGTCGCCTGAAAAGGTGTGATGGTGCCTTTCGTGGGGAAATCACCGGAACTCGTGGTTCCCGCCACGATCACATCGAACCCGGAATCCACTCCAACACCGGCCGTATAGTCAACGCCGTTTCCGCCCAGGTATGTGGCGAACAGCAGCGTGCCGGTGGGACTGAACTTGGCGATGAAGGCGTTGGCAGTGGCTCCGGGCGCCAGCGCGGGCTGGTACTCGCCTGTGGTCCCGGGAAAATTAGTCGACGTAGTGGAGCCCGCCACATAGCCGTTGCCGACCGCGTCCACGGCAATCGCAGGGCAGCCGGGGGGTGGCGCAGGCATGCCCGCAACAATAATTGGAGCAATGATGGAGCACGCTTCATTTCCGCTGCCGCCCAAGTAGGTCGAGTAAACGAGGACAGGGTCGATGATCAATGCGCGGCTGCGATCATAAGTGCCCAGTTGAAAACCAACTTCGTCTTTATTTTGTCCGCGCAGAGCGAAGCGGCCTGCGACCGTACGCTCCTCTGCTCCGAACTTCTGATACACGTGCGGCGCTTGCAGCCGCACGTCACCTCCACCGACGGCCAGAACGAGATCACCCGTGGGGTCAATTCTCAAGTTCCGCGGACCCCGAAAGGTAAGCGCGACCAGCTTCGGATCAGCACCTGGCGCAACTTCAAAGTCATATTCAAGTCGGCCCTGGTTGCCGTAGTACACGAGATCAATGCCGGGATACACATCGTGGTAGCGCACCCGAGCAAACTGAGGAACATCACGATGCCATTGGGCGGGGTCGTTGCCGATAAAGTAATTGCTCTTGCCCGGCAGTTGGACGTCACCAATTGGATCAGCGGGGGAATTCTCGCCTGCCAGCCTCATGCTGACTACAGAAGTTTGAGGCCCGGGCCGCTGAGGATCGACCGACGACTGCTGCAGCGCGAGGACTGCTTCGCGCGCGGTAAGGTAGAGGCCGTAACCGCTGCCGCGCGCCAGAAATCTGACTCTCGCATCGGTCTGTCCATGGTTCGGCTCAAACATTAAAGGGAGATGGCTGTAAGTGGTCAGAGCTTGCTGCGAGTCTTGTTGTGACAAGGATTGAGCTAACGCACCATGAATAGCCTGGGCGGGCGGCGCCTGTGGATCGGGAGCAGAAAGGCGGCTGGCATTTCGATCATTGATAACTCGGACCGGAGCTGAGCCCATGGTCAGAGCTACGGCGCCGAGCATCGTCAGCAGCGTGATAGCCCCGAAAATGCGAGTTCCCGAGCAAGTCTTTCCCGACCGACGGCGATTCAATCTCACTAGCTCCTCCGATTTCCCGATGTCTTTTCCCGATTTCAGGGAGAGGAAGAAGAAACGGCGCACCACCAACACCCCGAGTCGCGCCCGCGAAGCGGCTTTCGTACTTGCCACCAAAATAAATGCAAGAGTAAGTAACTACTTAAACATCTGACGGATAGCCTGTCAAGGTCCGCCACCCAGTCTCAGCCTTAAGATTCTTCAGATGCGGTACAAGCCAGCGGAAGATGCCGTCAAAAATAGAAATGTGCACGGGGTGGCAACGGGGCAGCGCGCTACGAGATGTCGAGACGGCGCCGATTTTCTGCAAATTATTTCATGTCGCGCTTTTCGTGGTGGCTGGTGCTGGATCTCAAGTCGTTCATTGTCAACCCGTGTGTGAGTCATCCCTGCACCATTTCTGTGGCAATATGATTGCTCCCATGCGTAGGCCTTCCCCCGCCCTCCCCCGATCCCGAGCCTGGAAGCTTGCCCATGCAGGCGCGGACGTTCCCGCCGCGGAAGTTCGCCATCCTCACTCAGATTCTCCCAGAATGAGGTTAGCGCAGGATCGCGCTGGCAGTAACCGAGTCAGTTCCCTTAACTTCTTTGGCCTTGCAAACTGCTGACAATTAAGTATCTTTGCCCTAAGAGCATGGCTTGGCTGCTTTCTCTTCGTGAATTGCGGAGTGACTTCGCTGTCTGAGGGGGATGGGGAATGCTCGAGAAACAAGAAAGCACAATGCAGGAGACACAGGAACGCCGCGGCATACGGCGCTTCGACATGCGCCTGCCCGCGAGCGTCAAAGTGGAGGACGCCAGCGTCGCCGAACTGCTGACCGAAACCCAGAACGTAAGCGCTCGCGGAGTTTTTCTCTACTTGGACCGGTCGCTCGCCGAAGGCTCCCGCATCCACGTGACTTTAACTTTTCCGCCGCACGTGACCTTGACCGACCCTGTGCGCGTCCGCTTTACCGCCCGCGTGGTGCGGGCGGAAGCCCCTCTTCCGGCATCCCGGGTCGGCATTGCGGCAGTGATCGAAGAATACGAATTCCTGCGCTCGGCGGCCGCAGGTAGTTGAATCGTCCCAGGCATTCCCGCATGGTTTGCCGGTAACGGCTTAGTGCTGGCCGTCCCTGCGCCTGGGCCTTGACTGCTACATATTTCTTGACACCGGCAACCAGAATCGGTCATAGTGCTGTCGCCTTATTTCCGGCGGCGACTCTCCCCCTGCCTTCTCGCCCGCCGAACCATGATTGTGATTAGACCAGGATTGTGATTAGGAGGACCGATCATGCGCAGACTTTGTTTTGCTCTGGCTGTGATCCTGATTGCAGTTACTTCCTGCGCCGCCGCAACCGGCGACGAAGTAAATCAGAACTTCAACTCACCGTCGACCCGCACTGTTTCTGGCACCGAAATCGTCCACTTCAAGAATGGACCAGTGCCAGTGGACCTTTCCACCACGACGATTGCCGCGCTGGTTCCCAATGGGTCCGGCGGCTACAACGTCCTGGCGGGAACGGGAACCAGCACTGGAACCTTCAGCATCCTAAACGTTCCCAGCGGGTTCTATCTCCTGCAAATCGGCATCGTTTACGTGTGGACGAGCAACTCGGTGGTGGATGCCGATTCCATCGCCGATTACCGCTCCGACATTCTGGCGGCCAATCCAAATACAACTTCCGTTACCTTCGATCTCACCAATCTCCACTCCTGGCAAGCGACGGACTCGTTCGAACTCGAATGCCCGAACAACAATACCGAGGACTTCTTTCCGGGCACCGTCGGAGAGACCACGTTTGCCGGCACCTTCCCCTATTTCGGATATTTGATTGCGGGATCGAAAGGCGACCAGTGTTATGCCGCTCAACTGATCACCCAAAATCTGGGGAGCTATGCCTTCACCGGATTGGGCAGATACCTGGCGCCCCCCAAGTTCAACCAGAAGCAGGGATCGGACACTCCGATCAACGGCAGGCTCAGAACAATCGCTCGAAATCACAAATTTGAAGCCAACATCGATGGCGCTGATATCAGCGCGCAAGCGCTTGCTGCCAACCCCGGCGCTGCATTAGTTGGCGCATTTATTGTGCTTGATCTCTATCCCGGCAGCTTTTCACATGGGCAGAGCACACCGACTCCAGACCTGGTCATCTATAGCGCGCCGCCAGCGCCCTTCATCACCACCAATAGCGACTTAGGCCAAGTCTCTTATGGAAATCCCTACCCGCCAAAATGGCCCCCTTACGATAGCTACATGTGGCAGGCACAGACGAATTACTTGGCCCCGGGAGCCACCAACAGTGCGCCCATGTTCACTGCGGCCTTCGGCAGCACACTAAAGCTGCCGACCGCCACCAGTCCGATCAAACCGCTGGCTGGCGTGGTAAGCAGCCCGTCCCTGAATCACAAGAATTTCTTTGTTGATCAGACCGGCGTTGGCACCACGCCGACCCTGATGTGGTCGCCGCCGAGCGAGGGCTCTGCCAATAACTATGTAGTCCGGATTTACCAACTGTCCAACAATGCGGGCAACACTGTCATCGGCTTCGTTGCTGGGTTTCGCACTCAAAGCAGGTCGCTGATCGTGCCTTCAGGAATATTGAGCGCGGGGCAAGCCTACTTTTTCCTGATCCAATCGGACTACATTCCTGGGGTGAATTTCGCCAAAACGCCGTTCATGAACGGTTCCACCAGCGGCCTCGCGCAAGTGATTTCGGGAGTCATGCAACCCTGAGGCGCGTGCCCTCCGCGTACCGGGGTTCAATATTTTTGATAGGAGAACTGATTATGCATAAACTTGGTTTCGCTCTGGCTGTGATCCTGATTTCAGTGGCGTCCTATGCCGCCGCCTCCGCCGACGAACTCAAGCACAGTTTCCAACCACCCTCGACCCGCACCGTGTCGGGCACGGAAATTGTGCACTTCAAGAACGGGCCAGTTCCGGTTGATCTTTCTACAACGACCATCGCCGCCCTGGTTCCGAACGGGACTGGCTACAACGTCCTCGCCGGAAGCGGAACCAGCAGTGGCACATTCAGCATTCCAAACGTGCCCACCGGTCTCTATCTGTTGCAAATCGGCGCCCAGTATCTGTGGACGAGCAACAACGTGGTGGATGCCGATTCCATTGCCGACTACCGCTCTGACATCGTGGCGGCAAACCCAAGTACGACAACCGTCAGCTTCGATCTCACCAATCTCCATTCGTGGCAACAAACGGACTACCTGGAATTGGTGTGCCCGAACAATCTGACGTTCGAAGGACCGTTCCCCGGTACCGTAGGGGAAACTACT
>Ga0207050_1079_pt1 | contig 17452 bp, 12 predicted proteins | sample Alteio_BWMinCont_64_FD_153291 | JGI IMG/M metagenome (GOLD analysis project Ga0207050, IMG submission 153291) | Enriched cells from forest soil in Barre Woods Harvard Forest LTER site, Petersham, Massachusetts, United States -... | ecosystem: Environmental > Terrestrial > Soil > Temperate forest >...
GTAAGTCACTGGACTAGCCACAACCGTGTATCCGCTCTCGGCAGTGATGATGCGGAACGAATATCCGTCGAAGATCGGTGCGGTTTCGGGGTGTGTTGAAGTCACAACGTCCTTGGCGAACTCGTCCACACGGCCCAGCGGGCTCGAAGACCGGTCGGCGGGAACCTGCCAGTACAGCCCATCCTGCTTGCCCGGGGTGCTGAGGATCTTGCCGGTGTACTGCTTCTTGCTCTTGCGATATAGCTCCTCAGCGTTGGCCATTGCTGACGTGGCATCGATCGCCAGCAACTCGTTCTCGCCGATGCGGCGCGCGAGCACCTCATCCTTGCCCGCAGCGGTGTTGAAGTACCACTGCGACGAGGAATTCTGTGCGAGCGGTATCGGATATGGATAGTTGTCTGCTCCGATGTAGAGAAACCGGCTGCCGTCGGTCATTGCTACCCAGCGGTTCATGCGGTCGTACTTGGCGGCGAAGTCCGCCAGCGATGCCTTATCTTCCGCTGCGTCACCCGAGAAGAGGATCGCCTTCGAATCCGGCCCCAGGATCTCCGTCAGCGCCGCCTCATCATTTGCGCCGGCAGCGGCCCGGAGCGCCTGACCGGCCTGCTCCGGGGTTGAGAAGGTTTTCTGCGTGGCCTGGGACGCCTGAGCACTTACCGTCTGCGCGCCAGAGCCGACTAGGTTGATCAATCCAAGGAGAAGTATCCCGGACAACAGCACGCTTCCTGTCACGTTCTTCGCTTGCAGTTTCATTGAAGTCTCACCATTCCTTTTCGTAAGTCTTGTTAGTACCCGGGTCAGTTACCGCCGGCGTCCGCCACCCGAGTTGTGGGGAGCGCTGACATGCTGCGGATGCGGCTGATGCATAGGTGCCTGATGCATGCTTTGCCGTCCGCGGTCGGCTGCGGCTCGGTCACGATCGCCGTTGCCGCTCATGTAAGAGCGCGGCTGGTTGGCCCGCGAATTGTTGCGATCAAACCCGCCTTGGCGCTGATCTCCACGATCGGAGGCGTTGTTGTGCTGGTCGCCGAGTCCGCGCTGATCGTTTAGGCGCGCATCGTTGCCTTGGTTGTTGTAATCATGCTGGACTCCGCCATTGCCGCCGATCAGTCCGCGGTCACCGTTGTTGCCGCCGTTCGGACCGTGCTCAACGCCGCCGTTTCCGCCGATCAGGCCGTGATCCCCGTTGTTGCCGCCATTCGGCTGGTCATGAGGGTTGGTTCCGGGTTTGTCGTTGTGCCAGCCGCCATCGGGACCGAAATAACCGTTGGGGTGATAGGCGCCGTTCGGACCGTAGTGCGTATCGTCGCCCGGCTTATAGTTGCCGTCGGGATGATACGTGCCGTTGTTGCCGTACCATGCATGGTTTTCTGATCCGGTTGCGCCTCCCGCATGGGCAACGTAGTGACCGCCGTTAGGATTGTTCGGCCCACCGTGATTGTTGTTGTAGTTGTTTGTGGTCCTGTTGATGATTGTCTTGTTGATGTAAGTGTTGTTGTTGAAGCTGACGCCGCCGCCGCCGCCACCCCAGTTGCAGCCCCACGCGCCCCAACCCCAGCCGAATCCACCGCCAACAAATCCGCCGCCAACGTAGCCTCCACCACCGAGCACCGCTCCCACGGCCACGCCGGCGCCGAAAGAAAGCCCGGCGCTAACGACCGCTACCGGAGGTGTGTAGGCGGGCACAACATAAGGCGCTCCGTAGACAACTGTCGGGTTGTACTGCGGAATGTAGACGACTTTAGGGTTCGCCGGCTGAATCACGATGGTCGAAGGGCCCTGCTGCGTTACCGTGATCTGCGAAGAAGACTGCAGAGTTCCGGCCGCCTGCGCCTTGGCGCGCATCACCTGCACTGCCGTCATTACGTCGGGCTGCTGATTGACGTAGGCCTGTCCAAGGCTCGAGGTCCAGGAAAGATTCTTCGCCAGATCATTCAGCACCGAGGGAAACTGCGTCAAAGCCTTTACGCTGGGATCCCACGACTGCTGATTGACCGCATCTGTGAGCGCGCTTCCGGTCAGGCTGCTGTTTTGCTGGAGCCAGTCCTCCGCATAGGCAATCTGCTCGGGAAGGGTTGACGCGGCGAGCACCTGGGCAACCAGCGCATCAGGGTAAAGCGCGATCGGCGCGACTAAGGCGTCGAGCTGATCGGCGGTCTGCAGTGCGACGGCGGGCGCTGTGGACGCTGCGCTCGAGGGAGGCTGGGGCTGGCTAGCCGCCGGCTGTGCGCTGCCTTGGATTTGTTCCTGGACCAGGGCTTCGGCTGGAGCGCCCGACAGAAGCAGGGTCGAGCAGACCAGCACGGAGAGAGTTTGCTTCATTGTGTTTGCAATCATCTGAATTCTCCGGGTAGGTGTTCGCGCGATCGATTCCGCGCTGGCTGCACCCCGCGTCCGCTTGAACCGTCCGAAACAGATCGCGGAGAGCAATCGTCAAGGACGAGAGTAGGAGAGGAGAGAGGAGAAAAATATAGAGGGCGCTACACAAAACCCGTGTGGTTCCACACGGAAGCCAGTCAGGAGAGGTTTCTGATGAACTGGATTCGGAGCATATGGATGCGCATTTTCTCAACCGTCGGGTTGAATCGTTGAATCAGCAAGCCTCGCGCTGAACAACTGAGTCCCACGACTTTACCAGACCGATTGCAGCGATAAAAATGCCTGAATGCTCTCGTAACTGACTGGGAGGCCTCCGTGTGTTTGGCGATGCTGTTTTCTAACCCACACCTTCTGGAACGGCCAAATCGGTGAGATCCGGCCATTGATTCAGTGGGGTTTACCGGGGCTGTTTTCGAGGGTTTTTGTAACACCGGATGAGGCGGTGAGCGTTTTTAACGACGCTGGCGGAATTGTTTCCGGAATTCAGCGTCGCTGACCTGGCTAGGAAGCCAGTCCCTCAAGACAAAAGCCGATGATAGTTCGCACACGTTTCAGGAAAATCAGAACGCCTCAGAATGCGAAAATGATATTGCGCCGTTCGAACCGATAAGGCACGGCGATCCCGGGTAACCGCGATAATGGATTTTATCGGGTTAAGAGTCAAGCAGGGATTAAGAACGAGATCTAATACCCACCCGCCTGAAACAAGCCCATCGAATTCCAGGAAGCGATCGCGAGGGATGGGTGAGTGCGTTGTCGATTGTTTACTCAATAACAGCCGCTACGCGGGATCGAGGGATTTCGTACTGACCACTGTGGCCGGGTCGGGCTTCGAAAGAAATAGTTTTTCCGGCTGATAGAGTTCTCCTCCCATTGTCGCTTTTCTGGTTGTAGGAGCTTTACACCACGACATCGGAGGACATCATGCCCTGTTTCGAAGCCAGTCGCTCTACCGCCACGTTCATGGCCGCAAACTCTGACCATCGGCCTTCGCATTCGTATAGGGCTCTCACGCTCGGCCTTATATCTGCAGTCTCTCTTGTTCTCGGTTCAGGAGTCGCGCATGCGTCTACCTTAGCGCACTTCAGTTGCCAGAATTACTCAAGTCTGCCTGGAGCGGCTCAACCGATCGACCCAACCGACGTCACGGCCAATGTAAGTGCATTCGACATTTCCCTGGTGAATACAGAAACTTCAGGTTCGCAATCGTCGGGCGCCGGCGCAGGCAAGGTAACCTTTCAGACCGCGCAATTAGCCGTTGGGCTCTCCAACTTCCGTGAGCTCTCTCTGCGAGTTGCAGATGGCGGTACTTTTCAGACTTGTACTCTCTCTGCCAAACTCGATAATGGAAATAGCATTCAATACATTTTCCGCTCAGTCATTTTCACTTCCGTAGCCGCGGTTGCGAGTAGCGCGGTGAATCAATCCCAGCCTGACGTCGCTTACGCGACTCTTACACTGAGCCATGGTGGCCTTTTCATCAGACGCAGCACCGGGAGCGACGATGGCGGTACTGGAGCACAGCCGACGTCCCCCAGCGGTAGTCAATCAGGGACCAGTGCACCACCACAGCCAAGTTCCTCCAGCGGCAGTCAATCAACATCGACCGGCTCGGCTGTACTCCAATAAATCATCCGGCTACCTGGCAGGCAGTCCTGCCTGCCAGGCATATCGGGCCTTTGGGTAGCGTCGATGAGGCGTACAAACTAGGCTATCGGATTTCCTGGTCTGAGCTGCGAAGACTGCCTTCGGGATGGACTTCGTGGTTCGGATCCAGTTCTCGTCTCAACCAGGCTTTACCAATCCTGAGACTGCGATTGACCGTGGCAGGCGAGACGTCGAGAAAAGACGCCACATCTTCACAGACGACTCCACCGAAATAGACCATTTCAAGAATTTTCGCGCAGCGTGCATCCTGTTGCGAAAGGCGGGTTAAAGCCCTATCAAGATCCAGCAGATCCGGCATCTGAGTTTGTTGCGGCCCATCCCAATCCTCCAGCGATACTTTTCTCGCCCCATCGCCGCGTTTGATTCTCTGGTTGGATTTGGCGTGATCTACCAGGATGCGGCGCATCGTGAGAGACGCGATCGCCATAAAGTGTGTGCGGTCCTGCAACGCTATATCCGATCGAACCAGCCTGAGATATGCCTCATGGACCAGCGCGGTTGGACGGAGGGTATGATCGGGCCGCTCACGACGCATGTGACGAGCGGCTATCCTATGCATCTGGGCGTACACGAGTTCCATCAACTTGTCCTCTGCTCCGGGTTCACCGTCTCGCCACGCGTGCAGTAATTGCGTTATCTCGGGATCGGCTTCGGTCACGGCTGGGCCTCTTTCATAGCGAGACGAGCGTTTTGAACGCCATGGGTGCGCGTGGCGTTTCGATGTTGGAGCCACGCGCTCTCCCGCCAATAGCTGGGATCGGGCGAGGCAAGCAGGTATCGGCCGAAAATGGTGGCCAGGCGATCCGCGTCTCTGGTTCGTCCGGCAGCGTCGAGGCATTCTGCAAGGCGGACAGCGGTCTGTGCCGTCTGAGGCAGGTCCGGACCATAGATCCGGTTATCGAGATTGAGAGCGTCCTGCAACAGAGGGATGCCCTGGCCGGCTTTCGCCTCCTGCGCATAAATCAAGCCAAGGGTAGCCTCGGCATCGGCGAAAACATTCACATATGCCGGAAGAAACTGTTGGGCTTCACGCAGCGCTTCCATGGCCGCCGCCTGCGCCGCCGCATTCTCGCCCTGGGCCGTCAATATCTGCGCCTGAACAACAAGCATCTGCGGAACAAACATCTTATCGTCGCTGCCTGCGCCGTGGGCTTTCACGTTCGATAAATCGGTGTCAATCTGCTTGCGGGCTGTGGCCAGCTCTCCAGCCGCGTAGTGTATTTCCGCGAGATAGATCAGGTTCTTGACCACGTTAGGATGATCGGCCGGGAACAGCTTCGATCTGGATTCCAGCGCCGAATCAAGCTCCGTCTGTGCTTCGCGCGGTTGACCTCCTGCAAGCAGCGCCATGGCTAATGCGTCCTGAGCCAGCGCAGTCTCTTTGTGCATTGTGCCATAAGCTTTTAAATCGGCCTGCTTGGCCCTTCGCGTTAAAGCCAACGCCTCCGCCGGTTCGCCTCTCTCAAGCAACACCGTTGCGAGGGCTGTACGGCTGGAGGCGAGAAGCCAATGATCGTCGGGGTAGGCAGCGACTCGAATCTCCAAAGCATTGCGGAAAGCCTTCTCCGCTTCCGTAAAGCGGCTCTGGACCCATAAATTCCATCCGAGGTTCGTCCATGTGAACGCAAGTTGCGGATGTGAGGGTCGCAGCTTCTCCTGCTCCACACTTAGAATCTCCCGGAACAGTTTTTCTTCTTCCACCAGCTTGCCTTGCCGATCGTAGGTCAAAGCCAGATCATTCAACATGTTCAGAGTGTCTAAATCATGCCGGCCCTTAAGCTTCGATTCGAGCGCGATCGCTTCCAACTGGTAGCGCTCTGCCTCGCTCAGTCGATTGAGCTCCCATAAATTTCCGCCGATGCCCATCTTTGCGGCGGCCACCCTGGCATCGTTCTGTCCTAAGCTTCCGAATAGAGTTGCAGGGCTTGGCGATAATCCTGCAGCGATTTCTCGAAGTTGCTGAGATCGCTCTCCGCATCGCCGATTCGAGTGAGAGTATCTCCCATTGCTATCTTGTCTTCCGGCAGCTGGGTCTGACGAATGTGAAGCGCCTCTTCCACCAGGTCCTTTCCTTGCTGCGTATCGCCGACCATGCGATAGCTCTCCCCGATACTGTCAAGGAGCTTCACTTTTACTACTGGATCCTGATTGGAGGATTTACGCAGCTGCGCAGCTGCCTGATCCAGCAGTTCTCGCGCCGTGGTCTGGTCGCCTCTGCCTTGTTCGGGGTCGTTGGCGGAGAATATGCTCAGCAGGAAGTTAGTCGTCTCATCCGCGATTCGCGCCTCCTCCGAGGCCCGGCGAGCAATCATGCTCATGGCGACGCTAACACCAATCAGTCCAAGCGCGATGATCATGCCGGTCAGGACGGCTGCTTTATGCCGGTAGCGAACTTCCAGGTCGTATATCTCCAGGAGCTAGCCCGCGCTTTAACAGGGAATCCGTCCAAATGTCTTTGTAGATCCTCGGCCAGAGCCGCGATCGATGGATATCGGCGTCTCGGATCCTTCTCCAGAGCCTGCAGGACGATCCTATCTATATCTGTGGGAAGATCGGTTTTTCGCGGAGCGTCATTGCAGATCGAATTCTCAAGCTCTCCGATACGGCCACTCGGGGCCCGGAACGGCGGGACGCCGGTCAACAGCACATACAGAAGGACCCCAAGCTGGAAGATATCCGTAGAAGTGGTGATCGGCTGCCCGAGTATTTGCTCGGGGCTCGCATAATCAGGGGTCATGATTCGTTCCACGGTCTGGGTAAGGCCGCGGGTCATTCCGTCTTCACCGACACCCAGCGCCTTGGCTATGCCGAAATCAAGCAGCTTCGGCGAGCCCTCGCTATCTATGAATATGTTGTCGGGCTTGAGATCGCGATGAACGATGAGATGCTGGTGTGCATATTCAACAGCGCGGGCGACTTCGATTACCAGCCGTATGCACTCCCGCTGCGACAATGATTTTTCCTTGCAGTGCCGGTCGATCGGCTGACCATGCACGTACTCCATCACGACATAGGGGCAGCCGCTTTGGGTGGTGCCGCCGTCCAGAAGGCGGGCGATATTGGGATGATCCAGATTGGCCAGTATCTGACGCTCCATCAGGAACCGCTGCCGATGCTCCGGGAGGACCAATCCGAAGCCAACCACCTTGATCGCCACATCCTTCTGATATTCGTGGTCAGCGCGAGTGGCGCGATACACGACTCCCATCCCGCCATGTCCCAATATGCTGTTAATCAGATAGGGGCCTAAGGGGTCGCCGACAGAGGGCAGTCCAACGGAGAGTGCGTCTTCTGCTGCAGTGCCGATCGCCGCGCTCAGGTGAGAACTTTCCCCCGCCGCTTCCAGCAAGGACTCTATGTGGGTGCGAAGGTGCGGATGCGATGCGAAGAAATCGTTGAGACGTGTTGGTCTTTGTTCCGGCGGAAGTTCTACGACGGCGTCGAAGATGCGTTGTATCTCGATCCAATCCGCAGCCGTAAGAAGAGTAGGCAACTGAAGGCTCCTTCTTGCCGGCAGGAAGTGCAGCGTGTAATCCGCAGGCCGGCACGGTGGATCAGAAAGCCGTTTCTCAACGGACAAGTTAGCAGAAAACGCGAGGAATGCATACGTTACCTTCCTGCTGTCATCGGGCTCTCAGCGCAACCGGATTCCAACACTGCCTTGCAGAGTTCAGAAATCCCGGGACAATGACAGAGTTGGGCGGGCTTTGTCGCTTTTCATTGTGTAAGTCATTCTCGGCTGGTCCGGAAGGAGCATCATGAAACGTCACGGTATTTGCTTTACTCTACAGCCCGCTGGCATCGTTGAGCCTTTTCGAAAGAACCCCCGCCTCGCGCCGCATTTCTGGTGCGCGATTGGCCTTGCTCTACTTTACCTCGTCACTCCTGTGCTTCGGGCTCAGTTGAAAGACGTCACCTGCGGAGGCGAAGGGGATCCGGTCTGCACTCCCCAGGACGAGGCCTCCGCTGTCGCTCATACCCGGAGCAGCTCCGGCACAATGTGCGACTATGGACTGTTTCCGTTGCCGAGCAAGGAAAATCCAACGCAGCTGGTGTGTGTCAATTCCACCCGGCATCGTCTCGCTAACATCTTCGACACGAATGACCCTGCAGGCTTTGTGGTTCACGAGCAGGAGCAGGCAATCGGCGCTGACGTTCCTGTCAATCTCGTGAATACTCTGGGAACGCATAACTCTTACTCCAACTACACCGAAGGCATGAACGAGAATTATGACGGCTTTCACATAGACCTGAAGCCGCTCTCGTTCAGCGCGATCGCAGATCCCTACGCTGCCGATCAGTTTTATTCGATAGCGGATCAGCTTTCGGCGGGTGCACGCTTTGTCCGCCTCGATCCGTATTTCTATAACGGCCAAATGCGCATGTGCCACGGACCCTCTCATTGCGCGATCACGAGTGACGGGCGTCTCTTTGTCTATGCTGTGCGGGAGATTGCTGACTGGCTGCGCACTCACCCTGGGGAATTCGTCATCATCGATATTCTCGACAGCAACGTCACATCCGCACAGGAAGCGTTCGAAGATGATCCGATCGAGGAATATTTAGGGCCCTTTCTCTATTCGCCGTCCGACGGTCTGCCATCCTACTCTCAGGACGGCCAGGACGCGGTCTGGCCCACCCTTCGCCAATTAAGATCGAAGAAGCGGCAAGCTATGGTTTTCTCCACAAGGGACCAACCTTATGCATGGAGCATCCACCAATATCTGCAGTACGACACCAACGCCGACAATCTCGTTGCCGGTCAGAATCTTAGCCTGGGTAACGCCTGTCTGGACAGCAGCGGTCAGGATACGCGCCGGCGTCCCATCCTGCAGTGGAACAATGCAGGAGAAGACAGAAGCGGCAGCGCGGGCGAGTTCGAAGTCTCCAGCTCATATCCTTTTCTAGAGATAGTGAATAGCTTTGGGTTGATGGACGCTGATCACACGGCCATTGCGGCCAAATGCGGTGCCAGTATTATCGATCTTGATTTCTGGGGCGCCATGGATCATGCCTTTGACTTCAACCTCGACAACCTGGGTATCAGGAGTCCTCTGGCCGACTTTCGCGGGCCTGCAAGCGACGATCGGCAGATTGCCGCCAGTTGGTCGTACACCTTCAACGACAGCGTAGTCGGACCAGCCGCATTGAACGAAGGTGCACAAACGTGGATCAGCGTGTTACCGCAAGCGAGCTTTCGCTATGCCTGCGCCAGCCGTCAGGACGCGCCGGATGTCTACAATGGCCTTTTCGAATGGAAAACCACAAAGAATTCCGGCCCCTGGAGCGGTGGCGAAGCAGCTTGCCAGCAGCTCGGATCTCAGTATCACTTCTGGTTTCCCCAGAGCGTTTACGAGCAGAGCAATCTGCTTCGGGCCGAGTTGGAGAGCGGTCATGAACTGGATGGCACAATATGGCTGAACTATCGCAGCGCCACTTTTGGGCATCAACTCATCGTGGCTCCTGCCCAAAGTGTCACTCAGCACCGGGACGGGCAATCCGTTCGCTCCGCAATCGGTATGGGTGAGTGGCGGCAACGGCGGCACGCTCCATTACGAACTTAGCCCTGGACCATTTAAGGCCCTCAGTGGGATCGATGGATGGGCTTCAAATCAGCTAACACTCAATCTCCAGCTGCAAAGCGTGAGCAAACCCGGCACATATATTCAGGAACTTGAAATATACGAAACTGACCCAGTCACCGGAGCCGCAATCAATAAGACGATTGTGCCCGTCACCGTTCACATCAAATAGGCCTGCTCCCCACGGAGGGTCTACCTTCCGCAAGCAGGGAGATTATCCATAGTACGGTTGAATAATCTCCCTGCTTTAATTTCCGCATCGAAATCCCTTTCGTTCCTATCATCAGAAATGCCCGCGAAGTTGAGATGACATTCATCATAACCTTCGAGACCCCCTCTACTGTTGCAAAAGATGTATTACTTATCGGGATAACGCAATGACCGGCCTCCGCTCACGTGCCCTAGTGTCATTCACCGTTTGTCTTGGCGCCGACCAGGATCGGATCTAGTATTTGTGCCATATTCTCGTAGGCTCACCCGTTAACAGTAAGTGGCCTAACCATGCGCCCGTGCCTCATCTGTGAATGATAGCGTCCTCTTTCATTGGCAAGCGCAACCTTTTTGTCCTCGAATCGAGCTCTGGCAGCACCAAAATCGGAGGAGGTCGAAGGAGCCACTTTCCTATGCCAGCAACAAAACCATCACCGAATCCTACGAGCCCATGTGCGATCCTCACAATCCCTGAATTGGAGCATGCCAAGGCGGCCGCGCTCGGTACGCTCGTCTCATTGCATTCTCGCCGCGCCTACAAGAACGCCATCGACAAGTTCATCGCCTGGTATTGCTCCGAGCCTCGGCTTGGTTTCAACCGCGCAGTCGTGTTGCGATATCGCTCGTTCCTCGAATCACTCTCATTGTCAGCTGCTACGATCAACCTTCATCTCTCCGCGATCCGTCGTCTAGCCGATGAAGCTGCGGAGATCAGCATGTTGACCCAGGAACTGGCAATCGGAATCCGCCGAGTCAAGGGAGTCAAGCGGCTGGGCAGAAGAATTGGCAACTGGCTGTCTGGCGATCAAGCACAGATACTCTTAAATTCCATTCCGCAGAGCACTCTGCGCGGCAGAAGAGACGCGGCGTTGATTGGGCTGCTGCTCGGATGCGGTCTACGACGATCGGAAGCCGTGGCGTTGCGATTGGATCAGATCCAACTGAGGGAAGGCCATTGGGTCATCGCCGATCTGTTTGGCAAGGGCGGACGGCTGCGAACGGTGCCCGTTCCAGATTGGTGCAAGGCTTTAATGGATAGTTGGCTTCGCAGCTCCGGAGTGACTGAAGGTCTGTATTTTAGACGAATCTGGAAAAATAGAACCGAACTGAGTCGCGGGGTCGCGACGGACGTTGTTTGGACACTCGTAAAGCACTATGCTAAGCGGATCGGCGTGGACCATCTCGCGCCGCATGACTTTCGTCGTACCTGTGCTCGGCTCTGCCATGGCGCGGGAGGCGAACTCGAACAAATTCAGTTTCTTCTCGGTCACGCATCCGTGCAAACGACGGAACGATACATCGGGTGCCGGCAGAAGTTCAAGGAAGCGGTCAACGATCGATTCCAAATCTCGCTTGCCAAGACGGCCTGATAATCCGGTTTATCACGTAGGTGATCAGCTTGAGGGCGGTTCCAGCACCTCCAGCAGAGACCGGTGGATCTCTTCAAGCTCGTTCGCACTCGTGTAATCGAAGGCTCTGCAATCGTTCAAAAGCCTGTGAGAGCGACGCAAATCGTCAATGATGCTATGTTCCTCTTGGCTCCAGACAGTCAGTTCTTTGGCAATCTTGCAACCGGCTTCTCTGGCCATTCACAGGTCTGTGGACCACCTTACCGTTTTTTACCAACCAAGTCGTTGAACTCTGGATTCTTGTGAATGTAGTCGGTAACGATGGGGCAGATGACGTCCACTTTCAGCTTCTCGTTGCGGGCGTATTCGAGGGCGGTGCGGGCGAGGGTTCCGGCGATTCCTCGTCCGCGAAGCGATGGTGGAACTTCGGTGTGCCAGAGGGTAATCCATCCCTGGTCGTCGCGCTCGAACTCGAGCCAGGCAGTTTCTCCGTCCTCGTCGAGCTCGAACCTGCTTTTCGTGACTTTGCTGCGATCGGTCATGATGGTTTTCGATTCTTTTGAAGTTTACGTGGCTGGTGGCCGGAGACTGACGAGAAATTCATATGCCGACAGAGTGTTGACGACTTCCTCCTTGGTGAGCCAGGCGCGGCGGAGTTGGCGGACTTCGTAGCGCATGTTTTCCATTTCGCTGGTGTGGTGGGGAGTGCGCGGAATTTGGTAGCCATAGAGCGAGAGGCTCAAATCCGGGAGAATTGCGCACGGTTGCCAGCAACAACCGCGCGAATGTCATCGAACACTGAAATCGGCAACCCACCGGGGTTCTTGTCGCTCTTGACCATCACTGGAGGGATTGTCCCGATGAGCACCACTTTCTTAACACGCTCGTTGCCGTGACGACCGATATATCGGACCACTTCGCCACCGCCGGTAGAATGGCCGACCATCGTGACATCCTTGACGTCAAGTTTTTCAAACAGTTCAGCGAGATCGTCCTGCTTCCGAAAGAGCGAGACCTGATCGTTTACTGCACCTGCCCAAGGGATAAAACCAGCGGAACCATCTTGCCTCGAGCTCTCGCCATGGGATTCTCGCGAAGTGGCTATGGCGTTAAACCTCCAAGTGGCTATGGCGTTTCCCTCTGGAGCGGGATGATAGTTGCTGCTACCGTTCGCCCGTTCCGTGAAGGAGCTATGTATGCGAGCGAATCTTTCCAGGTCGGCCAGGCCGCGCACCACTCTTGAAGCCCTGACATTTGATTCCGTCGACGTGTGCGCGACAGTTCCGAAACCGTCGCATTGCAAACATCTGATGAGTAGTCAATATGGTTATCGCGAATACCGATTTGGCAACACTCTTTCCCGTGGGCCCTAACGGCTGGTGGACTAGAGATAGAACCGTTTACCGCATGCTGAATGACGCGCTACCTCGCGCGTTAATTGGTTCATAACTAGACTGGGTTACAAGTTTCCCAGTCACATGAAAGCAAGCGTCAGGAGAGGAATACTCCGCGCCGGATAGTGACTTTTGGGGGCACAAAATGAAGCATCTCAAGTATCTCGTGAGCCTTTGCGTTCTCCTGCTCGGCACATTCGCGATCGCGACCGCACAGGAAAACGCCACGATCACCGGACAGGTGAATGACCAGTCAGGCGCATCTGTACCGGGCGCAACGATCACCATCACACAAACCGGCACGGGTGAAACCCGCACCACGCAATCGACCGGAGCCGGGCTATACCAATTCTCCGCATTGGGCATCGGCACCTACGATCTCAAGGCGACTGCGCCGGGATTTACCACCTACACCAAGACAGGAATTGTGGTCGATGAGGCGGCGACTGTCCGCGCCAATATACCTCTCTCAGTAGGGTCGGCGAGCCAGACTGTCACCGTCCAGGCGAACGTGCTGCAGGTGCAATCGGAGACCAGCGAAGTCAGCTCGCTAATTACCGGTAATCAGGTGTTGCAGCTCTCCACCAACGGCCGCAACGTTATGTCGCTCACCACGCTAGGCACTGGCGTGACCAACATGCTGCCCTCCTTCAACGGCGTTACCGCCCAGGGCAGCAGCGCCGAGATCAACTTCAACGGCAGCCGGTACGACCATAACAACTGGCTGATCGACGGCGGAGAAGTCTACGACCGCGGCAGCGGCGGCAAGCTGGACGCTGCTATCAGTCCCGACGCGCTGGGCGAGTTCCAGGTGCTCGCCAGCAATTACACCCCTGACTACGGAATCAACTCGGGCGGCACGGTGGCGATGGTCCTCAAATCCGGAACGCAAAAATTCCATGGCGCCCTGTGGGAGTTCAACCGCAACGATGCTTTCGATGCCGGCTATTACTTCTTTAAGCAGTCAGGCGTGCCCACTCCCGAGCTTCGTTTAAACATCTTTGGCGGGAACATCGGCGGACCGGTGATTATTCCCCACGTCTACAACAATGAGCGCAACAAGACCTTCTTCTTCGTGAACGAAGAGTGGCGCAAATTCATCCAGGGAGCCAATCCCTCGGTTACGAATACGATTCCGGCCGCGTTCTTCCCCACCGCCGGCAGTCCGCTGGACTATACGCCATTGACTAAGGACGCGCACGGCAACCCAGTGCAGCTAATCGTTCCGGCAACGCTGGACCCGGCAAAACTCGCTCTCTATGCCCAGGACGGCCTGGTCGCCGGGAAGCCGTTCCCCAGCGATGGCGCGGGTGGTTATAACATTCCAGCCAACCTCCTTGATCCCAACGCCGTCCTCTTCATGGGTACCGGCGCTATCCCCAAGCCCAACACCGCCAATGGTACGCAGTACATCGCGTCACCGAAACAGCCGACGTATGTCCGCGAGGACGTGGTTCGCATCGACCAGCATTTCAGCGACAAGTATCAACTGATGGGCCACTGGATCCACGATCAGATGGAGCAGGCCATTTACCCCGATATGTGGAGCAACAACAGTTATGTCACGACTGGCGATACCTTCAAGAACCCAAGCTGGGGGACGGTTATCAAGCTCACCCAGACCCTTTCTCCGACCCTGCTGAATGAGATTGGGCTGAATGTGAATGGCAACACTATCGACATCACGCCGCTCGGTATCTATCAACAGCCGTCCGGCTGGAGCGCCGTGGGTATCTTCAGCGGCAATAACACGCTGAACCGCCTTCCATCGATAGACTTCTCGGGCGCGCCAAATACCAATTGGACGATCAACTACTGGCCGTGGCGCAACGCTTATCTCAACTACCAGATTCGCGACGATCTGTCGTTGATCAAGGGAAAGCACGCCTTCCGGTTCGGCTTTGGCTACATGCGCAATGACAAGAATCAGCAGCAGCAGGCCGATACCCAGGGTGACTACACCTTCAGCCAGTCGGCGTATTCGGGAGACGCCTACGGCAACTTCCTGCTGGGTTTCGCCAGCAGCTATCAGCAGCTTAATCAGCAGTCGATCTTCCACTGGCTGAACAATACCTATTCAATGTATGGGCAGGATAACTGGCACGTTCTGCCGAGACTGACACTTAACCTCGGCCTTCGCTGGGATTTGCTGCCGCACGTCTATGAAAAGAACAACCGGACCTCGAACTTCCTTCCCGGCGACTTCAACCCTGCGGAGGCTCAAGCGCCGAATGCTGCCAACGGATCCCTGGATCCTAATGGCCCGGGTTTCAGCCAGCCTGCCGGCGCGCCCGTACCGTTCTATCTGAATGGTGTGCAACTGGCCGGGGTGAACGGGTTCCCCAGAGGGATCGTAAAGAATCAGTACGGAACCGTCCAACCGCGTGTCGGCTTTGCCTATGACCTCTTTGGAAACGGCAAGACGGTGATCCGCGGCGGCTACGGCATGTTCTTCGAGCGCGTACAGGGCAACGATATCTACGGCACTGACACAAATCCGCCGAATGCATATCAGCCCAGCGTCAGCAACGTCTATTTCTCGAATCCGAATACCAGCGCTAACACTGGGCAGACTGCATCTGCCCCGTTCTTTCCCGGCAATTTCAGCAGTCTGGCCTATCAATACCACAACCCGGGCACGAATCAATTCAGCCTCGGAGTGCAGCACGAACTGGCTCCATCCGTGGTCATGCAGATCCAGTACGTCGGCATGACAGCCTGGCATCAGAACGATGAGCGGGCAATCAATACCCTGCCACTGACAAACACCGACGCCGCTGATCCGAGCAATCCTTATTACGACCGTCAAGGTGTTGCCGGACAATTGCCAAACCCGGCAAAACCGGGTACGAATTTGCCGGCGTTCAACTCAAACCGCTACAGACAGTATCAGGGATTCAGCAGCATCACCCAGACCGAAAATATAACCAACAGCAACTACAACTCCTTCCAGGCCGGGATCCGTATGCAGAACAAGCATGGATTGACTGTACAGTTGTCCTACACCTGGTCCCACGAAATTGATATCCAGAGCGGCGATCTTACCTCCACGACTCAGCAGGGTTCCGGTGGGCAGATCTCCGATCCGTTCAACATCGAATACGACCGTGGCTCCGGCACGATCGATCGCCGGAATGTATTCAGCGCAAACTACATTTACAATGTGCCCTTCTTCCTGCACTCCCAGAGCGCACTCTCCCGCGCATTGCTCGGTGGATGGCAGTTCTCCGGCATTACCACAGCCCAGAGTGGCAACCCTGTCAACGTAACGTATTCTCCAGACACCCTCGGGCTGGGCGGCAACACAACAAACCGTCCCAATTTCCTGGCGAGTGCGAGGAGCTACCCGAAGAAGCAACTGGCATGGTTCAATAAGTCTGCTTTCGAAGCCCCCACTGCTCCATGGGCGGGAGGACCTAATCAAGGATTCGGGAGCGCCCACAAGGATGCGATCGTCGGTCCTGGGCTCTTCAATTGGAACCTCAGCCTCTTCAAGGACTTCCACCTGACTAAGGGTGAAGGGCCAGTGATCCAGCTTCGCGCTGAATCCTACAACACCTTCAACCATACGGAGTGGAACAGCATCGACACCGGATTTACAGATGGCAACTTCGGACAGGTGACGTCGACGTATGATCCACGCACCTTCCAGTTTGGCGGAAAGTTCCTCTTCTAGGAAATTCTCCGCCTCCATCAACGCAGTGAAGCGTCATGCTTCACTGCGTTTTTTATTTCTGCGGCGATTTGCTCTCCGTATGAGTGCCAAATCACCTTGATTGCACGCCTTGGATCGGTACCTGTTGACGGTCGTCGGAGCGAACCCCGGCAATCCCGCTCTGTGTCTCAGCCTAAGTCAACCGTCGGAGGTCGCTCCAGGCTCTCCAATCTTTGGAAACCGCCTGCTTGCGAGCGACGGTGCCTTCTGGCGGCGGCAACGGAATATCGTCTAGCCAAACTTCCACCATACCGCTATGACTAGTTATGCCTCCATCATGTTGAAGTGTATCTCCAAACAACTTTCGGAGTGGCGCGTTGGGGAAGTACGTGATATCTCCAGCGTTCGGCGAACTGTTCACATCGTCCTGCACGTAGCGCAACACCCTACCGCCGCCGCGTCGCGCATCACCCTGAACGAATACACTCTCTCCATGCGGATAAGATGGTGTTAAGTGCCCGATTGTCATTGCTCGAGTTTCTAATTTGGGAAAAATCCCCATCGCTCGTAAGAGGAAGCGGACGATCCCTGGTGCGCCGTGGCTGCAGTGGTTTGCTCCGAACTTACCGCCCGGCTCCGGGGGCCAATTGGCATCGGAAGCATCGTCGAGCGTGGTCAGCCGTTCTGAGGAGAGAGCACTGACGACATCCGCGACGACTTCCGTGTAAACCTCGAGCCCGGTAGCAACGTACAGTTCACTCAAAAAATAACCGATACCAGCCGGAGCGTGAGCGAAGCCAAGATATCAAGGAACTGCGCGTGCTGGCCGAGCGCTGGCGCGTTCAACAACACCGTCAGGCCACACTCTTCGCTGGGTTATCGACCGCCCGCACACCGAGGGCGTGGCTGACCAGAACTCCCACGAGCATGGAGAAGTGGAAACCGCTTCGCGCTTCCCACTTCTCCACACCCCAGACGGCGGCTACTTGAACTCAGAAGTAGCTGCGCTACACTAACTCATCCACCGGCACAAAAGATCGGGCAATTCACGAGCGCGTCGCTGTACGCAGGCGCGGTGTGATTTTCCAGGCCGGTGAACTCCCCGAGCTCCGCGACATCGACCTTGTAGGCGCAGCGTGTTTGGGATTGGTGATGTTGGCGAGCCATTCCAACTCAGGAGGAATATCGACGAGGGCGTTGGATTCGGCGGGAGTT
>Ga0207050_1080_pt1 | contig 17443 bp, 16 predicted proteins | sample Alteio_BWMinCont_64_FD_153291 | JGI IMG/M metagenome (GOLD analysis project Ga0207050, IMG submission 153291) | Enriched cells from forest soil in Barre Woods Harvard Forest LTER site, Petersham, Massachusetts, United States -... | ecosystem: Environmental > Terrestrial > Soil > Temperate forest >...
CCGTGTTCAATTTTCTGTTCCTTGAGTCAGCACTTTGAGGTATCGTTCGATCTCGTCCCACCGGCCATGCCGCGCCGCCAACGACACATAACCATCTGGCCGCACCAGCCATAAGCCGTCTCGCTCAAAGGGCGCGCGCAGATTCGGCTCCAGGAGATCGGAATATTTCGCGATCAACGCAGACCCTCTTCCATCGCCTCCATCCGCATACAGAGCAAACCGTGGCGTATCTCCAGCTCCGACGCACGGATTATCAACGTCGACCGGAGCACGTTCCCCTTCCTTCGGTCCTGCCCCCGCATACTCGCCGCCACCATTCAACGGGCTCTCCGGATAACCGATCGACAGCTCCGTCAGCACATCGGCAATCTTCTTCTTCACCGGCGATAAGCCGAAGATGAATGAAGTAATGCGGTTTCGAACGGATTGCTTGAAGTCGCCCCTCATCAAAGCAACTTCCGTGATCCGGCCCGCTCCCTTGAGCACATCGTCAGCGATCGGACTCCGCTCGGCGCTATAACTGCCTAACAAGGTCTCTTCGTCGCCGAGACCACGACTCACCAGCGCCAGCTTCCATGCAAGGTTAAACGCGTCCTGTATCCCCGTGTTCATCCCCTGCCCACCCGCTGGACTGTGGATGTGCGCCGCATCGCCCATCACAAATACGCGGCCCGAGCGATAGTTCGCCACCTTCCGTTCATTGATCGTGAATCTCGTAAGCCATATCGGATCCGAGGCCGTAATGCCTCCAGGGCCACGCACATCGAGTATTGTCTGAACATCCTCCATTGTAGGATTCTCTGGAGCCACGCCCGCTTGCATCAGTCCCGAATCCGCAATCACGCGATAACGTGATCCTAAGATCGGAAACACCGCAAGAATCCCCTCCGCGTGCCACGCAATCAATATCTCTTCAGGATTCGGCACATCGCTCAGATGAACGTCCGCAATAACCCAACTGCTCGGCATCGTCTCGCCGGCAAACTCCATGCCGAGTTTATGACGAACCGTACTATGGGCTCCATCGCTTCCAATCAGCCATCCGCTCTCAAACGTCTCTTCCGTTCCGTCCAGATGACGCAGAGTCGAAGTAACACCGTCCGCCGAAGCAACAAAATCCGTCAGCTCAATATTCCGTTCGATCTTCACTCCCAGCGAAGTCACAAAATCTCCCAGCAGTTTTTCGGTATCGCACTGCGGCATCATCAGGGCATAGGGATGCGGAGTCTTCACTCCATCCACCGTGACTCTTGTAATGGGTTCCTTGCCGGCAGTGACGTTGACCGCTATAACTTTTTTGCCCGTGGTCAGGAATGGCGCCGTGCATTCCATTCGATCCATTAGCTCGAGCGTGCGGCTCCACAAAACCAACGCCTTCGACTTGTCCGTCCGCTCAGGACTCTTCTCAACCAGGCGTACCGAAATGCCATATCGCGCTAGATCAGCCGCCATCGCCAGGCCCACTGGCCCCGCGCCTGCAATCAATACATTTGAGTTTGTAACTTTCATCGTCCTTCTCCTTTTGTCATTAAAGTGAGAGCCGTCTCCAGAGTCCGAGCAGCGCGCCGCTCTCCATCCTTCCGCGCCGTCGCAAGATCAACCATCGCCATCCCCACCGACATCGCATGCAGTTGATAGCAATGCTCATCCGTAGGCTCGATATTCAAATTCCTAAGCAGCTTCCCGGCGCGAAGAATAATGCCATCCGCCAGCTCACGAAACAGCTCACGCAACGCTGGCTCCTGATCGGCCGCCTGTACGAGTGCCATAAGCCGATCTCTCCACGCACCAAACTATTTCCGAAATAATTCGGAAGAAACTCTCCACGTCTTATCGAGAATAAGCACGCTGGTGCGATGAGACCATAGAGGTCACTACACGCATGACCGTGTGGTTCTACACAATCCAGTAATGACCTTGTGCCCGGGCGATTGGTGGCACGGCGGATCCGCCCGATGGTTCGAGCGCTCGGTGGCTTCGTGGGTAAGGGATTGCTTCAGTTCGTTGCACCCAACTCAAAGATCAGTAATGGTAAACGTTAGGTTCCTATCGGGACTGCCCGCGTGAGATGACGGACAGCCGGACTAAGTTCTCCGGGCAGTTTCGATAGGATCGTTTGAAGTGAGCCGATGCGGCTTGCGGCGGACGCGGTGATCTACGTACGCCTATGGGATTTCAATTGTAGGTATATGATTACAGAGCGCTTGCTTGGAAACTGCAAATCGGTCGCACATGCAACAACAATGATGTTCATGGCAAGCCCAGTATAGAGATCAGCCTAAAATCTGACCAGACGCCGTGACGTCGATCGTCGCCGCCGCGGCAGCGCCCGCCGCGCAGCGGCTTAGTTCAAACGCCCTTGCATTGAGTAATGTTCGGTTGGTCGGCTACACGGAAGTTTCGCGGCCCCCCCCCCGTTACTTCTGGTTGCCGGTATGCGTATCAAAAAAGGGGTTCACGCTCAAATTCGATTGGCGTGGTATTTCAGGATCAATTTGTCTGTTGCAAATAACGACCGTTTTTCCTCCTGGCTTAGCGGTTCGTCTATCTGTAGTCCTTTCGGCGGTTTAATTTCCATCCTTGCACGGATCGAACGGCAGACTTAACGTATCTTCAACCGAATTTGCTGCCATGATCTCCTTCTCTGGTCTCACGAACGACGTTTTTATAAGTTACGCGCACTCCGACAACACTGAGGAGTGGGTAGACCGTTTCCATGAACGTCTTCACAACAAATTGCGGCAACTTGATCGCAGAGCACCGTTCACGATTTGGCGTGATCCCAAGCTCACTGGAGCTGATGTTTTCACTGAAGAAATAGATCGGCAGATCAAATCATCGGGGATTCTGATATCAATTCTTTCTCCAAATGGTCTTGATTCAAGTTGGTGCCAGCAGGAGCGTCAACGCTTTCAGCGCGCGGCGAACTCGACGGGCGGGCTCCGACTAGGAACAAAGATGCGGGCTATTCGGGTAACGAAAGCCCCCTGCGATGGAGATCGCGACCGACAAATCTTCGGCACACTTGGCTATGAATTTTACGTGCGCTCTCAAACGTCTGGCCGGTTCTCGCAGTTTCATCCTGAGTCTCCTGAATTCGATGCTCTGGTCTTGGACCTTGCGCAAGAAGTTTATGCTCTGCTCCAAGAACTACGAGGCCGGTTGCTAAGTCGGTCTTCTGATCTTCGCGTCTATGTGGCTCCAGGGCATTCGGATTTTGACCATTGGCTTACCCGAATCACAGATCAACTTACTGGCTTAAATTGCCAGATATTGCCCGACGCACGACCCAGCACGAACTTCTCTGCAGGTGCCATTCAGGACTCGCTGACAGGGTGTCTATTTTCAGTCCACCTTGTGGGGCCGAAGCGCGGTCTGATTCCTCAGGACGAAGAGCTGCCTATTGAACTGTTGCAAATAACATATGCTCGTTCTGCTGGGATCGACCGAATCATCTGCCAAATCGGAGAACCGCATGCCGATTGGCCGGATCTGGCGAAGCCGCAAGGATTACGGGGGAATGAAGACCTCGTTCGCTCAACCACTCCTGATGATCTTCTTCAGATTTTGGAAGATCGGATCGGATCGTTGCGTAAAGTTGCAACGAGCGCAGCTGGTGATCTCCCCATTGTGTATGTGATCTGCAGTCCCTCCGAATGGGATGACGCCCTAAGCCTGAAGAGCTGTCTTGAATCAGAACAAGGTTGTGCAGCTATGTTGCCGATACGTGATGTGAACGACACGAGCGTACGCTTGCGGGATCATCGAGAAACCCTGAAAACGTGTCAATCAGTACTTGTTTATTGGGGTGCCAAATCTCCAGCATCCTGGTTCCGCGAGCAACAGCGCGAAGTGATTGGGGCACGCAAGAAGCGCCGCACAAGGGTGCTTCCAGCGCTTTTCCTAAGCTCGTCTCCATGCGCCGATCCGGCAGCCGATGCTTTACCTGGCTTGCCTTTTCATCAGGTGTCGAGTCTGGACTGCTCGGATGTGCGTCGCTTTTTTCGTTACTTGGCGATTGGCAGTGCGAACGGCGGCACCAAATGAGTATTGCCGCTTCCGTAGCTGAGCCCTTTCCCGGATTGCGGCCCTTCACTGCAGAGGAGTCTTACCTCTTCTTCGGTCGTGACGAACAGGTTGAAGAACTGTTGCTTCGTCTGGCGGGCAGGCGGTTTCTAGCTGTGGTGGGCACCTCGGGAAGCGGCAAGTCTTCATTGATTCGTGCGGGGCTGATACCGACTGTACAACGCGGTCATTTGGGCCCTCCGAGATCGAAGTGGGTTGTTGCGACCGTATCACGTCCGGGTCTCAATCCGATGCGAGGACTTGCTTCCGCGCTTAGTGCAGCATTCGGGTTCACAGACTCGCAGACGAGTGATGTTGAGGAAACTTTGGAGAAGAGCAGCCTCGGGCTCGCTGAACTTGCTCGCGCCCACCTTAGGCAAGATCAAAAGCTGCTAATCCTTGTCGATCAATTCGAAGAACTATTTCGTTATCGCAAGCAATCCGGCGATGAAGGAAGGGTCAAGTCTACAGCATTCGTCAAGCTGCTGCTTTATGCCACCGGAGAAAGCGACCTCGTCTCGTCTGCCTCTCAAGATTCTGTCTACGTTGTTCTGACGATGCGGTCAGACTACGTCGGTAAATGCGCGCAGTTTCGCGGTCTTCCGGAAGCATTGAACGATTCGCAGTTCCTCGTGCCCCGAATGTCTCGTGACCAGTTGCGCGAGGCAATTGAGGGGCCAGTCGCATTGGCGGGCGCAGATATCTCCGACGAGCTTGTGGATCGCCTCTTGAACGACGTTGGGGACGACCCCGATCTGCTTCCGGTTTTGCAGCACGTGCTATTCAGGCTTTGGGAAGTATCCGGCCGGTCGCGTGAACAGCGGAAATCTCTCGACCTCCCACATTACAAGGACGACTCGATACGTGGCATCGATCAGGCTCTGAATCTTGATGCTGATGCGGCCTTGGGTAATTTCAAGGATGATGCAGCCGCTCAAGAGATCGCACGCCGCATGTTTCAACGCCTCGTGGAGCCGGGCGCGGAAGAAGAGGAAAGTCGTCGGCCAACTCGCCTGTCCGAGATTGTTAGGGTATGCCGAGCACCAGAGGAACAAGTCCGTAAGATTTTAGAGGTCTTTGTCGAGCGCCGGTTCGTTACACTCTCAGCCGATTCCGATCCGCTGGTTGATATTTCACACGAGAGTCTCATCCGGCAGTGGCAACGGTTAAAGCAATGGGTCGGACAGGAGGCGCAGTCTGGGTCCATCTACCGGCGGTTGTCCGATAGCGCCATAAAGAAGCGCGCCTTGTACCGAGGTCCTGACCTCGCAGAAGCCTTGCTATGGGAGAAGAAAGAGTCACCGAATTCTGATTGGGCATCTCGCTATGGGGATAGTCCCAATAAGTTTCATAATGCGATCAACTTTCTCAGGCGTAGTGAACGACGACATTCGGTAGAACGGGGACTACTGTTCACGGGTTTTGTTGTTGCCGTGTCAGTGGCCGTTGTCTTTTATTTCCTATACCGAAACGCCAAAGAGCAAAGGCATGCAGCCGAAGAACAGAGGCAACGAGCTCAGCAGCAGACCAATGTTGCTGAGGAGCAGAGACGAGTCGCGGAGGCGGAGAGACGTGACGCCGAAGAGCAAAAGCACACAGCCGAAGAACAACGGCGACGAGCTGAACAGCAAACGAGTGTTGCTGAGGAGCAACGACGGGTCGCGGACGTGGAAAGACGTGACGCCGAAGAGCAAAAGCATACAGCCGACTCACGCGGACTAGCTGCGGCTGCTCAGTTGGGTCGAAGCACTTACTCTGATCGGTCATTGTTGCTAGGCATCGAAGCATTCAGGACAGCACCGACGTTCGAGGCTCGTAATGCTCTGCTAACCGGCCTTCAGAATAATCGCGGACTCGTGACTTCCTTCTATCACGACGATCCCGCGTGGAGCGTGGCGTTCAGCCCGGATGGCAAACGGCTGGCCTCCGCGGGTTCGGATAAGACGGTCCGTCTATGGGATTCGGAGACCCACCGTTCTTTGAAAGTACTGCGAGGACATACTGATTCTGTACAGACGGTCGCGTTCAGTCCCGACGGCAAAACACTGGCATCGGGAAGCGCGGACAAGACAGTGCGTCTGTGGGATGTGGCGACGGGGCAACCCTTGGGAGAACCACTGCAGGGGGATGCTGGCTATGTGCTTTGCGTGATTTTCAGCCCGAATGGCAAACTGCTGGCCACCGCGGGTTCGGATAACACGGTCCGTCTATGGGACGCAGAGACCCGCCATCTTTTGGAAGTGCTCCGAGGACATAAAGATTCTGTGGAGACCGTCGCGTTCAGTCCCGACGGCAAAACACTGGCATCGGGAAGCCAGGACAACACACTACGTTTGTGGGATGTAGCGACAGGGCAACCCTTGGGAGAACCACTGCAGGGGCATACTGATTCCGTCTGGACCGTGGCATTCAGTCCAGATGGCAAACTGCTGGCCTCAGGAAGCCACGACAGTACAGTGCGTCTGTGGGATGTGGCGACGCGAAGGCCCTCGGGAGAGCCCTTACAAGGACATACGGCTTACGTGTTGAGTGTGGCATTTAGTCCAGACGGGAAGAGGTTGGCGTCGGCTAGCACGGACAAGACGGTGCGGCTGTGGGATGTGGACCGCCATACACCGTTGGGAGAACCCCTGCGGGGGCACTCCGGTTACGTACTAAACGTAGCGTTCAGCCCGGATGGCAAGCTGCTGGCCTCAGCGAGTTGGGACAAGACGGTGCGGCTGTGGGATGTGGCGACGTTCCAGCCTCTGGGAACACCATTTTTTATGGCAATGTCACGGGGGGACATTGGTCCGGTGTATAGCGTGGCTTTCAGCCCAGATGGCAAGCTGCTGGCCTCAGCCGGTGAAAACAATCCGGTTCGGCTGTGGGACGTGCGGACCCGCCTCCCGGTGGCGGAACTGGGGGGAAGACCATGGGGCGCATGCAGAGTCGCTTTCAGCCCAGATGGCAGGCTGCTGGCGAAAGCGAACGACGATAAGACAGTGGAATTGTGGGACGTGGCGACCATGCGGTCTTTGGGAGAACCATTGAAGCCACCGCAAGACGGGCGACTAGAGCCCAGAAGATTAGAGCGTTGGTTCAATGGAAAACGCCCAAAATTGGTCCGGGTTGGAATAGTGATGGAGGAACAACCCAGTGTAGCGTTCAGTCCCAATGGCAGGATATTGGCCTGGGGGGCCTGGAGGGGTACCGTTCAGTTATGGGATCTAGAGGCGCGCCGCCCCTTGGGAGTCTTGAATGGACCACCTAATTCCCGAGAGTCTTCCATATCGAGCGTGTCGTTCAGTCCAGATAGCAAGATACTGGCCTCCGTGAGCGAGGAAGGGAAAGTTCGGTTGTGGGACGTGGTAATGCGCCGTTCTCTGGGAACACAATTGCAGGGGCGTACTGGCTATGTGAACAATGTGGCGTTCAGCCCAGATGGCACAGTGCTCGCTTCTGCAACAGAGGATGGCACCGTCCGTTTGTGGGATGTCGCGGCGGGGCGACCTCTGGGAGAACCACTGCAGGGGCATACTGGCTCTGTGAATAGCGTGACCTTCAGCCCAGATGGAAAGCTTCTGGCCTCGGCAAGCTGGGATAAGACGGTGCGGTTGTGGGATGTAGTGAGTCGCCAACCTTTGGGAGAACCGCTGCAAGAACATAGAGGTCCCGTCGAGATCGTGGCGTTCAGCCCAGACGGCAAGAAACTGATCTCCGGGAGTCAAGATGGGACGGTACGGCTGTGGGATGTTAACCCAGACTCATGGATCTCTCGCACTTGCGTCATCGTCAACCGCAATCTTTCCTTGGCTGAGTGGCAAGACACGGGAATAACCCTTCCGTACCAGAAGGTCTGCTCAGAGTTGCCGACAGGCGCGGGCGCGCCGGAGTAAATCTTTCAACTAGCTAGGATCCTGCCCCCTTAATAATCCTTCAAATCCGCATGCCAGTTGGTCCAACAACCATACTGTTCGCGAGAGCTGTAAAGCTAACGTACACCGTTGTGGAACACAAATCGATGACAAGTGGACGAACGAAGAATCAGTGGGTTGGAGTGTTCCAAAAGGGTCCATTTTGTTTTCTTGACATTGTGTCCGAAATTATCTAAGATGTTTATGGTACAGGCGAGGGATTCGGACATGGTTGCAGCAAAGAGGGTCAACGGGCAGCGGGTGGGATACAAGAGGGTTTCGACGGTCGATCAGAACACCGTCCGGCAGCTGGACGGTATGGAGTTCGACAGGGTCTTCGAGGACCACGCGAGTGGGAAGGACACAAACAGGCCGGAGCTACAGCAGGTGCTGAAGTACGTCCGGACAGGCGACACGCTGGTTGTTCACAGCATGGACAGGCTTGCTCGTAACCTCGGTGATCTGCTCAAGACCATTGAGGGTCTGAATGCTCGTGGTGTGGTCGTGGAGTTTGTCAAGGAAGGTCTCGTTTTCACGGGTGAGGATTCGGCTATGTCAAAGCTGATGCTGGCCATCATGGGCGGGGTCGCTGAGTTTGAGCGCGCAATGATTCGCGAGCGGCAGCGTGAGGGTATCGCGTCTGCGAAGGCACGCGGTGTGTATGCCGGGCATGGTCGTCCATCGAAGTTGGAAGCTGACCAGGTTGCGGCGATTCGTGGCCGGGTCGATGGGGGTACGAATATCGCGACTCTGGCTCGTGAATACGGCGTGTCGCGTCAGACGCTGTACCGGGCGCTGGGGGAGTAAAGAAAAGCTTCTAGCGGGCTGGTCTGAAATTACTTAACCTCTTGAAGCCAACTCCAAAACTTATCCCCACTTTCCTTCTTCTTGTGGACCACATCGTGACACACGTTGCACAACGTTAGCAGATTTTCTTTGTTGTTCGTGCCACCATCTTTGTGGTGCTCGACATGATGAACTTCGATAAATTGCTTGGGGTCACCGCTCACGCGATTCTTCAAAATTCCAAGCACATCGTCGACAAGAAAACTGATCCCGCTTCAAAACATCTGAGTAGACTTCATCCTCGATTTTTCTATCGTGTGCTGGCAATTGCTCGAGACTCTCCAGCACGTATTCGCTGCTGCTCAAATCAGGACGGCCCGTGAGGCGTGTTGCAACACGCCATCCCCTTTCCGTTCGAAGTTCGCCAGTACGGCGACGCCAAGAGCGAATCTTAGCCACATAATCTAGTTCATCGCCCTTCAATGGCTTGCCGACATAATGTGTCAACAAAGCAAGGACCCGGGATTCTCCAGAGCCTTCCTTGCGCCGAATTGAGTTCGCCACTCGCCACTTGTTTGCCTCTTCCTCGTTTGGCGTCACTTCTTCTAGCACGTATTCGTCGGCTCTCAGATTGTCTTTGGATAAACCGGTGTAAATTTTATAGCCGTGTTCTACGCGCAATTCGCGAATTCTGCGCCCATATTCCTTGATACCACTCACCACAGCCAGTTCATCGGCCGTAACCGGCTCTTTGACGAACATCTTTAAATACGCAAGTATTCTTGCGCGTGCCGCCTTCGAGGTTGTGACGGATTGGAGGTGGTAGCGAGATAGAAGGCGCGTACCTTTGGCGATGTTGACAAGGGATCTAACGCGCTCTCGGATAACGGCCTTATCACTGGCCTGCTCGCTGCTGAGATTTCCGAGTTCCCGTTGAATGCTTTCCGCTATCTTCTCGGGGTCTACTGATGGTTTCGACTTAGGGGGAGTCACTCTATCAACTTAGTGACTTTTCTTTAGTAGGGGAAAGCCAATAATAAAAGGGAGAATCTAATTTAAAACCCAAACAGCGTGCTAACGAGTGAGTTCTATCCTTCGTTCTAGATTGAGATTGCCGCGATTGTGATGTTTGAGTTTATTTTGAGGAACGGTTCGGCAGGTCTCGCCCCGTCTCGTTAACGCCTCTTTAACCATTTTCGCAATTGCTCCAGCGAGCGGGGGTGGGACCGCATTGCCGATTTGTTTCGCAATGTCTGTCTTGGTGCCGATGAATATAAACCCATCCGGAAACCCCATCAGTCTGGCTGCTTCACGATGCGTTATCGGTCTGTGCTTCTGCGGATGTAGGTACCGGCCTTTCTCTGGCTTGAAGAATTCGGTGCGGATTGTCACAGACGGACGATCCCACCAAAGCCGCCCAAAGAGATCAGTCCCGCCGGATGTCTTACGAATCCAGCAGGCAGGCGTTAAGTGTTTCGCATTCCTTTGCAAGTCAAACCGGTTACCGCCCGGCGGCACAGCCTTATAACGAGCGACACTCTTCGGGGTTGGATTGCGGCCAAAATGCAAATTGTGCGGCGGTTCCTCATCTCGAATCTCGGTTCCTCGGGGTTCGCCCAGATTACTGATCACCTCCCTGACCGTCCGCCATACCGGCAACCTGGAAACGGTTCCTGGTGCTGAATGAGTGGCGGGCGGGGGGAATTGAGGGGCCATCATGTGCATCTTCCACCCGACGACTACAGTCCTGCGCCGTGTCTGTGGAGCGCCGTAGTCGGCAGCATTCAGGATCGCTTCCGTTGTTTCAAACTCCAGTTGCCGCGCCCGCTCCTTGATCTCGATTAGTTCCGGAGACCGATACAACTCACTCACGTTTTCCATGACGAACATCCTGGCACCGGATAACTCGACAACGTCCAGATACGGTTCCCACAAAGCTCGCCGGGCATCTCCGCGCCGTTTCTTGTTAAGTAGGCTGAAACCTTGGCATGGCGGGCCGCCGATGACGACATCGGCTTGGGGTATTTGGGGATCGGTTTGCAGCCAGTCCTCGATATTACAAGGGATATTGCTACCATCGAAATTCTCGGAATGCGTTTTGATCGACGAATCATCGTTGTCTATCGCGAGCACGCTCTCAAATCCGCCGCAGAATTCCTTGTCGACAAAACCGAGAGTCATTCCGCCAGCGCCACAGAATAGGTCAATGAGTCTGAGCAATTTGTTTGTCACCCTCCCGAGTCAGGCTCAAGAATTCAACGAGTTGTCTTTCCAATTCGCTGGCGCTGCGGGTCTCGCATTCCCAGATGGTCAACACCTTCCAACCAGCATCGATCAACTTCCCGACAGTCCGTGCGTCGCGTTCTTGGTTCTTTGAAAGTTTCCTGTCCCAGAATTCTCGATTGGAAGAGGGACGCTGACCGCGTGTGCAATCGTGCCCGTGCCAAAAACAACCGTGGACGAAAATCACTTTCTTCCTGCTCCTGAATACCAGATCGGGCCGCCCAGGAAGAGTTCGGATGTGAAGCCTGTATCGATACCCGAGAGCGAAGGCAAGTCGCCGAACGATCATTTCGGGTCTGGTGTCCTGGGATCGTACCCGGGCCATGATCTCGGAGCGCCTTGATTGAGGTACCGTATCCACACGTCACTGATCTTCTGCCCATTCCCCTAGTTCGACGATCCTCACCAAAAGGTTAGACCCTGCCACAGCTTGCGCCTGTGTAAAACCCGGGCCGGAATCTCTTCAATCAACGAGACGAGAACAAATTTTCGCAAAGCCTACTGCTTTTCAATCTTCTTCGGCACCTTCCGAAACACCCGATTGAAAATCTCGTGCGCTAACTCGACGGACTCCTCAATCGCGTGACTGGTCGGGATCACCCTTGTGTTGACCTGCTTCTCTCGTGCAAGCCTGATACCCGCGATCATGCACGCGCCCATGTAGATCAGCGCGCGATTCGGACGCGGCATGTGTGCGTTGGGGTCGAACATCGCTTACCTCGCGCCACCCTGTGCGCTCCGCACGGGCTTCCTAGTCAACGCATAGGACACTCTGCCCTGAAACACTTCGCTCGGCAGGTAGCGCCGGTGCTCGCTGCACAACGGACACTTGACCGCGATCCATGAAGCAGGCAACGTCTCGACCATCGCCGCATCCCTTGCAGCGGATCACGAAGTCGCGCCAGCTTTGCGGACCCTGGGACATGAGTCAAGAGTAGGCGAAGAAGAGGCGAATATCAAGCCCGGGAAAAGCCCTTTGTACAATGTTGTACACAGGGCTCTATAGTCAATTCTCTTTAAGTAATTGATTACAAATAACTTGGTGCCGAAGAAGGGACTCGAACCCCCACACCCTTGCGAGTACATGGACCTGAACCATGCGCGTCTGCCAATTCCGCCACTTCGGCACGCATGTGATGTCCAGCGCGAACGGCTGGACTGGCAGCAGTTCCTAGTGTTACAAAGGCGTCCATCTGTGTCAAACGCGCGTCCGCTGAGCCCCCGTCCCGGCGCGGAACCAGTTTCACCACTGTTTCATTTGCGTTCCAGCAGGCATCAAAAATCTCAGAAAACCTAAGGATCAGGACTCCAAGATGACCGATTCCACCGGTACGCCCCCCATCCCGATCGAACACGCGCAGGAGATACGCCGCCTCTCTCACGACCTCAGCAATGCCCTCGAAATCGTCCTCCAGACCAGCTATCTCCTCGGCACCGTTGATCTCGACGAAAACGCCCGAAAGTGGCGCTCCATGCTCGACGGGGGAGTCCAGAAGGCCACGGATATTAACCGCCGCCTGCGCGACTTCGTCCGCACCAATAGTTAGTCCAAAAAAACAAACGCCGCGGCTTTATCCGCGGCGTCGTGGCCCTGCACTCTGTCTTCTACGCTAGTTTTGCGTCCAGCGTAATCTCCGTATTGCCCTTGAACAGCCGCGAAATAGGGCATCCCGCCTTCGCATTGCTGGCCGCCGTTTCAAACGCCGACTCGCTTGCTCCCGGAACCTTGGCCCGCGTCGTCAGGTGGATCGACGTAATCGTAAATCCGGCGTCCGTCTTCTCGAACTTCGCCACCGCCGTTGTTTCCAGCGACTCGGCAGTCAGTCCCGCCTCTCCAAGCTGGGCACTCAAAGCCATCGTGAAGCAGCCCGCATGCGCTGCTGCAATCAACTCCTCAGGATTCGTTCCAATGCCATCGGCAAAACGCGTGCTGAAAGAATATTGCGTCTCCTTCAGAACTCCGCTCTGGGTCGAGATCGTTCCTTTGCCATCCTTCAAGGCGCCATGCCACACGGCGCTCGCTTTGCGTTCCATAAACAGCTCCTCGTAATGTTGGGAATTCAACCAGGCCGGTTAACACTATTCAAATCGCGACACCGACATATCTGTGCCGAACTTGAGAATAACCAAACCTGCTCCCTCCGTCGAATTTGCAAACCAGGAACCTCGGCCGCGAAAACATTCCACCGCGTCCACCGCCTGCAGTAAGCTATTGCGGTGCAGCCCTCAGCCATCTCCGGCGCTTCCGAGCAACCCCCTCCAGCAACGCAGACAACCACGCCACCGGAGCATCACTCCGTCTACTGCCCCAACTGCTCGCACCACCTCCACGGACACCGCTGCAAGCTCATCTGCGCGCAGTGCGGCTACTATCTGAGCTGTGCCGATTACTACTAAGCGCAAAGTCCCGCAATCAGTCGCCACCCTCGATGCCGCCCGGCGCGCTCTCCACCAGTTATCAGATCGGGTAAGAGCGCGAACCCAGCGCGGCTTCTTCAAGAACTGCGCTGGTGACACCTTCCTCGGCGTCCCCACCGCATCGGCGCGCAAAGTCGCGAAGGAATTCGCGCATCTCCCCCTGGCCGACATCCGCAAGCTCATGGGATCGGTTGTTCACGACGAACGTTCGCTGGCCCACATGATCCTGCGCATTCAGTTTTTGAAAGCCAGCGAAGCTGGCCAGGAAAAGATTTTTAGCTTCTACCTGCGCAACCGCCGTTTCATCCGCGACTGGGACGGTGTGGACGACAGCGCGCCCTACATCGTCGGCCCCTGGCTCCTCACCCGCGACAAGAGCCTTCTCTATGAACTGGCGAAATCGTCGCGCCTCTGGGATCGCCGCATCGCCATCGTCTCCACCTGGTGGTTCATTCGCAACGGTCACGTCGACGATACCTTCGCGCTCGCCGAAATCCTCCTCCATGACTCCGAGGACCTGATCCACAAGGCCACCGGCTGGATGCTGCGCGAAGCCGGCAAGAAAGACCTTCGCGCCCTTGAGAAATTCCTGCGCCGGCATCATGTCACCATGCCGAGAACCAGCCTCCGCTATGCCATCGAACGGTTCCCGCCCGAGAAGCGCGAAGTCTACTTACGGCGTCGGAACGCTATCCCTTGACTTCTTTGCCGTGCTGCCTGCCTTCGCGCAGCAACTGATTCGCAACCAGTAACTCACCAATCAGACTCTTGAGTCGCGCATTCTCCGTCTCCAGCTCCACCACCCGCTCGGCCAGGCGGAAGGATGTCGGCTCATCACTTTGGACGGCAAGCGCCCTGTCTTCTGTGCCCTGTTCCCTGAACCCTGTTCCCTGCCCTTCCATCACACCCGCTCGATCTCTTTCGCCGCCGCGTCCAGGATCTCCGCAATCTTCCCGAGCTGCTCGGTCGAAAGATCGCCCCGCCCGAATTTCAGCTTCAGCGCCAGTTTGCAGTTGTGCATCGCCCGCATAACTTCAGGAGCCCTGCGGCTGCCGTATGTCTCGCCCATTTGCCGGATGCGTCCCAGCAGCTCATCGATGCGCGACTTGTGCGCCTCGAGCTCGGCTCTTCCCGCCTCGGTGATCGTGTACTGCTTCTTGCCGCCTTCTGTCGTCGCCGTCGCGAAGCCCTCATCCTCAAGCTGGTTCAGCGTGGGATAGACCACTCCGGCGCTCGGCGTATACAGACCGCCCATCTTCTCGGCAATGCCCTTCATGATCTCGTAGCCATGGCTCGGCTTCTCTGCGATATAGCTCAGGATCACCAGCCGCAGCTCGCCGCCGTCGAACAACCGTCCTCCGAATTCGCCTCCGAACTGGTGCCGTCCATGCCGCCCCCAGCCCTCACCCATCTCGGCCCAGAAGCCGCCTCGCCCGCCGCGAAAATGCTTCCACGGCCCGCAGTGTCCTGCCCTTTCTTCAACTTGCCTTTTATCGTGTCTTCCAAACATCTGTAATTCTCCTTAAAAACATTCTTACGATGTATCGTAAGTTACATCATAAGATATATCGTGACTGCATTTCGATGCAAGAAAATTTACGCAATTACCAGCGGAGGTCGTCTCTCCGAAGCAACGCCAGCCCGGAACAGCCTTTCTAACCAGACAAAGCCCCGAAAGTTCCAGCTCCGAGGAGAACTGCTCGAATGGCCGAACATGCCGAAACCGTCGAATTCTGGAAGGGTGCCGTCATCGGAACCCTCTTCGGACTGGTGGCCGCCGCTTACGCTCGCGGGGATTTCCGTCGCCTGTTCACCATGGCTCCCTGCGCCGAACCTCAGCTCGCCACAATTCCGCCCGTGAACTCCAAAGCCGCCTTTCGCGACCACTCCGCAGAACTGAAACTGCGCCGTGAGGCTTCCGAAAATGCCGGCGATCCCACCCAGCTGTCGTCCGCGGCTCTTGGCCCCGTAGCTCTCGCCGACGATCTGACCCCGCAGGCCATCTCCATCGAGCGCCCCGGCGGCGCGCCTGGCCCCGCTTCCGCCGCAGAGCTCCTTGAAGTTCCCGGTCACCCCGGCCAGCTGATCGACCACTCCGATGCAGCTCAGCGCGTCCTCTCAGCAGCGCGCACACACCAGCTCGGCAGCAGCCAGCATCTCGGTTGACCGGAAATCAAAACTCAGCAGACCCGCGCGGTGTGGACTTCAGGCTGACTGTGGACGTCGATTGGCTCTTTCCGACCTCATCGTGCGTCACCCACGTGCCCTTGAGCCGGTAAAACCCGGTTTCCTGCTTGCTGCGCGCATCGCTGCGCACGATCACGCCGTCGAACGAATACCAGATCCCGTGAATCTGCTTGGTCGTAAAGGTCAACCGGTCACCGTTGATCGTGGAGCGGTCGAAGAAGTACGTCAGCGCCGAGGTCTGCTGCTCTGTCAGCTTCGAGATATAGAAGTCGAGAATGCCGTTCTCGATCGTGATCTGCACCACCGACCCGGTCTCGTCCAGCATGTACTCGCCTTGGGCCGAGGCCGGTAGTGTGGAAGTCCCCCGCTGCTTTCCTGCCGGGACGCCCGGCTGCACCGCGACGCCGTTCCCGGAATCCGACCCGGCCACGCGATGATGCAGTGCCGGTTCCGTAGCCGTCTGCGCGATGCCGGCCGAGGCCCACATCACGAGCACTGCAACCGCGATCCGCACCGATACTCCTTGAGTCAGTTCCCCTGGCTCTTCTTGCGGGCTGCCTCGAACTCGTCGCCGTTCTGCCAACCCACCGTCTGAGGCAATGACGAAGCTTCCCACCCAAGAATTAACCCGAACCGCGCCATTTTGGCATCGCCGCGAAAATCCATATTCGCGTGATATTCGTCCGATGGCTGGTGGTAGTGGTGCGCGACGTAATCTTCCGCCTGCGCCTTGCCCCACGCGGCATCGTGACCCTCGAACAACGTCCCTTGCCCGACAGAAAACGCCGGGACACCCGCCCGCGCAAAGCTGAAGTGGTCCGAGCGATAGTAATGCCCGGCGCCCGGAAACTTGTCCGGCTCAAGCGTCAGATCGAAAGCCTTGGCCGTCTTCTCCACCACGGGATAAAACGTAGTGCGCTCCGCCCCGCTCACCTCCGCTGCCAGCGGAACCCCCATAGGCATCAGCATGTCGTAGTTCAGATCGAGCGCAATCTGCGCCGCCGGCACCGGAGGATGCATTCCCAGGTACTGTGATCCCAGCAGCCCCTGCTCCTCCGCCGTCACCGCCGCGAAGAAGACACTGTGCGGCGGCTTTGCAGTCGCATCCGCAAAGGCCCGTGCCAGCTCCAGCAGAATCCCGCATCCCGTCCCGTTGTCCGCCGCCCCGTTATAGATGTTGTCGCCCTTCAGGTCCGGATCGATCCCCAGGTGGTCGTAGTGTGCCGAATAAATCACCGCCTGATCAGGACCGGTGGTATCCGTACCCGGCAGCTTGGCAATCACGTTGTCCGACTCATAGTGCCGCACCCGGCTCGCCACATGAGCTTTCAGCCGCACCGGCAGCTCGAACGAATGAAATCCCGGCTTGCCTGCCGCCACAATCTCGTCGTCGACATTCTTTCCCGCCGCCGCAAACAGCTTCTTCGCAACATCCAGCTGGACCCAGCTCGCCGCCTTCAGCGTCGCCGTCGGATCATCCTGCAGGTACGACTTCTCCACCGACTGCGAATTCCGCACCACATCCCACGAATAACTCGCCAGATCCGTGCGATGAATGATCAGCACTCCAACCGCGCCCCGCCCCGACGCCTCTTCGTACTTGTACGTCCAGCGGCCGTAGTAGGTCATCGTCTTCCCTTTGAAGAACGCCGGATCATCCGACGGCGGCTGGTTCACGATCACCAGCAGCACTTTGCCCTTCACGTCCACGCCCGCAAAGTCGTCCCAGTGATACTCCGGCGCGTCGATCCCGTAGCCCACAAACACAATTGGCGCGTCGATATCCGCTGACGCCGCTCCCGTCTGGT
>Ga0207050_1084_pt1 | contig 16787 bp, 11 predicted proteins | sample Alteio_BWMinCont_64_FD_153291 | JGI IMG/M metagenome (GOLD analysis project Ga0207050, IMG submission 153291) | Enriched cells from forest soil in Barre Woods Harvard Forest LTER site, Petersham, Massachusetts, United States -... | ecosystem: Environmental > Terrestrial > Soil > Temperate forest >...
GAAAGAGCTGCCACATAATGATGAGAATCGCGAACGCGGCGACAAAAACCAGCCAAACGTCACGTGTCTTCATGGGTACCTGTGCACGATTCTCTATTGGATAATTCGGACCAGCAAGAACCGGATCGCCACCGCAATCGGGCCGCTGAGGGTAGAGGACGCTCGCGGGCAGATGCTCAACCAAGGAGGCCGCAATAGGGCCTTATCCTCAGCGCACGAATTCGTAACCGTGAGGAATCTAGAGTTCGCTCGTTGACCCCATTCCTACTTCAGTGCAAGCAGCGTCTGGTGACGTCACACAGCTCCCAGGGGCCTCACCGCGCGGAACGCGTTTTGGTGAATTTGAATTTGCGCCCGCACCCAGAACTCATAAACCGTCGATTCGCTTATGTCTCCCGATCCGGAAAAGACAGATATTATCCGGACAAATTCACCCTCCGGGCACTCCCATGAGTATTACCTATTATGGGCGCGACTTCACAAGAAGGGGCCATGGAAGCCTGGTCCGCTCGGCCAGTTCGGGGCATTGTGGGCGGGGTCTTGACGGCGCTGGAATCCAGTGAATAGAAAACGCGTTCCACTTTGTAGTAGAGATGACTTTCGACACGTAAAGGACAGGCAATTTCCAGATGTTCGACGGGGATTTCAAAGAGAATTCCGGCGGCGTGTTCCAAGCGCTCCAGAATGGCGTTGGCCTGGGTGATAAAGCGAGAGGAAAGCGCATTCAGTTGCGCCTGAATCTCTTCATCTTTCCGAGTTCGCCATTTCCGAAAGACCATCTCTACTTTCTCCATCAGAAATCTTCGAGAAGAACGCCGAACGCCCGCCCGCCTACCATTGAGTGCTGTTCCTGGAAGAGCTTCAAGTGTTGCTGCACCTCACGGACGGATGTCTCCACTCGTGCTGTCAGGCCCCGTTCAACTTGGCTGGGCTGGCGTCACGGCGTGCAACCGAAGACGAAGCGTCGATTGAGAGGCTGTTGGCTGTGGACCGGACGGCGTCGTCCGCCACTTCTACAGCGGCGAGATGGCGGACCCTGGGCAAGATCCGCGCGGTGGTCCTGATCTTGATCCTCTCTGGCTGATTCTGGATTTGACTCCCAGAGGCCGCGGCACCGACTGGTCCCCCTAGCTTGAGACGGACTGGCTTGACCGCGGCAGCGGTGTCAGGCCTGCTGCGGCGCAGAAAACTGCGCTTTGAGTGGAATCACCGGACCACTTCGATCCGTAATTCGCAGTGTCGAAAAGTCGGCCTAAGATTCTTCATCGTGACGGTCTAACTTCTGGGCGAAACCGTGAATAGTCATCTAGCGGAGCTTGAGCACTGCGCAATCGCGGAGGCCAGCCGGAGTTGCATCTCATCCCTCAAATCTTTTTGCCTGCCCCAGGGATACGATCCCATCTGTCTATAGTAGAGCGGATAGAAGAATGTCTGCGCACGGGCAAAATCGGCTGCCGGCAGATGCATAAGCAATTGGTCGCGCACTTGGACCGGTAGCTCTTTCGGAGATCCTTCGCCGACCCCGCACGCCAGCACAATGGACTGTGGAGCCATTATTTGGAAAGCGGTTTCCAACTCCCAAAAGACGTTTTCGGACAATTCCGTCACATCGATCACGGTCGCCGAAGCGCCATTCAGGCAGAGTTGGACGATCTCGCGCCAAAAGGAATCGTCACAATGGATGACGAAGACGCCAATATCGAGGTGCCAGCCCCTCCGCTTCTCGATTTTATGGATCACCCTGAGGGTTGTTTCGCGTGCGTTGACCGGGTTCAGGCGAACGTACCCAAGCCGCCGAAGAGCGTAGACGAATACCACTCCGCAGACAGCCACCAATACCCCCAGTATCAACCAGAAGACGACCCTACCTCCAGACGAAGCCAGAGGGTACGGAAAGGCCGGCCCAAACGCGGAAATGAACCCCCTATACATTGCATACAGGACCACGAACGAGCCGAGCATCAGCGGAGTAAAAAGTACTTGTAGCTTGTACGCTGCCATTACAAGGGAACTCTTGAGGGTTGAATCCTGTACGGTTAGTGGGTAGCCGAACCCGCTGCACGCGCCTTGCAATAGCCGGTCAAATCGCGTTCCTCCTTGACGTTTGATGTGGAAACGGCGGAGCCAGAGTATCAGCTTGTCGCCTCTTTGGGAGGCGGTGGTCCAAATGACGAGCAGATACCAAGTCGGTAGCAGAAGTCCGTTGAGGCGGGAAGAATAGAGTCGATAGTGCAGTGCCAGAAAAGTCACAGCTAGACTGGCAATTAACACGATCAAGACACCGTTAATCCGCCTCCTTTGTGCTTGCCGGAGTAGTTGCTGCGCATCGGGCTGAACCGTAATTCCGGATCGTGAGAACCACGAGGAAAGAAACCCCTGGTTCTGTTTTCCAAGCATGTTTTCACTCCGTTGAGGCGCGGTCTACTCGCTTCGACTAGACCGCTCGTGGTCCAGACTATACGCTCAATTTTGGTCCTCATGCTTTAAGTGCGGGGAGCGCCTTACCCGCAATATCCACAGTTTTATGCCAAGTGCAGACTTCATTCCTTTTTTGTCCCACAGGGAGACCTGTGATGTTGATATCTTGGAGGCTCTGTTGAGCGAGCATACGTGTTCTCCATGAAGACATTTGCCAGAGCACGCAAGTCGACTTGCAAAACCTACGGCAGGTTCAGATCCAAAGCGTAAATGTCACGACTGCCGCGATCGCGCAAGAGCAAAAACGAACCGTCCGGCGTCAAACCGCTCCACCCGCCATATGTTCCGGCCGCAACAAAGTTCACAGGGAAAGTTTCCACTTGGCCATTTTTTAACGTCACCCGAATCAAGGCAGAATCTTTACGCCAGAGTGTGTTGCAGTAGATGTACTGACCGTCACGCGACCAAGTGGGGTAGCCCACACCCAACGCAAGCAGAGTTGCCCATTTTTGCGTTCTAGTGTCGAAAAGCACGAGGTAATCCCCTTGGGCAAGCGCCGCCACGTAATGCCCGTCAGGAGACCATTGGGGCGAATACAATCCTTCGGAACCAGGTAGGGTACTGATGAGTTTGTTCTTGAGGTCCAGAATACGGATTTCCATTGAACCCGGCGATCGAGACGTAGAGATCTTGTTGTAGGCAAAGACGACTGCGGTGCCTTCAGGCGACCAAGTTCCTCCCGTTTCCTGGCTGTCCGGGTCGGGAATGAGTATCTCGGGCGCTCCGCCGCCAGGGGAGATCAGATAAATCTTCCACGGCCGATTCGGTTTCGAAATCCCGTGGAAGAGAACTCGTTGATCATCCGGCGACCAAATCGGCATGAAGGCGCGCATGGGTGAAGTGGTGAGTTGGAGCCGCTCGCTCCCGTCGGCGCGGCTTCGCCAAAGCATGCGGTCCGGATAGGTCACGTAGACGATCCATTTCCCGTCATGGGAAAACTGGAGATCGTTCACTGAGATTCCTTCGAGGAAAGGCTCGAACCGCTTGGCTTGTTCATCATAGCGGGTCAGTTCACCGCGCCGCTGCTCTCCCACCACAAACAACTGATTGCCCTCGCGGCTCGGGGTAGGAGAGAAGAAGCTCAGAGGACCGGAAGTCAATCGAATCGGTTGAGAACTCTTCCAGCCCAGCCAACCCGACTTTTCGCGAATCGCCCAGATGTCTCGGCCGCCCTGGTGGGCGGACTCGAAGAAGAAATAGCGGCCATCCGGTGTCCAATTGCCGCAGCCTTCCCGCTGGGAATCGCCCCACCCAGGGAGCAAAGGACGGAGGCCGTGGCCGTCACTTCCGATCTCCCATAAGCTGTTTTGCTGCGGTCTGGGATCGTCTACCACGAAGCGGAGTCGGGTTCCGTCAGGTGACCAGCGGACACAAAAAGCTTTCCGCGGCAAAGTAATCAATCTGCGAACGTCGCTGCCGTCCGAGTTTGCAATATACACTCCCTGCGTGTTTGTATAGGCCACGTGGCTGCCATCGGGCGACCAAGCGGCCGAATACGCTTGCACCTCTCCTACTCGGCGCGAGGTATTATTCACCAAGGACCCCACCCACAGTGACCCAGGCTCCTTCCCATCCCGCAGAAGAAGTTCAGAAGTGCGTGGAAATAGATCTTCCATAATCAAGTCAGAGCGGATCCCGGTAAGGCGTGAACTGTCGCCACCTTCGACCGACACTTGTTCGATAGCTCCTTGGCCTTCAACCCCCTCTACGAAATACAGCCTCAGGCCGTCAGTCAGGAGTTGGTTTCTGAAGACGGTTCCCGAGTGCGTGATCTGTACTACCCGCTTTACCCGGGGCTCAGGTCGAAAAGTGGAAGAGCTGACCAACACAGCGACCACAACGGCAAGTGAGAGACCAGCGCTAACCCCGATCCGGGAGATTCCACGCCTCGTTGGCGGGGGATTGGCCTCAACACTTTTTGGATCTATTGTTGAGCCGGTCGGCATCGGTATTGGCGGTGCCTTGTCAAGCTCTTCCACCGGAGCTATGAAGCGATAGCCACGCTTGCCTACCGTTGCTACGAAGCGCGGGTTGTCGGCGGCATCACCCAGCGCCTGGCGCAATTTGTTAATGGAGACGTTCAGGCTGTGATCGAAATCCACAAATGTGTTGGTAGGCCATAGCCGATGACGAAACTCCTCCCGGGTAACTACTCGACCAGAATTTTCGAGCAGGATGAAGAGGATTTCCAAAGGCCGGTCCTGAAGTCTGGTCAGCAATCCTTCTTTGCGAAGCTCGCGGATTTCCAGATTGATTTCGAACAGACCGAAACGGATCACCCGCCCGGATGGCGATCGCTGGTGCATAAGCACGTCCAGGGTGAACGGAAGTCTAACACGGATCCAGCCAGACGCGTGAGGCAGTGCCAGGGGCAGATGACTGCGTCTTGTACATCACACCAAAGACGCAACTTAGCAGATGACTCCAATTTGACTGAGGGATGTACGTCAGAGTATTGACGAGCCCGATCATCCTTTTCGAAACTCTGGAAGCTTCCAGGGAGCAAAAAGGAGGAACACCATGAGTACGAAAGCTGGTACAGCGTCGATGGTGGCTAATGACCAACTTCAGTACATGCTTCAAAACCAAGACTTGAAGATCACCTATTTGGCTTCCGGATTCCAAGGATTGCCTTATTTGACCTATCAGGACCAAACCCAGACGCTGAACTTCAAGGGCGTCGAAATCAGGGCCGCAGAGACCGAGATCGGTTCTCTGGTTACTGTGACCATCAAGCTCACCGTCGATGCTGGTTCAACTTCCTTCAGCGTGTTGATTCCAGCCATCACACTCGTCGACATGCAAGCCACGGAGGTCTTCAAAACGGTGGGCGTGCTAACCGTACACAAGACAGGACTTGCAGGGCCACCGCTCTCAGGCGCCCGAGAAACTTACGAAGTGTGGGAGCTCGATGGAAGCGCACACGCTGTGGAGGTGCCCCTGGGAGCAGAAACTGCCGGTTGAGGATTTCTGGAAGGGCCACGAACCAGGGTGCGCGGTTCCGAGTATTAAGGCGGTCCCAGAGAGACTTTTGGATCTCAGAACAAAGGAAAAATTATATGAGCAACGGTCTAAGCTTACCCTTCGCGGGAACAGTACCCAGTCCCGCGCAACCCCCCGCAGCGCCTCCGGGACAAGCCTTTACAATCACTTCTGCGGACGGCTTTGTTGCCATTGCCGGCAACTCCGTCGGCCTGCATTTTCCATCGAATCTCCCTAACGCCGGAGTGTTGGGTAGTAGCGACGGGAATGGATTTGGAGTGTTAGGAACAAGCACTGGTGGGGGTGAGGGGGTTTTTGGCCAAGGCAAGAATGGTGTCCACGGGAAGTCTGCGAGCGCAACGGATAGCGGCGTTTGGGGTGAGAATACCGGCGGCGGCTACGGCGTCTCTGGATCGACCAACAGTAGCTTTCAATCTGGCCCGGCAGTGATCGCCGGGGTTTGGGGGGCGAACAGTGGAAGTGGCTGTGGCGTAAAAGGTACGAGCCAGGGCGGTGACGGAGTTGTTGGATTTGGTAGCGTCGATGGGCACGCAGGCGTGTCTGCTAACAATGGCAGCGGCGGCAGCAAGAGCTATGGGCTTTATGCAAGCGGTACACCTGCAGGATACTTCGCAGGGGATGTTCAGGTTACTGGTGACGTGATCTTGACTAACCCGCAGGGCCAGGATTGTGCCGAGGACTTTGAGGTGCTCAGCACAGAGGTTATAGATCCGGGTAGCGTTGTGGTAATTGATTCGGAGGGCACGGTCAAACGAAGTGATCGAGCCTACGATAAGCGCGTAGCCGGCGTGGTCTCGGGCGCTGGCGGCTATAAGCCGGGAATCATCATGGGTAGGGAGCAACCGGAGGCCAACAGGATGCCGGTCGCGCTAATGGGCAGAGTGTTTTGCAAAGTTGATGCCAGGTATTCGCCGATTGAGGTTGGAGATCTGCTGACAACATCTCCAACTCCGGGTCATGCGATGAAGGCGGAGGATCCCCTCGAAGCCTTTGGAGCAGTGATCGGGAAAGCGTTGCGTTCAGTAGGAAAAGGACAAGTGCTTATCCCGATTCTAGTTGCTCTGCAGTAGGCGCTGCTAAAGCTTCCCCCGAAAACCGGCTCGTCCGGCGGAGGCTCGCTGCGCCGTCAATAAGGAGAATCCGGTGGGCAACATAAGCCTTCTCGAAATTGCCCAACTTCTAGGTTCCAATGCCGTGAGCGGCATGGCTCCGAAAGTCGGGCTAAAGTGGCCGCCCCCGCCTCCAATCTCTGTCCGCAAAGTAGTCGCGCTCACGCCGAGCGCAATCGACCAGAAATACGCTGCTCTCGGTGGACCAGTAGGCAGGATGGGACCACCGACCGGGGCCGAAGACTTCTGCTCCGACAACACCGGCAGGTTCCGTTCCTACCAAAACGGCGTTATTTACTGGTCGGGTGTCGCTGGTACCAAGGCCTTCGAAGTTGATGGCCCGATTCTCACCAAATTGTTGGTGGATAGTCCGTCTCCTGCTTTCGGCCCCCAGCAAGGTCTTGGCTACCCGACCAGCGATGTGACTGCGGGCGGCAACGACACTTTCATCAGTCATTTTCAAAAGGGCGCGATGTACTCCAAGCCTACAACCGGCACGCATGCGGTTTGGGGACCGATCTTCGACCTGTACGCAAAACTGGGCGAGGCGGGTGGCGCTCTGGGTTTCCCTATTGCGGACATCGCCGGCCTGTCCCAGAACGCGCCGGTTGACTTATTTGGTGATTTTGAGAATGGCGGTCTCTTTTCCAAAGGCGGAGCCGTTGCCACGCAATTGGCCGCGACAGTGGGTAACAATTCAAATACTCGCTCGCTCCAGTTTGTGCTCGGCCAAGTAAACGCGATTATCGACGCCGCCGTCGCAAACTACAACAATACCAAAGGGCCGGATGACTATGCCGTTGCAATGCAAGGAGGACCAGCATTGCAAGACCCCAACAATCCGATAACCGATTACTCCGTCATTGGGGCGTTGACCCAAAACCGCCAGTATAAGCTCCAGCAAGACCTCTTTGTATCGGTCCCCATCTGGAAGGACGTCACGATCAGAATCACCTTCAACCTGTTGTTGTCTCTAGGGGGCTCCAACTCTGTATCAGCGAAAGTGACCTCTGCCTCCGTCAACATCGACACGCACGGCAACCCGGTAATCCCTGACAGTGATGTTCAGAAGTACCACGACAAGATTATGGTTCTGGCTGCACAGGCAAGAGCCGACATTTCACTCCCTTCCGGGATTTTCTTCCTCTCAGCGAAGGTCCTCACGACAAACGCAGGCATATTGGCACTTACAGCCCAGAATTTTCAGGATTTGGGAGGGCCGGGAGCTTTGGTCCTGCTCTTTGAACCTTTGCTGTAACCGATAGCGGCCGAAGCATAACTCAGTCGGGAGAGGAGGGACGTGAGAGATGTGGGGTCTTCGCGCAACATTGCAGGGCCTTGACCAGACGGGTCATCTCCCCGTCGGCTTCGACCCCGCACGGGGCATTCGGTCGCTGTTTCCTTCTCCTCAGAAGGGTCGTATCAATATTTCACTCTTGAGAAGTTATCTATTCTCGGTTGACGGCAGCGCAGCGACGGGTGAGATTTCTGGTGCCTACCACTTGCGTGCTGACGGCGCTGGAAATTGGTTATTCAGCGGCGGGATAAGCACCACAATTGCGAATGGCGGAAGCGGGAGATGGGGCGCAGGATTTGTTTTCATGTTTTCTCAAGACAACGCCGGTCACGGTTTCGTTCAGACCGGTGACTATGATCTGATCGGCCCCCCGGATGCAGCTGTTTTGCAGGCAGTGGTTTTCTTGATCAAGGGCGGCGACTCCTGGTTAACCGCCAACTGGCCGCAAGCATTTGCCAAGCCGGCCGGTCTCTACATATCGAATGCGACGGGGCTCAACAAGCTCCCCAATATTAATAACGCCGCGACCGACCGTGGCTTTACAGGCGGATTGGCAGCGTTTAAAGGCGCCGTGGTCAGCATGGGCGTGCAGGAGACATCGCTAGGAGGAGGGGGGAACCCCCAGCCGCCTTCAGGTTTTCCCGGACCGATTGACTGGGGCCTCCCTCCGGCGGACGGAGAATGACTCAGAAAGATGCCGGCTTACTACACTCTCGCTAGCGAAGCTCAGTGTGTTTCGCTAGTGCTCACGAGCAGCCGAGCCAATGAGTCCGTCAAAGACATGCGGAGTTTGCACCAGACGTTATAGGACATTGCGATTCAACCAACGGCTTCAATGCTCGTCAAGGCGTTTGATCGAAGCTATCTGGAGGAATGGAGCGGACACAACGATTACTCGCGCGCCTTCCCAGGGGTAAATCAATGGCTTTATACACATTCACAATAGAGGGATTCCATATCGACACCACCCGTTCCCGGGGTGACGACACGGATGACGAGGCTGGCGTTCTGCGGGTAGGAACCGAAACACCACCAGCGCAGTCGCGATCTAGCGGCGACGTAGACGGTGGGGACTTTCCTATCGGCATGGTGTTTGGGCCGAAGATCATAACCCAACCCCACACCCCTGTCGTCCTCAGTTATTCAATCTACAACGGGGATACTTCCAAGTTGCCGCAGCCATTGGCGGCAATGAACACCGATCTGACGAACAAAGCCGTAGAGTCGATGATCAAAGGAAAGGATCCGGAGCAGGCAGACCTTTCAGATTTTACTGACTATCCTGGTGCACCGGATAATCCTAATTTCAATTTCGACGAGGGATCGTGGATCAAGGTGCTGGAATTTGTCGCTCTGGCGAATTTTCTGTTTCCCAACTGCGACGGCTTTGTGGTGATTGGGACGATTGGCCGGGAGAAAAAGAAATGGGATGCACTCATCGATGCCGCTGGGGGAGTGACACTCCACGTGACGATCAGGTATCCAGGAACAGACTCACCGGCAGGTTGCGGCAGCAATTCGGACTATTCTGTGACCTGGTCCATCTTGAGAGAGCGCGTGAGTGGCCCCGGCCCACACAGTCTTAGGGAATTCTTGTCGAGTCATCACCTAACCCCACATCCAGGGTTGCGGTCACTGGTTCCGGGAGAGACCAGCATTAGCGTCAGAGGACTTATGAGCTAGTCAACTCAATGTGTTAAACGTTGGTGCAAGCTCGGCAGGTCTTGACCAAGAAACCCTCAAGACCGGGTTGGTCGGCAAACCGGAAGTTTGCTGGTCATTTCCGGCTCCTTCTGACGCTGCTCTCTTTGGCTGCACACAACCGCCATCCGCACCAGCAATGAAATGACCCCGAACACAACCTCACTGGAGGCTCGCACTAAGGCTTACGGATGCCCCCATCTTCTTCAGCGCCTCGGTCATCTTTTCTTCCAACTGGACTTGCCGCTCAGGCACAAGACGGACTGGGACTTATTTCCCCTCTGTCCCAATATTCGCCATGCTTCAAGAAACGCAACTTTAACCCGATTTCTTCTTGACACGAGCGGCGAGCGCGACGATTGTTGGTACACACACTCTTCAAGGACAAGAGCCCGTCATTTTCTCCCGGGATTGCCTTTACACTCGGGGCCTCTTCCAAATCCATCATCAGTCGGTGATGCTGAATCGAGATCCGAAGACCGTTCGTTGTGTCGTCTCGGTTCCCTGGAAGTGATCAAAATTGGGCCATGACAATCGGCTGACAACGGGTTAAGCGCGAAAGTCGTGATGTACGCATTGACGACTTGCGATCTTCGCGGACGTTCCTGAAGTCAGGCAATCATTAACTCAAGATTCGATCGTGCGAGGAGCGACTATGGCCGGCCGATTGAAAGTTTCAGCGCTGCGAGGCGGCTTCTCTAACCTGCCCGTTATATCCATTCCGCCGTTCCCCCCGCCCATTCTTCCCAACCTCGGCGTCGTGGAGGGCAAGGGCACAATCATCTTCACGCTGAACGGGATTCCGCGATGGGTCATTGATGTGAGCCTGTTCGCCGGCACGCCGACTCTGAAGATTCAGCCGGGACCACTCGAATCTAAACTGACGCTCTCGGGCGCCCGCTTGCCTGGAACGAGTCTTCCTGCTGACTTTGTGCTGCTGATTGGGAAGACAGGCCCGCTGGGCACTCCCGGGGATTTCTCCTTTACGCTTGGCGGGTTCCACAGCCAGGTGATCCTGGAGAGATGGCTGGAGGGTCTTGCCTTTTTGCAATCGCCGGTGACTCTGAGCGGCGACATCTGTCCGCTCGGCGCCGCCTCAAAGCTTGCGTTTGCCGCAAACGGCGAGGCGCGTTTTACGCCGAACTGGGTGATGCATATCGGCGGGATTGACGTTGCCGCAGTCAGCGGGCTGGGATCCGGGATTACTGGTGACAATCTCACTCTACAGGTTCTTGCTCACACCGACCCAACCATCAGCCAGCACCCGAAACCAAAACGGACGCTACTTTCGACGTCTGCGGGGAGTCATACCTGGACTCTTACTCCTGAGGTGACCGGCCTCCCGATAGGCAACTTGTCTGCGGCACCGGGATTATTTACCTCACTGGCTATCGAAGCCGGCGAGGGGACCGCGGGTGACACAGCACGCGAGTTGTTGGCCACGTCGACCAGCGCAACCGGGTTGACACTCGCTGTCAGCGGAGGATTCAAGGACCTCAACGGCAATCCGTTTTCTCTCGCCTTGGCGTCGCCGGGTTATGCGATCGCCTTCGACACGTCTCCCGATCATTCCCAAGGCGACGAAACGATCCTGATTTCGCATTTCGGGCCCACGCCCTCGTGGCTCATCGTGGATGGATTCGCGCTCCTTGTGGGTGATGCGCCGTCAGCCCCCGGGTTTGAGGTCGATACTCTAAAAGGCGCCGTTACGTCGTTTCGCTGTGTGCCCGACCTGATCGCCGTGGCGGCTCCCCTCGATGCAGCGGCATCTACGGTGGCGACCGAACCCCGCGAATTGATCGATGTCGTCCTGCCGTTTGTGACGGCTGCCGGGCCGGCGTCCGGGTGGGGTATCATCGCGGGACCTGAAGTCGCGGGACAGCGCCGGTTTTCATTACCCGATTTTGCCGTCTCCATCCTGCGCAGTGAAGATCTGCTGGCGCTCGATTTCCTCTGTTTCAACCTTGCGCTCGAAGGCGGCGGCGGAAGCCCTCCCCAGCTGGTGCAAAAGGACGCAAAACAACCCTCCTTTCTTGTGGCGCAGTTTAATTCGCCGCAAAATATTGCTGAGCAGGCTTACCTGGAGCTCTCGAACGACACTACTCCGCCTCACCAGCCCCCGCCGCCAGGGACCGATCCCCAGTCGTTACCGGAGGAAACCCCCACGCTCCCTGCGCAGACCCTCGCCGCCGGACCGAGCCGGCTTGCCTTTCGCCTTCCCTCGGGAACCACTTCCCTCGTCTATTCGCTCGAGACTTTGTTGAACTGGGTCGCCCTCGAACAGAGTGTAGTTCCCGTGGCGCAGGCGCCCGATCCAAACCAGACCGGCGTTCCCGAACCACCACCTGCGGTAACGCCGCAGATCCGCCAACCGGGACCGGCCGAGACCGGAATCGAGGCTCCATGGCAGCTGTTCCTTTCACCGAACTATTCGGGGGCCTGGGCGCACAGCACCGATCCAGTGACTCTCTCCGATCGGACCGAGCTGTGGCATACCCGGCTGGCAGTTCGAAAACCGGCCGGTAACGGCTTTCTCGCGGATGAAACCATACCGCGCCGCGTGCGCGCTGTCTGGTCGCCCGACTACACCACCGGAGCCGTTCCGGGTCACTCGGATCTGCCCTTCCGCATGTCGCTCGACCCGAGCGATCGCGACCAGATCGTGAGGCTGTCGTCCGACTTCACCATGTCAATTCCGGCGCCGGTGGCTGAGCCTTACATTCCAATTTCCATACCCACCGACAAGCTGTATCTGAGTTCGCTCGGAGCCTGGCTCGACGTCTTTGGCAACTGGCCTGAACCCCTGCCCTTCAGCGGCAACGCTGTTTTGAGCGTGGAGCAATGGCAGCATCGCGCCGCACTGGCCCGCGACAACTACGTGCGCGTCGTCTACGCTGGCTATCTTCTCCCCTTCGGCAACGATGCCTCCTTGGTGAAGGTGACCGAGCGCAAGTTGCAGTCGATTGCCGGCGGCCCGACGACTGCATTTCTCCGGCAAAGATTCTTCATCATCGTGCGTCAGCCGACGATCTCGTACCTGGCGCTCACGGACGCCCAACAGCGCAATCTCCCCTATCAATCGGTGACGATCACGACGCTGGTGACGCCGGATTCCCTGCCCCAAGTGGACTCGTCGGGAGCGTACTCGTTTTTCCCCACAAATGGCCCGAACACATTTCTGTTCCACATCATCGGCACAGATTGGGAGGGCAACACTTCGGAGTTTTCGGCGCCGCTGTACTTCGTCGAACGCGACGGCCTTCTTGCAAACGCAATCACACAATACAACTCTTCGGGCACTGGGACCCGGCCGTTGTCGGGACAGTCAGTCGCTTTCGCTGCGTTCAACAAACGAGGCGATACCTCGCTGCATACCAACCAACTCACATTCAGCGCGCAGCCGCCGATTCCATCGCTCTCCGCCGCATTGCCCTTCTTCCCCCAAATGGATGCCGCCGATGTCGTCGTTCCGGCCATTCAGCAGATCAGCGGCGGTTCTGGCGAAATGCCAATTCAATTCTTTGCCGACTACATCGCGAGCGGGATGGGGCCGGGCGAGGTCTTCGCGCAGAAAACAGGCACGCCCCAACCCGTTGGCTTCAACGGCAAGCAGTCCGGCGGAGTCGCCACTCCAAACCTGACCGTCTCCGGGTTGTCGCGCAAATTTGGCACCGTGAGTGGCTCTACGCCCAACAATGTTGCTCAAGGCAAATTCGATGCCGCCGACATCTTCCAGGACATCAACGCAAAACTCTTCGGCGTGGTCAACATTGCTGATCTGCTCGACAAGGTTGCGGGACTGCTTGACCCGAACACCGCACCCGTCCTCACCACCAATCGGCTGCCGGACCAGATCACAACCACTCTTTCGTTTGCGCCTCTGGTGAGCCAGAACTACAGTGCACTGGGCGGTTTCATTCAGCTTACGTTCAATGGCGATTTGCACAAGACTCTGCTACTGAATGCAACCATCGTCATGCCTCTCAATGGCGGCGGTCCGAAGGTGACCATTCACGGCGAATTGAATAACTTTACGCTCTCTCTGGCGAAAGTCATTGGAATAACGATCAATCAAATTGCGTTCGATGCGCCCGCCGGGCAGAAGCTCTCGGTGACCGCATCGATGCCGCCTACCGATGACAACGGCCCCCTCCAATTCCTGGGTGACTTGAGCTTCCTGAATACCCTGCGCAAACTCATTCCTTCCGACGGCTTCCAGGATCCACCCAGCCTCGATGTGACCAGTGACGGCATTACCGCGGGCTACACACTCCCGATCCCCAGCATCGGCGTGGGTGTCTTCAGCATCGAGAACATCAGCCTGAGCGCTGCTCTCACGCTGCCGTTCTTTACGCCTACCCCAATCCGTTTCCGGTTTGCCTTCTGCGAACGCCAGCACCCGTTCAACATCACCGTGTCGCTGCTTGGCGGTGGAGGCTTCTTTGGAATCACTGTTGGCCCGGACGGTGTGGAAATTCTCGAAGCTTCCATCGAAGTCGGTGCCAACGTATCCATCGATGTGGTTGTGGCCAGCGGCAATGTGCACATCATGGCCGGCGTGTATCTCAAATACGACATGATCGGCAAAAGCTCGCAACTGACAGGCTATCTGCGTGCCGGCGGCTCGCTCGACGTCCTGGGGCTGATCAGCGCATCCGTCGAGTTCTATCTCGGCTTCACCTACTATTTCGGGCCACCGTGCAGCATCGCCGGCGAAGCCACAGTCACCATCGAAGTGCACGTGTTGTTCTTCAGCGCGTCGGTGTCGGCTTCGCTGCGGCGTGAGTTCGGAGATCCAACCATTTCGTTTGCGGATTTGATCGGCCCCTCCGATTGGGACTATTACTGCGACTCGTTCGCGGCATAGAGGAATGGATCATGAGCATCCAGAACATCATGTGGACTGCCCTCCCCAATGGTTTGACCGCGGCACACGATCGCCTGCGCCTATCGGTGCTGGTATCGCCGCGTCTGACTGCCAACGCTGCTACCGGTACTCTGGCTGAATTCCCCGACTTCGAAGACTGGCCGGCGACAGTGGCAGCCTTGAACTTCACTGTCGAATTCCTTGCGGGTCCAACCGTTGCTGCCACGCGGGTCATCGAACCCGGCAACCCCGCTCTCGATTCCCCCGCGTGGAAGGCGCTTTTCCCGAACACCTTCCCCGTCATCTCCTATCAATTCGATGACCGATCGGGATTGGCTGTCCGGTCTTTCCCTACCAGGAAAGTGCTCTCCTTTCTGAGCAACACCTATCAGACCGTCGCCGTGCAATCGTTCCAGCAGATGCCGACGATCGCACAATATGGAATTGGAGTTACGTTCCCGGGAATCGTGCCCCTCAACCAGATTCTTATATATGGTGACGAGCAGCCAGGGCTGGAGGAAGGCCTCAACCGGTTACTAGGAGATTTGAAAGCGATCCCAGCGAACTTCGGAACGCCGCAGACCGATTTTCTGCAAGTGCGCCTGATGCATCAGTTCCTCTCGAAGGTCACATTCGATGCCAAGGGCAACCGCGAAAAGCTGCCTCCGCAAACGCTTCCCGATATTGATTTTCACAAGGCTGTCGCGGGGTTGAGCTCGTATCCCCTGTTGGAGCGCGCACTCGGCCTGGTGATCGATCTTGAAGTGCCCGTGGCCGGAGTGCCCGCCTCGGGAAGTGTCCGGGTACATCCGAGTCTTGCCGGTCCGGCCCCGATGGTTCCATTCACCGCCTACACGTTGAATCTTGCCACAACAAGTTTCCTGCCCGCCGGAGCGGCAGGGTCCGACGTGACCGACGGGATGTTGTTTCTCTCCGGCACCGATCAATACGACGTGGTCGAACTCGACGTCGATGGCGGGGCGGAGAAGGCCCTCGATTTCGCATATAACTTGGCGCGCCTCGGATTCGGCGATGCCAAGCCATCCATCGATACTCCGACAAATTATGGGTTGCCGTCTCTCCGGTCGGCGGGGTTCTCCGTCGCTCGCGTCGATCGCGCAACCCGCCTCGTCACCACCTTCAACGCCGCCAAAAGCAACAACACCGCGATCACCACGAGTGCTGCCGTCACGCTACACGCCGAAGACGTCACGCGTGGCTATCGGATTGATGTCTGGGATTCGATGACCGGCCAGTGGCACTCTCTCTGCCTGCGACACGGAACCTACTCGCTTCTCAATGGGCCATTGACACGGACGTTCTCCGACGAGGGCTACATCACCGTCGCGACCAGCCAATCGGCCGACGGAACCTCCACCGATTTGCGTCTTCCTGAATCCCTGTTTCGCTGGGCAGGCTGGAGCCTCTGCGCATCCCGCCCCGGCAAGACCATCGGCAGCGGGCCGACTTTCGCTCCGCAGCCGCAATCCAATCCGGCCACCACTGCCATGCACTTGCAGACATCGTTCACCGCCCAGAAGGGCACTCTGCCCCGCCTGCGATTCGGCGCGCAATATCAGTTTCGGGCCCGCGCCGTAGACCTCGCGGGAAACAGCTTTCCTCCCGGCGCAATTCTCGACAGCATTTACAGCCTCCCCCCACAACCGGTTCCCTATCTTCGGTACGAACCGGTAGCCGCTCCGGCGGTGGTGTTACGCACCGCTCTCGGTCCGGTAGCCACACCGGGAGAATCGGGCGACCGAATAGTCATTCACAGCAATTTCAACACCCACATCGCAAGCGTCTCCGAACGGCACATCGCGCCACCCAAAACCAGCGAGACCATGGCTGAAACGCACGGCATGCTCGACACCCCGGCGGGCGCTCCCGACAAGACGCTGTACACGATGCTCGTCAATCATGATGGGGACTTTGCAACCGATCCGGCGCACCCTGATCAGCCGGTGCCCTTTCCCGGTCCTCAACTCACCATTCCGTACCTGTCTGATCCTTTCGCACCCGGCGCGGCCTTCGCCACGCTGCCCGGAACGGCGCCAGGTTCGGTATTTCAAGTGCAGTTCACCGGAACGTGGCCCAACACCACTCCCTTCCGCTTGATGCTCGACGAAGGCGGTGGCCCGCCCGAATTCACCGAGACCGCCACCGAACGCGTCCTCCGCGTCCATCTCGGAAAGGCGGAAGTCGTAACCGTGGCCATGAGCTGCTTTCTTACCGACGACACTACAGCCAGGCCGCCAAACATGCTTTCCACGATGAAGATCTGGTCCCTCATCGAAGCAGCCAATCCAGCCAATCTCGCCGACTTGCGCAC
>Ga0207050_1085_pt1 | contig 16731 bp, 14 predicted proteins | sample Alteio_BWMinCont_64_FD_153291 | JGI IMG/M metagenome (GOLD analysis project Ga0207050, IMG submission 153291) | Enriched cells from forest soil in Barre Woods Harvard Forest LTER site, Petersham, Massachusetts, United States -... | ecosystem: Environmental > Terrestrial > Soil > Temperate forest >...
CGTGCCTTTTATTCGGCCACCAGACTCAGATGATGTGCAACTTGGGGAAGTCCCGGCGGTAGCGGGAAGCATCCAGCGTCATTAACCGGTCCGCGCGAAGCAGCGCATGGGCAGCGATCACAAAATCAACCAACATCCGCTTGGCCGACCCGCCTCGCGGGCGGCGACGGCGTTCGGCATAGCCAACAAAAGCATTTGCCGCCCTTTGCCAAACCTGCTCATCGAGAAGGAAGTCGACGAAGATGCCAGTCTCGCCAAGAAATTCCTGAACAAAGCGCTGAGTCGCCGACGGATACGCGAGCAACTCGCAGTAAACCGGTGCGCAAATCACCAGTCCACCCTCGCTTCGAGCCTCAAATAACGCCGAATCGATGCCTCGCGCGGAGGGCTCGCCAGACCACAGCGCGGACAGAACGTTGGTGTCCAGTGCCGTTCTCAACGGTAGTGCTTATCCTCATCATGCATCTCATTGTCCCTCATTTCGCCAATCCAGGCTTTGATCTCTTTTCGGCTGCGAAAAGACTTCAACACTCCTTTGTATTTTGCAAACGGATTGGTCTCACTCCGGAGTGGGCGGATCAGAATGTTGCCGTTTTCCGGCACGAACTCGATGCGGTCGCCGGCCGAGAGGCCGATGCGATTACGGATTTCCTGAGGGACGGTAACTTGCCCCTTGCTGCTAATGGTGCTGGAGTTTTTCATCTTTACCTGCAATCCTTAAAGTAAAGATTAGCAGATTTACCAAAATGGTCAAGTTACCGCCGTGGCAGAAGAATTCGGACTCAATTCACTCCAGCGTCACTGACTTGACCAGATTGCGCGGGCGATCAACGTCCAAGCCCTTTCGGACCGCCATGTAATACGCGAACAGTTGCAGAGGCACGATCTCCAGGATGGGCGACAACAACTCCGATGCCTGGGGGACAAAAATGGTGTGATCGGCGAGCCTACGCATCTCTTCGTCACCCTGCGAAGCAATCGCAATCACAGGCGCTGCCTGCCGCTTGAATCCCCTGATGTTGGCAACGTTCTTCTCATAACGCAGCACCGATCCCTCGTCGTTGCGGTCGCAGGTCGCAATAATGACAATGGGCAGGTGTTCGTCGATTAACGCATTGGGGCCGTGCTTGGTCTCTCCCGTGGGATAACCCTCGGCGTGGACGTAGGAAACTTCCTTCAATTTGAGGGCGCCGTCCATGGCCACAGGATAATGAACGGCGCGACCGAGAAACAGAAAATCCGCTACCTCGTGATACCGCTCGGCCAGGGATTTACAGTCGGACGCGGACTCCAGCACTGTTTCAGTCTTGGCGGAAAGCTCAAGCAATTCGCCAATATAATGCCGCACCCGCTGCTTCGTCAGCTTGCCGCGCACCTGGCTGAGATAGACCGCGAACAGAAACAACACCGCCATCTGCGCCGTAAAAGCTTTGGTCGAGGCGATGCTGATCTCAGGCCCCGCGTGGGTGTAAAGCACGCCATCCGCCTCGCGAGCGATGGTGGAATCCATCACATTGGAAATGGCAATGGTGCGCGAACCTTTGGCCTTGGCTTCACGCTGCGAGGCGGTGGTATCGGCAGTCTCCCCGGATTGCGTAATCACAATGGTGAGCTCGTCGCGGCAGATCAACGGATTGCGGTATTCAAACTCGCTGGCGTAGTCGACGTCCACGGGGACGTTCGCCAGATCCTGAATCATGTGCTGCCCAACCATGCCGGCGTGGCGACTGGTTCCGGAGGCGACGATGTTGATCCGCTGCAGCGAACGCAGTTCGTCTTCGGTGATGCGCACATCGTCCAGCCGGACCAGGCCCTCTTCGAGCGACACTCGGGGCGCGATGGTATTGCGCAAGCCCTGTGGCTGCTCGAAAATCTCCTTCAGCATGTGGTGGGGGAATCCGCCCTTGTCTGCCATCCTCAGCTCCTGCTTACCCTTCAGATATTCTGTCCGCGAATGATCGTGGTTCTCACTTCGCCGCCAGGACTCAACACAACGAAATCAGCTTCAGCCCCGGCCGCAAGCCGGCCTCGATTCGCCAATCCCGCCACCCGCGCCGGATTCAGCGTGGCTAGGCGGAGCGCCTGTTGCAGATCCCAGTGCGCAAACTGCATCACGTTGCGAACCGCGCGATCCATGGTTAAGACACTGCCAGCTAGCTTCCCGCCCACCAGGCAGCGGCCACCTTTCACTTCAACGTCGAAAGTTCCCAGGCGATAACGCCCTTCCGGCATGCCGGTGGCTGAGATCGCATCCGTGATCAGCACCGCCCCATCGGGTCCCTTGGCTTTGAGAAATAGCTCGACGATGGCGGGATCGAGATGAATGCCGTCGACGATGATATCCGCTGAAAGCCGCGAGTCGGTGAGCACCTCGCCGATGATCCCCGGATCGCGGTGATCCAGGGGCCGCATCGCATTAAAGGTGTGGGTGGCATGCCGCGCCCCCGCAGCCACAGCGTCGCGCGTCGAATTCAAGTCCGCATTGGAATGTCCCAGGCTGACGCAGACGCCCCGCCGAGCCGCCTCCGCGATCACTTCGCGCGCCCCTTCGAGTTCGGGGGCAATGGTCATGACGCGAATGTGACCACGCGCTGCCTGCCAAAAGCGATCGAATGTTGATAGGGTGGGCGACAAGAGGTTCTCGGACGGATGCACCCCGCGCCGCGTGTGACTGAGAAAAGGGCCTTCCAAATGGATGCCGAGCGGCTGGGCTCGTTCTTTTCGCGAGCCATCGTCCCGCGCTGCACTCTCAATCGCATTCGCCAACCGGTCGAGGGCGGACCAGGTCTGGTCCAGTGGGGCGGTTACGGTCGTTGGAAAATAACCGGTCACGCCATGTTTGAAAAGCAACTGCCCAACTGCAGCAAGGCCCGACGGATCCGCCTGCATTACGTCGTGCCCCGCACCCCCGTGAACGTGTATATCCACGAACCCCGGAGCCAGGATAGCGTCGCCAAAGTCCACAACCTGAACTCCCTGCGGAACCTGGCGTGAGGCGCGCGAGTCGACCTCGACGATGGTGTGACCGTCCACCAAAAGCAGCGGCTGCTGCACACGCTCAAGGGGCGTGTACAGACAATTTGCGGTAAAAGCGATCATCGAATATTGGTTATTAAAACGTTATTCTTAAGGGAATTCCTCGAAGCGCCAAAGCACCCTCAGCCTTGGGTTCCCCGGAAATCACCTCCAGTTATACGATATTTCCGCGAACAGCGGTGGTTTTTAACATCCGTCCCTGAACTCACCCAAACCTAGAGAGCGTGACCCAGCAGACCACCACCGGGGTGCCGAATGTTATAATGCCAACATTCCGAAGCCTGCGCGTGCCGGCGTTTCGTTCCTCTCCGCGCAGAACTTATGAATTCGTCGGGGAGTGGCTCAGCCTGGTAGAGCACCTGGTTCGGGACCAGGGGGTCGGAGGTTCAAATCCTCTCTCCCCGACCAATCTTTTTCTTGTCCGTTCCGGAGACATAGGTAACAGAACGTTCCGGAGACATAGGTTACACTTTTGGCCCGAAGGGGTTCTGCAAGGGCTGCAAGGTTTTTTCCTCCAGATCAATATAGCCGAGATCGTAATCCATAAAACTGACGAGCCAAATGCCGTCTTCAACTTCTTTGACGCCGACCGCGTGGCCGGCAAGGGATACGCTGAGGTTGATCTTCTTGTTGTACAGGCAAAGACGCCCGCAGCTGGTGACTATGACGGTGCGGTCGTGGACGGGTAGTGCGGTTCGGGAATGGCGATAGGGGCGGCAGGACGCAGAGTAGACCTCGGCCGGGCATTTCATGGCGAGGGCTTCATGCGGCCGTTCGTGATTGAACTCGTCCAGGAAGGCGTCGAACTTGGCCTGCTGCTGTAGGAGGTTGGCGCCCGCCGGGCGGGTGGCTTCTTTCTTCAAAGTGAGATGCATGCGCTCATGCCGGCCGTTCTGCTGGGGATGACCGGGCCGGATCCGCTCAATGGAGATTCCTAACGCAGCCACCATACCGAGAGCTTGGAGAGCTGAAACAGGCCATGAGGAGAGGCGAAGGGAACCCCGTTGTCGGAGCGGATGACCCGGGGCAAGCCGCGTTCGTGGAACAGGCGCTCAAAGGCGGGAAACGCGAGATCTTCGCGATTGGATTCCAGCGCTTCACACAGTAGCAGGAAGCGCGAGGAGTAGTCGCAAGAAATCGGCGATGGCGTGAGGGAATCCGGCGATGTTTTCCGCCTTATGACATAGAAGGAGATTTCCCGCGCTACCCGCGGAGATGTCCGCCAAACCCAGGCGAAACAGGGGAGCCGCAAAGAGAGTGGCTGTTCGCATCCCCGAACTTAGGGAGACATAGCATGGGTTTGGGAACTGAAGAGGAGACATTGCCATGACATACGCAGATGTTTTACGCCGATCGCTGGTTCCGGTGTTGCTGGTGCTGATCGCTGCCGCCGGGCTCCAAGCTCAAACCTTTTCCGTGTTGTACAACTTCGGAAGCAACAGCGGCGACCCGTCCAGTCCCAGCTATTCGGGAATCGTAGCGCAGGGCCGGGACGGCAATCTGTACACTACCGCTCCCAAAGGAGGCACCTGCTGTGGGGCGGTATTCCAGATCACACCGGCGGGGAAGCTGAAAAACATACACAACTTCAATGGCAACAGCGACGATGGCGCGTTCCCCCAAGGTGGCGTGACGCTCGGCACCGATGGCAACTTGTACGGAACTACTTACGAGGGCGGCTCGACCACGGCAGGGGCTGTGTTCAAGGTAACGCCGGACGGCACCACCACGACCATCTATAGCTTCACGGGCGGCAGTGACGGAGCCTATCCTTACGCGCCACCCGTTGAAGGAAACGATGGAAACTTCTACGGCACGACAACTGCCGGAGGGAATACCACTGTGTGCGGAGGCGGCTGCGGGACGATTTATAAGATCACGCCTGCAGGAGTACTCACTACAATCTATCAATTCGACATCACCCACGGCTACGCGCCGTACGGGCCTCTGGTCCTGGGAACGGACGGCAATTTCTACGGAACGACTACGTTCGGGACTAGTGCGAATGCCGGTGTTGTCTTCAGGATTAGCCCCGCCGGCAAGTTTGCGCTGCTTTTCAGTTTTGACAGCACCCACGGGGAAACCCCTTTCGCCGGCCTGGTTCAGGGCGCCGACGGGAATTTCTACGGAACCACGATCTACGGGGGGACAGGCGGCGGAGTCGTCTTCAAGATCACCCCGTCGGGCAAGCTGACCGTCTTGCACGAAATCAACGGAACCACGGATGGAGCCAGACCTTACGGCGGTCTGGTGCTGGCGAGCGACGGCAACTTCTATGGCGCAAATGCATACGGAGGAACTATCAATTCTAACTGCGCGGATGGCTGTGGCACGGTTTTCAAGATTACCCCCAAGGGGGCTTATTCGGTGCTCTACAAATTTGATTTCACGACCGGAGCGACGCCCGAGATTACGCCCTTCCAGCACACCGGTGGACTGGTTTACGGGGCAAGCACGGTGGGAGGCAATGGGAACGTGAGTCCCTGCGTTGCAGGACTTTGTGGCGTCTTTTATAGCTGGAAGAACGCCAGTCTGCCGGCATTCGTCAGCCTATTGCCGTACTCCGGCAAAGTTGGCAAGACGATCGAGTTTCTGGGGCAGGGATTCAAGGGAACAACCAGTGTGTCCTTCGGTGGAACCGCTGCCAAGTTCCAGATCGTCTCGGACACCTACCTGACAGCAACCGTGCCCGACGGCGCAACCACCAGCTCCGTAATGGTGAAAATCTCCGCCGGAACATTAGCAAGCAACAAGGTATTCCGGGTAACGCCGCAGATATTGAGCTTCAGTCCAACCAGTGGGAAGGTCGGATCCCAAGTGACAATCACGGGAGTGAGCCTGAAGCAGGCTACCAAGGTTGCCTTTGGCGGCGTGGCCGCAACCAGCTTCACGGTGAACTCGGATAAGCAGGTGACCGCGACGGTTCCTACCGGGGCGCAGACTGGGCACATCACGACGACCACTCCGGGCGGAGTGGCCGTGAGCCAAAGTGTTTTCACCGTAACCCAGTGATGTCGCGGCCAGCCTGGTTGAGTTGGCCTCTCCTCTCCCGTGGCTTGGGCTGCATCCGCCCTGCAGGCCGCTCAAGGGGCTCAAGCTGAATGCTCCTCAGCGTTGGGCTCGCTCGGCCTGCGACCTGGAAGGCGCTCTGGCCAGCGCGGCTGTCGCACGCGTTAGTTCACGACGAATCTCGCCTACCTGGTCGTGTCCATCGGCGTCCAGTTGACCTGGCCCTGTGGTTCGGGTATCGAGGGCTTTTTGGAACCAGGAACCGGCATCGCTCCAAAACCGTTTTTTGTCAGCCGGCGAAGCGGCATGTTCCGCCAGGGCTGCGCTAACCCTTCCCAGATCCAGATAAGTCTGACCCATTTCCACCGCGTACCAGTACTTGTTAGCAGGGTTATCCTTCTGGAAGGTCAGAAGAGCGGCGTGAACCATTGAAGTGGCCTCGGTTACCTTGCCTTGCCGAAGCAGGATCTCGGCGGTGTTAAGATCCGTCCACGCCAGATTCTCCTGGGCCATTCTGTCTCCCGGATCTGTGGCGGTAACCTCCTGGTAAATCTTCTTGGCCTCGCGAAGCAGGCGTAGTGCCCCTTCCCTGTCGCCGTTGGCCTCCAGGATGTCCGCATTATCGTCGCAATGGCTGGCTAAACCCTCGCGAGCGGCGGCATTGGCTGGGTTTTCCTGTGAGAGCTTCCGGAACACGCTCAGACCTTGGCCGGCGATGGCCTCGGCCTCAACCGTCTTGCCCAGCTCTGCCAGCATCTTGCCCACCGCGATGCGTTGCTCGGCGAGGTAGTAGGGTGCAATGGAACCTGCTTGAGGCGCGCTAGCCAGCGGTTCCATGAGCGATACTGCGTGCTGATAATTCTCCAGCGCGCTCGAAAAATTACCCGTCTTCTCCAGGGCCTTGCCTTTGTAATAGTAAATTCCGGACATGTTGAACTGTTGCTGCCGATCGCTTGCCCCCGAGGGGAGCGTGGCCGCCAGGGACTCGGCCTTCTGCAACGTGCGCAAGTCGCTGTCGAAATCGCCGGTGCTCTCAAAAGCTCCGGCAGCTCTGAAATAGGCTCCCAGAAGGTCAGCGCGCAGATTCACATCGTCGGGGCTCGCTGCGGCCAGAGCCTCGCGAATGGCCATAGCTTTCGCATAGCTCGCGGAAGCACCGCTGAAATCGGCTCGGTTGGCCATTCCGTTGTACCCCTGAACATCGCCAATTCTTTCGTAGGCGGTGGCGACTTCTCGTTGGAGCGCAGGGTCTGAGCTCTCCTGCGAAAGGCTGTCGAGGTACTCGAGAGCTCGTTTTACCAGGAGTTCCCTCGCCATGGTTGCTCCAGGCAGGTTCCTGATGGAGTCATGAATTTCGAATATTAACGAGTTGGCGAGCTTGCGGACATCGTTGAAGCGGCGCTCGGCGCGCGCACGTTGTTCTCGCGCCAGTGCCGCCTGCTCTCTTGCGATTCTCGCTTCACGAAAAGTTACGACCAGGGCTATAAGGAGAATGATAGCGACCGATGCGGCGGCGAGGACACCGGCTCTGTGGCGAGTTATGAATTTCGAAGTGCGATAACGAACCGTATCCTTGCGGGCAATGACCGGCAAGTCGTCCAGGTGACGGCGAATGTCGGTGGCAAATTGTTCGACGGACGCGTAGCGACGCTGCGGTTCCTTGCGCAGCGCCATAAGAATGATGTTGTCCAAGTCTCCGCGCAGACGCCTGCTTAACTTGTCGGGAAGGACATCATGCGATTTTGAAAGCTGAGATGGATCCTGCAGGTTGCTGTCGGCGCTCACGATTTCTTTCCGCAGCAGAGCCGTGCTTGGCTTCTCCGGCTCAGACTCGCAAACCATGCGGGCCAACTCTTGCGTGGTGCGCGTGGTCACGCGATAGGGGCTATGTCCGGTGAGCAGCTCGTACAAGACCACCCCCAGTGAATAGACGTCGCTTGCGGTGGTGATGGGTTCACCTTTGATCTGTTCCGGGCTGGAATAGGCTGGAGTCAGCATGCGAAACACGGTCACAGTGGGCTCGAAGTGGCCGGCCGCAGCGTCGGCGTCCAAGATTTTTGCAATCCCGAAATCCAACAGCTTCGGCGTGCCCTCTGCCGTCACCAAAATATTGCTCGGTTTGATATCGCGATGAATGATCAGGCGCTGGTGAGCGAACTGGACCGCCGAACACACCTGCAGGAAGAGAGCAAGGCGCTCATTGATCGGTAGTTTGTGATTCTTACAATATTGGTCAATGGATTCACCTTCAATCAACTCCATTACAAAATAAGGGGCGCCGTCTTCAGTGGTTCCGCCATCGAGCAGGCGAGCGATGTTGGCATGATCAAGGCTGGCTAAAATCTGGCGTTCATTTTTGAATCGGTTAATAACGAAGCCCGAGTCCTCTCCGGCGCGCACCACCTTCAGGGCTACCTGCTTGCGGTACTGATCGTCGGCGCGAAAGGCGCGGTACACTTCGCCCATGCCTCCGACGCCAATTTGTTCGACGACTTGGTACGTCCCAATCCGGCGGTTCAGCATGCTGGTGGACGGCGCCCCATCAGGACCAGACATGCCTTGAACAATGGGCGATTTCAAGAACTCAGCGTCAGCCTCCTGATGGGATGCGAGCAGCGACTCAACTTCGCGGTGTAATTCGGGATCGCTGACCGCCAGCTGTGCCAGAAACGGCGAGCGCTCGCGCGGCTGCAGCCGCAAAGCTCTGTCCAGTTGGTCCGACACTTCTTGCCAGCGCTCAGGAGTCACGCTACGTGCGTCCTCCTATCTCTCGATGCAACCAGGCGCGAGCCACCGTCCAGTCCCGCTCGACCGTTGCAGAGGACACACACAGCACTTGCGACGTCTCCTCGATCGACAGACCACCAAAAAATCGCAACTCCACAATGCGGCTCTGGCGTTCACTGAACCGCGAAAGCCGGCTGAGAGCGTCATCGAGAGCGATCAGGTCTACATCCTTGGATTTCGGTACCATCGCCGCCTCATCCAAAGCCAACGTGTATGCCTGGCGCTTTGCCGCGCTTCGACTGCGGGCAAAGTCCACCAGAATTTGCCGCATGAGCTGCGAGGCTACCGCCATGAAATGGGCGCGGTTCTGTAGGTGGTCGGGTTCCTGACTGACAAGACGCAGGTATGCTTCATGCACGAGGGCCGTACTCTGCAGTGTGTGGTCCGGACGTTCCGACCGAAGATAGTGGTGAGCAAGACGGCGCAGTTCGCCATACACCAGCGGCACTAACTCCTGCAATGCGCCTTGGTCGCCGTCTCTCCACTTCTCCAGAAGCTGGGTTATCTGGTTGGATGCCAATTGCGACAGATTGCCCCCGTTGGGGGTGTCACCCCTATTGGAGGGCAACGATATCCCCGCGCCACCAGGAAGTCAATGCATAATGGAATTCAAAGCGGATCTCCATGGCGGGGCGGACTTCGTGGGACCTTCCGTAACTGTAAAGTAATGTAAAACCCGAGTCGATTCCGCTTCGACGGGTTTAACCTTCTGTAGATAATATAAAGGTGAGATTCCGGACGGATTTGCGGAGGTTCGTCGCTTCCGGTTTTCGTTCCTGTTCGTCCTTTGTTACTCTAAGGGTAACCCGTTTCATGCGATCTGCGAATACAAGAGATCAGTGCTGCCGCTTCACCCGAATGGATTCCCGGCTTCCCGTGTGATCGAAGCCTGAACTAGAGGAGACGCATTCATTTGAAGACTTTTGTAACCCGTTTTTTTCTTTCATTGGTTATTACGAACATTTTCGTGATCTCTCTGGTTGCCCAGCAAACGACGCCTCCTCCCACCAATCCGCCTGCGCCTCAACCGTCCCAACCGGTGGACCAGAGCAAGAACGCTCAAGACCCGAAGCCCGCGGAGAAAAATCAGGGCACATCGAACGACCGGTTGTTCTATGCCCTGCCAAACTTCTTGACGCTGGAGAATACGGGGAAGGTTCCGCCGCTCACGACCGGGCAAAAGTTCAAGGTAGTGACGCGCGGTTCATTCGACTACATCCAAATCCCCTGGTACGGCTTTCTCGCTGGCCTGGGCCAGGCTCAGAATAGCGAGGCGGGCTACGGACAGGGGGCTGAAGGATACGCCAAGCGCTTCGGAGCATCCTTCGCCGACGGCACCATCGAGAACTATATGACCGGGGCTATTCTCCCGTCCCTTCTCCGTCAGGACCCTCGTTTCTTCCAGTCGGGCCAGGGGGGATTTTGGCATCGCACCGGATACGCCATCAGCCGCATCTTTGTCACCCGCACCGATTCCGGGCATCAGCAATTCAATTATTCTGAGGTGCTCGGCAGTGCGGCGTCAGCGGCGATTTCCACCTACAGCTACCACCCCCAAGCCGATCGGACTCCGGCCAACACTGCGAGTGTCTGGGGGACGCAGGTTGGGTATGACACCATTACCATTGTCGTGAAGGAATTCTGGCCTGACATCCGCCGCAAGCTCAGCAAGAAGAAGCAGCCGTCCAGCTCAAACTGATCGAGGGATTCGACCCTCCTGAATTACAATCGCTCGCAGTCCCATAGCGTCAGGCTGGAGGAGTCGGCGTGTTTCAACCCAATCTGCTGCACAGCAAGCGCATTCTCATCACGGGCGGCGGCACCGGGTTGGGCAAAGCCATGGCCCACCGTTTTCTGGAGCTTGGCGCCACGGTCTACATCTGCGGACGCCGCCAGCAAATTCTGTCCGAAGCCCAAGCTGAGCTTAGCCGCGTAGCCCCAAACAGGATTCGATCCCTCCCCTGCGACATTCGTGATCTGCCGCGCCTGGAAGAAATGGTCGAGTCCATTTGGCAGGACGGCCCGCTCGATATTCTGGTAAACAATGCTGCGGGAAATTTCCTGGCGCGTACCGAGGAACTGTCTCCGGGAGCATTTGAAGCGATCATCGGAATCGTGCTCATGGGCACGATCAATGCGACCATGGCTTGCGGACGCCGCTGGTTGCACGACGCCCACCCTGGGGTCGTATTGAACATCGCAGCAACCTATGCATCCACCGGCTCGGCTTACGTCGTTCCTTCCGCTATGGCGAAGGCTGCAGTCGTCGCCCTCACCCGGAGTCTCGCCGTGGAATGGGGGGACCGCGGCATCCGCATGAACGCTATCGCTCCCGGACCCATTCCTACCGAGGGAGCGTTCTCCCGATTGCTTCCCCGGCCCGAGTTCGAGAAGTTTGCCCGCGAGCGAAATCCACTGCGCCGCTTCGGCACCGTCGAGGAGTTGGCGAACCTTGCTGCATTTCTGGTGAGCGATGGTTCCAGTTACATCAACGGAGAAGTGGTTGTGATGGACGGCGGCGAACAACTACAAGGCGCAGGCGAATTCAGCCCGCTGGGGAAATTGTTGACCGAAGACGATTGGAAATCGCTGAAGCCGCGCAAGCCTGGTCAGTAGATTACCGCTGAATGCTGGACGATCAGGGCAGTTTTCGCCACGCCTTCTTTACTCGCGCTTCAATATCCAGGCCGCGACGGCAGCACCAGCCATTTCAGCAGCATGTTTACCACTGTGAGCACGATCACGCCCACGAAGGCCGCCCCGAATCATGTGCAGGAGTAAACTACCATCGGAAGGATTGCTTGGACATTGTCACCCGACTCGAAGCAGTGAGGGATCGCACGCTGAAATACTTTGAGCTGAGCGACGAGCAACTGGCTCGGAATTACGGACCGGGAAAGTGGCCGGTCAGGTTCATTTTGCATCACCTTGCCGACGCTGAGACGGTTCTGTACGACCGAATCCGCCGGATTATCAGCGAACCTAGACAAGTGCTTTGGGCATTCGATCAAGAGTCGTGGGCCATGAGCCTCGACTATTCCCGGATGCCCCTGGATCTGTCTCGGCGAATCTACGATTCAGTCCGGGCCGGCGTCATCCATCAGGCTCGCCTGCATTATGAGAGTAAAGGCCACCTTGAGTTCGTCCACAGTGAGACCGGCATTCGGACGCTGAAGGCTGAGTTCGACAAGGTCGCCGCACACAACGAACATCATCTTGAGCAGATCGCGTTGGCGCTGCAGGGTTCGTAGCGCCGACCCGATAGGATCGGCCACGCGCTACGGCGTGAGCTCGAAAACCGCGCCGTATCCGCCAGCCGTGCCTTTCCAGCCGCCAGAAGTGGTTCCGTAGATTTGCCGTGAGGCTGGCCCACCCCCGTCTAAACACCGCGCCCCGAGCGGGTGCGGTCAGTGTATAATCAGTGCCGCTTTTGAGGCCGAGACAGAAGATTCGGCCATCATCCACCAGGAGTCAGTGAAATGAGATGTGTTTTTGTACTTTCTATGATCGCTGCGGTTGCATTGTTGCTGGGCGCGTCCATTTTGCCCTGCTCTGCCCAGATTAACGGGCCAACGGTCAACGGGCACCCGATCATTGTCCCGCAATCCAGCATTCCGCATCCGGGCCGCATCAATACAAACTACTTTCTGGTCGGCACCGATCAGCGCCAGCCTCAACCTCCTCCCGACGCGGAGACCCCAGCATCGGTGGCCTGTGTCTACGAATTAGTGTCAGGGCCGAAGGGTTGCCCGATCGCAACCAGCACGACCGTCCCCACCGGCGGCGTGGGTGCCATTGCCATCGTGGATGCCGGCGACTACCCAACTGCCAAGGAAGACTTGCACGCGTTTTCGAGCCAGTTTGGCATTCCCGACGCAGACTTTCAGATTGTCTACGCCGATGGTCACAAGCCTCCAGTCTATTCGGATTGGGAGGTCGAAGAATCCCTGGATATCGAGTGGGCTCACGCTATGGCGCCCAAAGCCAAACTGTTCCTGGTGGAGTCCGTGCTATGCACGTCCAACAAGTGCAACACGGATCCTACCTGGCAGGCAGTCAAGGTGGCGAGCGACTTGGTGGCCAAGAACGGCGGTGGCGTGATCAGCATGAGTTGGGGAGACCCGGAGTGGGCCCAGGAGCGCAACTACGACCATTACATGACCACCCCGGGAGTGGTCTATTTTGCCGGAGCCGGCGATTTCGGTTTGAACTACCCGTTCCATCCGGCAGCGTCTCCGAATGTGGTCGCGGTGGGCGGGACGTACTTCAACCGGGACAATAACGGGGATTTCACCTTCGAACAGTATTACACCGGCGGCGGTGGCGGCGGCATCAGCCCATATGAGCCCAGGCCAAGCTACCAGGACATCATCAAAGGAATCGTTGGAAGCAAACGTGGATTCCCGGACGTGGCTTCCGATTACTGCTGTGCGGCCATCTACCTTCAGGGCTGGGGAGAGGTGGGCGGCACGAGTTGGGGTTCGCCGACGTTTGCCGGCATCGTGAATGCCGCGGGTCTGCTAAAGAAGTCGTCCCACGACGAACTCACCATGATTTACAAAGAGTACGGAAACCCGAAACAGCATAAGGCCTATTTCCACGACATCACACAGGGCGATTCGCAGTGTGTAGTCGGTTGGGACCAGTGCGCTGGAGTCGGTTCCCCGCGAACCTACAAGGGAAAATAGGCTGTTGCCTTCAACTCCCGACTTCTTTCGTGTAGGGCGGACGCTCTTGTCCGCTCTACACGTCCCTGCCCCGCTGATCCGATACTATCTGTTCTACGCCGTGATAACCTGAAGTCCTCCTCTAAAACGTTTGTTGAGGTATAAATTTGATCCGTCTGCGTTGGCTGTTTGCGATCTTTCCAATTTTCCTGCTCTCTTTCGCTTTTGCCGAAGGCACGCGTACCTGGGAACAATCGAGATTCGAAGAACTGAGTAAGGGCACGACTAAGGGCGTCGCTGTGCGCAGTACCGGCGGGCTGGAACTGGCTCCGGCGTTCACGGCGCTGTCTACAACTCCGTCGACTTATATCTGGTCGATCGCGGCGGACCGCGAAGGTAATCTCTATGCCGCTGCAGGATCTCCCGCCCGAGTGTATCGAATTACTCCGGATGGCAAATCGGTTGTGATTTTTGAACCCCAGGAACTCCAGGTGCAGGCGCTGGCCGTGGATAAGAGCGGGGTCATCTACGCGGCCACCAATCCCGATGGCAAGATTTATAAAATCGAGCATCGTGCCGTCCCGGCGACCCAAGGTTCCAAGGATAAGAAATCTTCGGACAAGGCCAAAGACTCTCAGGAAAAGCCCGCCTCCGCAGCCGATTCTGCCTGGAGTTCATCGGTCTATTTCGAGCCCGGCACCAAGTACATTTGGGATCTCGCCCTCGACGATGCCGGCAACCTTTACGTGGCCACCGGGGACCGCGGAGAGATATTCCGGGTGACTGCGAAAGGCGAGCACTCCGTCTTCTTCAAGAGTGACGAGGCCCATATCCGTGAGGTGGCGTTCGATGGCAAAGGCAATCTGATCGCCGGTTCTGACGGCAGCGGCCTGGTCTACCGAATCTCTCCCGGGGGAGACGGATTTGTCCTCTATAGCGCGCCAAAAAAAGAAATCACCGCTCTGGCCATCGACAAGGCTGGCAACATTTATGCGGCCGGCGTCGGAGAAAAGCGTGGCGGAACATCTGTGCCAACTTTCACACCCGCACCCGTCTCTATGCCAACGGTTCCGAGTTCTCCCAGCGCCGGGCCGCAGAGCGGGATCGTGATCACCGCTTCCCCCAGCGCGCCGGCAGGGATCAGTTTCCCGGGGCCCGGTACGGGAGCTGCGGGCGGCTCGGAAATTTATCGCATCGCACCCGACGGTTCTCCCAGCCGGGTGTGGAGTTCTCGCGAAGACATCGTGTATGCTCTCGCCTTTGATCAGCACGGCCGCCTGCTCGCAGGCACAGGAAATCGCGGACACGTCTTCGCCATTACCGGAGACGACGAATTCACCGACCTGCTTAAAGCCAGCGCAACCCAGGTGACCGCCTTTGCCAACGCTCCCCAGGGCGGAATCTACGCTTCAACCAGCAACCTCGGCAAGGTTTTCCTGCTGAGTGCTACGCCCGAATCCGAGGGCAGTTACGAAAGCGATGTTTTCGACGCTCACAACTTTTCGCGTTGGGGACGCGCCGAATTCCGCGGCGCCGGCAACGTCGAACTATTCGCGCGTAGCGGCAACGTGGACAATCCTGACCGCAACTGGAGTCCATGGCAGAAAATCGAGTTGCGGAAAGATGGCGCGGTCAGCGTTCCCCCGGCGCGTTTCATTCAGTGGAAGGCGTTGCTGCGTTCAGGAGATCCGGCGCCGCGCGTCGAGAGCGTCATGCTCAACTACCTGCCTAAGAATGTGGCCCCCGATTTTGACGAGGTCACGGTGCAGGCCGGAGTGCGGTACCAGGCGCTACCTAAGCCTGCGGGCGTGGATCTGAGTGCGGGAGGAGTCCAGCAGCCCCATTTCGACACGCCGCCACCTGCCACGCATGACCGCGATTCCATCGGTGTGAAGTGGAGCGTTCACGACGACAACGACGATCAGATGCTTTACGGAGTGTACTACCGCGGCGATGCTGACACGCGATGGCTCCTGCTCAAAGACAATCTGACCGACAAGTTTTACTCCTTCGACGCCTCACTGCTACCCGATGGCGGTTACACCATCAAAGTCGTGGCTTCCGATGCGCCCTCACATTCTCCTGGGCAGGCGCTGACCGCCGAAAAAGAAAGCTTGCGCTTCGAAGTGGATACCACTCCGCCGCAGGTCGAGAATCTCACTGCTTCCGCGGAAGTCGACAAGATCCACGTTACCTTCCGTGCCGTGGACAGTTTTTCGAACATCAAGCGCGCCGAGTACTCTGTCGACGCGGGCGAGTGGCAATTTGTTGAGCCGGTTGGCCAGTTGTCCGATTCGAAAACAGGGAGCTATGACTTTCGAGTCGCGGCGCCGGCCGATCGCGCCACGAGCCTGACCGTCAAAACCCCCGGACAGCTCGAGCACGTGGTCGTGGTCCGCGTTTACGACCGCTACGACAACATGAGTTCGGCAAAAACGGTGATCCGCGGAAAGTAGGGCGCCGACTTTAATCACTCGACGGCTGGACCGCCAAACTGGTGAGCTTATCGGCTCTCCTTAACTCCGGGAATCTCCAAGCCCAGATGGCGATCACCACCAAAGTTCCGACGCCCCCCAGCACTACTGCCGGAACGGTTCCGAACCATTGCGCCGTCAGACCTGACTCGAATTGGCCAACCTCGTTGGAAACCCCAATGAACAGCATGTCCACGGCGTTGACCCGCCCGCGCATTTCGTCCGGCGTGCCTAACTGAATCAGGGTGCCGCGAATGATCACGCTCACCATGTCAGTCGCGCCGATCAGCAGCAGCGCGATCAGAGACACGACGATGCTTCTCGATATTCCGAAAAGGATGGTGCACACCCCAAAGCCCGCCACACACCACAGCATCGTCGGTCCAGCCCGGCCCCGCAAGGGTCGATGAGCTACCAGAATCGCCATTAAAGCTGCCCCCACGCCGGGTGCGCTGCGCAACAGTCCCAGGCCCCAGGGACCGGTCTTGAGGATTTCGCGCGCATAAACCGGCAGCAGCGCAACTGCCCCTCCAAGCAAAACCGCGAACATATCCAGCGAGATCGAGCCCAGAATCAGCTTCTGCCGCCAGATGTAGCGGAATCCCGCCAGCACCGTATTCAGGCTCACGGCTTCCTGCGTCGCCGGCTTCCTCTGCGGTTTGATTCGCACCGTGCACAGCAGCGCCACCAGCGATGTCAGCATCGCGGTTATGTACACTGCCGAAGGACCACGGAACACCGCATAGATAAGGCCGCCC
>Ga0207050_1088_pt1 | contig 16489 bp, 17 predicted proteins | sample Alteio_BWMinCont_64_FD_153291 | JGI IMG/M metagenome (GOLD analysis project Ga0207050, IMG submission 153291) | Enriched cells from forest soil in Barre Woods Harvard Forest LTER site, Petersham, Massachusetts, United States -... | ecosystem: Environmental > Terrestrial > Soil > Temperate forest >...
GGGAATCTTGCGCACCCCGTTGATGATATTTTCCAGGTGCTTCAGGTCGGCAATATCGAGAACCACGTCGACGTTGGCCTGTGTGTTCGAGGTGCGGACCTGGACGTCGCGGATGTTCGTTTTCGCGTCGCTGATTACCGCTGTGATCTGCTTCAGCATGCCGAAACGATCGTCGCAAAAGACAGTGAGCTTCACCGGATAGGAACTCGGGGTTCCCTCATCGCGAGCCCATTCGACATCAATGCGACGTTCCGGCTCATACAGAAGGTTCACGACGTTGGGGCAATTCACGGCGTGGACGGCGACACCTTTGCCGCGAGTCACGTAACCCACAACATCCTCGCCCCGGATCGGGTTGCAGCATCGGGCGCGGTACACCAGCAGATCGCCGTGGCCTTTCACGCGGATGGCGTTATTGCTGCTGTCTCCGCCGAAAACCCGCCGCACCACGCTGGCGATGCCGCCGGACTTGTCTACATCACTGTCAGCGACGGGCGCGGCCGACGCCGGCGCCAAACGAGCCAGGATCTGCCGCGCAGAATATTTGCCGTATCCGATCCCGGCCAGCAAATCTTCAATCTGGCCCAGGCCGTAGTCGGAGGCGATCTTGCGCAGCTCCTCGTCCTTGATCTCCTTCAACGCGACCCGGTACTTACGCGCTTCTTTTTCGATCAGCTTGCGGCCGATTTCGACTGCGCGTTCGCGCTGATGAATGTTGAGCCAGTGTTTGATCTTGTTTCGGGCCCGCGACGACTTGACCGCAGCCAGCCAATCGCGGCTCGGCTTATGGCCGGGCTGGGTCATGATCTCGACGATATCGCCACTGTGCAGCTTGTGACGCAACGGAACCATGCGACCGTTCACCTTCGCGCCCACGCAACTGTGGCCAACCTCGGTGTGAATGGTATAGGCGAAATCGATGGGCGTGGACTCCCGCGGCAGCACAACGACTTTTCCTTTGGGCGTGAAGGTGTAAACCTCTTCGGGATACAAGTCGATCTTGAGGGTGGAAAGAAACTCGGTGGGATCGGACACATCGCGCTGCCACTCGACCACCTGCCGCAGCCAGGCCAGTCGCTGCTCATCCTGAGCCGAGACAGGGCCGTCCTTGTACTTCCAGTGCGCCGCGATTCCCTCTTCCGCCATGCGGTGCATTTCCTCAGTTCGGATCTGCACCTCAAACGGGGTGCCGTCCTCCGTAATTACCGAGGTATGCAGCGACTGATAAAAGTTGGGCCGCGGCATCGCAATGAAATCCTTAATTCGGCCGGGCACCGGGCGCCACACGTTGTGCACAATTCCCAGCACGGCGTAACAGTCCTGCAATGACTTCGTGATCACCCGCATGGCGTACAGATCGTAGACCTGCTCTACGCTGATTTTCTGCCGTACCAGTTTCCTGTGGATGCTGAAGAGGCGCTTGATGCGGCTTTCCACCTCGGCAATGATGGCAGCCTCTTTCAGTTTGTCGCGGAGGGTTTGCTCGACTCGCGCCAGGAATTGCTCGCCCTTCTTGCGGCGAGATTCTACAGCGTCGTGCACTTGCTGGTGGGTAAGGGGATCGAGATAGCGGAATCCGAGGTCTTCGAGTTCGCCGCGAATTTTGCCCATTCCCAGCCGGTGTGCGATGGGGCCGTAGATCTCAAGTGTCTCCTTGGCAATCTTCTGCTGGCGTTCCGGCGGGAGGTGTTCAAGGGTGCGCATGTTGTGCAGGCGGTCCGCAAGTTTGATCAACACGACGCGGATGTCATCGACCATGGCCAGCATCATCTTGCGGAGGTTCTCGGCTTGCTGCTCCTCGCGCGTGGCAAAGTCAATCTGGCTGATCTTAGTGACACCTTCGACGATATGAGCCACCTGCTCGCCAAACTCCTTGCGAATATCAACAATCGTGACGGAAGTGTCCTCGACCGAATCGTGCAGCAAGCCGGCGGCGATGGCCACGGCGTCCATCTTCATTTCTGCTAGAACCTGGGCAACTCCGAGAGGATGGACCAGGTAGGGCTCGCCGGAGGCGCGGGTCTGCCCGGCATGGTTTTTCTGGGAGAACTCGTAGGCTTTGCGCACCAGTTCCAGATCGTCGCCGGGCCGGTTGGCACGCATAGTGCGCAATAGTTCCCGGAACTTGGTCACCGTGAGGGCGGTGGTCGCGATCTGTTCGCGCAGCGTCGCCATGCTGGATTATAGCCGGGGAAGGAGGCTCGGCCTCGAATGAAACGGCTTTGATCTAATTATAGCGTTCCAATCCCGGCCCGGAGCCCGCTTCCCGGTTCCGGCGAACTATAGATGGATTCCAAACGGCTGAAGACAGATGGGTTGCCGCCGACCGTCAGGGCTGTGACGCAAGTAATTTGATAGCTGTCTCCGACCCACCTAGCCTCTACCCATGGACAATCGTGACTCCCTCGAAATCGGCGGAAGGCGCACATCTCGCGCCCCAATTGCGTGGGCAATTCTCACTCTGACCGTGGTGCTGGCTGGTCGTATGAAAGCGCAACAAGCTGCGAATCCAATCGCGGCTGGCGAGCAACTTCCGGTTCCTGGCAAGTGGGTCGCCGCAGATCATTCCAAGCTGTCTGAACACAACATCGAGTGGATGCAGACCCAGGCTCCGCAGGTGGAGGCGGAATATCTTTTGTCCGCGGCCATCAATCACGACAAAGGCGCCACGGACTGGATCAACAAGCTGGTGGACGGGTGGCATGGAAAATTACGGCGCACGCAAAAGTGGGAGGACCTGCAGGACACGGCACTTTATTCCAATGATCTCCGCGTGCGCGCCGCTGCAATCGAAATCAATCTGGCGGTGACCAATCTGGCCAAGACTGACGAAACGGCGGACCGCCTTATTCGGTCGGCGGAATCCATTCCGAGCAATCGTCCATGGGCGGCGTGGGAGTTGGGCATGCTCGCCAATCGCGGGGTCGAGAAGGAACGCATTCACCTGTTGCTGGTTAATTACAGCCACGATCCGGAGCAGCAGACTCGCTTCTGGGCAGTCGAAGGACTGGCTCATCTCGGCACCGATGAGACCATCAAAGACTTTCTGGATGTGTTCCGCGGTGACGTTTCCATGGAAGTGCGGGAGCGCGCCGGGTGCAGCCTGGCAAAGTCGGGTATGCTGACGCGCGAACAGCGCATGAAAGCTGTGCCGGGATTGATCGACCTTGGCGATGACGACTCGCTGAATGAAACGACTCGCAATTGGGTGTATCAGGCGCTGCGCGAGATCACCAACGAGGCTCTGTCGAATAACTCTGCCGCATGGCGAAGCTGGTATGCAAAGTTTGGCGTGGCGAGGCAACAGGAGTTCCGCCAGGGTGATTCGTGGGCGGTGGTTGGTAACAACTAGTCCGGGTTTCGGTTGCTCTGCCGAGACATCGCCACTTTTGGCCTACAAGATGATCGGGTTGTGTGTGTTAACTCGTCGGGAATACGTTTCTGCTCTCTAAGTCCTTTAAACTCAGAGATATTAGTGGTGGTCTGGCCCTAACCCCGTGATTCCAAAAGACCGGAGTGATGGGTAGACCCAAGTTAAGTAGACGATAACTAGCCTGCCGTACGTTTCCGCAATCCGCGTAGTTATCCTGAGCGCAACGAAGGATCTCTGTAACTCGGCTGGTAATGCATCGGATCGTCCACTGCGATTACACTATCCGCCATGAAGAACTTCGACAATCTTACGCAGCGCGAGATTCTGGCGTTGGCCATTTCCCTGGAAGAAGAGGATGAGCGCATCTTCGCCGATTTCGCCGAAGGATTGCGCCAGGACTTCCCCGCCTCCGCGACCGTATTCGAAGGCATGCGCGACGAAGAATCCGGACACCGCCGAAGACTGATTGAGTTATATCGCAAGAAGTTCGGAGAACACATCCCGCTCATTCGCCGCCAGGATGTGAAGGGCTTCGTGCAGCGAACGCCGGTTTGGCTGACGCGCCCCCTTGGCCTCGACATCGTACGAAGGGAAGCCAGCGCCATCGAAGTGGAAACCCGCAGGTTTTACGAGAAGGCTGCGGGACGAACCGAGGATGCTAGCATCCGCCAACTGCTCGATGATCTCGCTCAGGAAGAGCGCGCCCACGAAGATCGCGCCCAGGAGTTAAAGGAAGAAGAGCTGCGCCCCGATGTTGCGCAGGATGAAGAACGCGCCCGCCGCAGGCTGTTCGTTCTGCAGATCGTACAGCCAGGCCTGGCGGGATTGATGGATGGCTCCGTGTCGACGCTCGCGCCCGTCTTCGCCGCCGCGTTCGCGACGCGCAATCCTTGGGACGCATTTCTGGTCGGCATGGCAGCTTCCGTCGGCGCAGGCATCAGCATGGGGTTTGCCGAAGCGCTCTCTGACGATGGCAGCCTCACCGGCCGCGGTCATCCCTGGGTTCGCGGATTGATCTGCGGCGCCATGACCGCTTTGGGCGGTGTGGGCCACACTTTACCGTTCCTGCTTCCGAGCTTTCGAATGGCGCTGGCCGTAGCCTTCGTGGTCGTGCTGGTCGAACTCGGCGTCATTACGTGGATCCGCCACCGCTACATGGACACGCCCACAGTGTCCGCCGCCATGCAGGTAGCGCTGGGCGGCGCACTGGTCTTCGCCACCGGAGTCCTGATCGGCAGTTCGTGAGAAGTATAGCGCCGCCCCGTCCCGGCGGCTGTGGTGGAGGCGTCCCGCCCACACGGCGAGGGCAGGATGCCGGCGCTACGAAAATTGTGCTGCTTTTATTTTACCGTCGCTGCCGCAGTGGTCGCGAAGGTCAGAGCCGCTTCGGCGGGAACCGAGGCTTCTTCCTTCCCCGTCGCAGCCGCAACTCCGGTTCCGGCGCCTGCGCCCGCAGCCGTTCCGATCAGAGCGCCTTTTCCGCCTCCAGCAAGGCCGCCGATAAGAGCGCCAGCCGCCGCTCCGCCGCCGATCTTCTCGACATTGCCCTTGGTGTGGCTCTTGCCCTTGGCTCGGTACGCGGTGGTTGCGATCGGAACTGCCTTGCCGTTAACTTCCACCGAGGTCAGCCGCAGGGTGAGCTCGCCGGGATCGTGCAAGCGTCCGCTGGATTTCGCGTGGGTTACTTTGCCCTTCACGGGCGCGCCCGTGTCGGCAATGCTCTTGCCATTGACAACCAGAGGGCGAGCCAATGTACCGTGGAATGTTTGGCCGGTCTTGGCGGTGCGCGAGTTGATGCCGGAGTCGAGGCGCACGGACAGTTTGGCGCCAGAAGGAATAGTATCCGCCACAGCGGCGGTTACGAGCAGCAACAGTACGGAAGCGATCTTTTTGCCGAACGTTTTTCTGCCGAACGTTTTTCTGCTGATCATGGACTCTCCTAAAAGTTATGCGTGGGCCGATTGAAGGGTCAGTGACTTTCCATCACAATAGGCGAAACCGAGTTCAGAGTCTTGTGCCGGAAGTTCCATGATCGGATTGGCCGTTTGGACAACAGGTGAATGCAGGACGGTTGGATTGTGACCACTCCCATTGAGCAGCTTCGAACTCCCCTGTCTCGCGATTTCTACAATCGTGATCCGCGCCGCGTGAGCCGTGGTCTGCTCGGCAAAGTGCTCGTGCGGAAAGAAGGAGCAAGGGTTCTAGCGGCCCGCATCGTGGAGGTCGAAGCCTACCTGGGTAAGAACGATGCCGCCGCGCACTCCTTCGCCGGCCGCACTGCACGCAATGCCGTGCTGTTCGGCCCGCCCGGTTATGCGTACGTTTACTTCATCTATGGCAATCACTACTGCCTGAATGTTTCCTGCTTGCCCGATGGCGTCGCCGGCGGGGTTCTGTTTCGCGCGGCCGAACCGCTGCTTGGAATGAAACAGATGGCAGTGGCACGAGGCGTGTCCATCGAAGCCACTCGCGATCTGCGGAAGTTGACCAGCGGGCCGGGGCGCTTGGCCGAGGCGTTCGGGATCACGCGCGAGAGGGACAATGCGAGAGACCTGACCAGCGCACGGTCCGACATCTTCATCGCGGATGACGGGTACCGAGTCCGTCGTATTCTGACAACGCCGCGAATCGGGATCACCAAGGCGGCCGAGCGCCCATTGCGATACGTGATCGCAGGGAATGAATTTGTCTCTGGACCGAATATCCGCAACTCGAAGCCGAGTCTCATACGCAGCTAGCGCGGGAAGGAATCGCAACATGAAAAGGCAAGTCATCTTTGGGGTCGTGGTAGTGGCCGTGATTTTCGGGCTTTCGTTGAGGAGGTTTGCCCCGCGCTATCGCCACGAAAATTCTTCCTCTGGGCTTGCAAGCTTCACTAAGAACGCGACTCAAGACACGTCTAACGCGCGAATTGAATCCCCCGCAGGACCAGCGGCAAGGCCCTCCCATTCGACTGTTCTTTCACCAGACCGAGGCCCCGGCGAAATGCCGAACAACACCGTCACCCCAGAACCCTCTTTGCCCGAGGCTCTGCGGGCAAGCGTGAATGCCAGTTTTCCGGGGTACCGGATTCCACACGGGAAGGACATCGCCGATGGCTGGACTATCGATAAACCACCGGGCGTATTCTCTTTTCTTTGCCGCGGCGACTTCAACGGGGACGGCACAGAAGATACCGCCATCATCCTCATCAGCGAAGAAAGTTGGAGGTTTGTTGTTTTTGAGAAAGACGTCCAAGGGGAATTTCGGCCGGCCTTCGTCGCGAGGCCGAAAAACAAGGAGGAGATTGGAAAGTACGGGGAGAAGCAGATCCTTTCAGAGCCCCAACAGTTGCTTCTGCGGACGGTAAAAAAAGGGGAGACCTGGGCACCTGAGGCGGGTGATGATCCAAACCTGGGACCTATGAAAACCGACGCGATTGAACTCATCACCAAGCCGGTTCCGAATGCCTATTTTGCTTCGTTAATCATGTTCAAAGAAGGAAAGTATCAGCAGGTTTATCTAGACCCCCTTGTCGAACTACCTGGCACTGCACCCTGATGATCTCTCTGCGCAATGCGCAATGCTTCGCGGAGGATTTAGGGATTCAGAAGGATGTTGTCGATGAGCCGAGTCTTTCCCACAAACGCAGCGACGGCAACGAGCGCACTGCTCGTGACCTCTCGCACGGGATCGAGCGTAGCGGGATCCACGATCTCGAGGTAGTCCGGATGCACGCCGATTTCCCGCGTGAGCATTTGTTTTCCAGTTGCGATCAGGCTGCTTGCGTTGCGCTCGCCTTGGTCGAATCGGCTCTTGACCTCGCTCAATGCACGATTCAGCGCCAGCGCAGATTTGCGATCCTGCGGGTTGAGGTAAGCGTTGCGTGAGCTCGTCGCCAAGCCATCCGGTTCGCGCACGATGGGGCAGACGACAATCTCGACCGGTAGATTCAAGTCTCGTACCATGCGACGGACAATCGTGGCCTGAGCTGCGTCTTTCTGCCCGAAGAAGGCCATGTCGGGTTCCACGATGTGAAAGAGTTTGGCGACGACCGTAGTTACGCCGCGAAAATGTCCGGGCCGCGACCGGCCACACAGCTTCTCGCCCAGACCTTCGACCGTGACATACGTGACGGCTCGCGCGGGATACATTTCTTCCGGGGTGGGTGCGAAGAGAGTATCCACATCCTCTTTTTCCAGGAGCTCACGATCGGGTTCGAAGGTGCGCGGATACTTGGCTAGATCCTCGCCAGGTCCGAATTGCAGAGGATTTACGAAGATGGAGACTGCGACCACATCGCATTTCGCCTTGGCAGCGCGTACCAGCGAGAGATGGCCTTCGTGCAACGCGCCCATGGTAGGAACGAAACCCAAACGCTTCTCTGAGTGTCTGGCGGCGCGCGAGGCCGCGCGCATGTCGGCGATCGTCTTACAGATTTTCATGGTGAGGTGGGCTTCGACTTTCAGGGGGACGGAACCCAGTTTATGAGGACTTGCATGCTTTCCAGAGTGCCGGCGACCAACGCACGGTTTTTTCGAAGCTTGGCTTTGTCCTCGTCAGAGCCAGCCGTGCCGATCTCCTGAATCGCAACTACCCGCCCATAGGGCCACGCCGATCCGGGCAACTTCGCCATCGCTGCGGACAATTTATCTGGATCCACGATCTGCTGTTCGTTGTTACTGACGTCCAGCAGCCCAACTCCGTCTACCCGGACAACCAGGTAGGGATTTCGCCAGGCTTTCATGTCCCGCATGCCTGTATATCTTTGCGGATCCGCCGGCGGGATTTGCTGAATCCGAGCCTCCGGGCTCGCCGCCGCAGCCGTTTCCTCTGGCGCTCTGGGAGGCTTGGCGCAGGAAACAAGCGGGACAAAGCCCATTACCAAAATGCTGAGGCACAAATATCTCATCGCATCAGTTTACTATCGGTGCATTCCCCGTTTGCGTTCCAGCACGGTTTCCAGCGCGTGCTGCGTTTCCTTGGACAGATGGTAGGACTCACTATCCGCTGGATATTGATGCGAAATCACGTCCTCGCGGTAGGCCTGCACAGCGTCCTTGATGAGCGCGGATGCGTCCCCATAGCGGCGAACGAACTTGGCCGGCGAAGCAAAGGTCAGATTCAGAATGTCGTGAAAGACGAGCACCTGGCCATCGCACTCAGGTCCAGCGCCAATGCCGATGGTCGGAGTCGCGACTTCCGCTGTAATCATGGCAGCGACTTCTCGCGGTATGCCTTCGAGGACGAGGAACGCGACGCCCGCTCGATCCAGCGCCACGGCGTCGCGCATGAGCTGTTCGATCTCTGCCAGCGACTTGCCCTGAACTTTGTAGCCGCCCATGAGGTTCACGGACTGCGGAGTCAGCCCGATGTGGCCAGCCACGGGAATTTCGGCGTCGATTACGCGGCGAATCAGGTCGGCGCGTTTCTCGCCGCCTTCGATCTTCACCGCTTCGGCGCTGGCTTCTTTCATGAAACGGGCGGCGTTTCGGACGGCGTCGTCAGCCCCGACGTGGTAGGAACCGTAGGGCATGTCGGCGACCAGCAACGCGTGCTTCACGCCACGCCGCACGGCTTTGGTGTGGTGAAGCATTTCGTCGACCGTGACCGAGAGCGTATCCGGGTAGCCAAGCATGGTCATGGCCAGCGAATCGCCCACCAGAACAATGTCGATGGATGCCTCGTCCACCAGACGCGCGCTGGCATAGTCATAGGCGGTCAGGCAGGTGATGGGTTGATGTTGAAGTTTCTTTTCTCGAAGGGAAGCGACAGTAATCTTGCGGCGAGGTTCGCCAATTGGTGCGAGACTCACGATGCCCTCCAGTGCCCCTCCGCCTTGGCGGATAGAGCCCGTACACATCTTGGATGCTGCTGGAGCTATTGTAGACCCGGAATCGGTGTTTCGTCGATGGGGGCTGGAAGGGTCGAAAACAGTGCACGTTCCGAGCGCGGCAAAGCCAGAGTCCGCGCCGGATTCGTCCTTGACCGGGTGTGCCAATTGTCGCTATAATAGACGACAAATGACCAACGAACTTCGATCGGTGATACGTGAACTTGGCGGAGAGAGACTCCTGGGGCGGACGATGCTGAGCGACCGGGACTTGCGGGAAGCGATTCGCGAAGGCTTTCCGCACGCGGTACTTGAGGAACTGATGCAGGCGTCAGGTTTGACTCTGAAAGAGCTGGCAGATGCGCTGGACCTCTCACCTCGCAGCTTGCAGCGGCGACGGCGTGGGCGGCTGGCGCGGTTTGAATCTGACCGACTGTACCGGCTTGCCCGGCTACTCGCCCTCGCCCGCGAAAGCCTGGGGGACGCCGCTCGCGCCAGCCGTTGGCTCAAGCGCACGAATCGCGCACTGGGTGGAGTTGCGCCGATTGCCGCCATTGACACCGAACTCGGAGCCCGCCAGGTTGAAAACCTGCTGGGCCGGATTGCTTACGGCGGCATCAGTTGACGCGAGTCTTCCGCGTGCTGCGCGCGCCTTATGCGCGCACCCCATTCGATGGAGAGGGAGCTTACCGGTACGGCGGGCGGTGGTCAAGCCCTGGAACGCGCCTCGCCTACGCTTCCGAACATCAGTCTCTCGCCATGCTCGAGTATTTTGTTCATCTGGATTCCGAGGACCCTCCAGATGACTTGGTGTTGGCCGCGGCCGATGTTCCTGAGAGCCTGAGCCGCGAGCATGTGGAGTCCGCCGCGCTGCCAGCCAACTGGTGGGAAGTTCCTGCTCCGCCTGGGCTCGCCGGAATTGGCGACGAGTTCGTGAAAAAAGCTGAGAATTGTCTGCTGCTTGTTCCCTCCGCGCTAGCGGTGAACGAAAACAATTTGCTGATCAATCCCCAGCATTCCGAGTTCAAGCAGATCACGGTGCAACCAGCAGAGCCGCTTCGCTACGATCCGCGTATGTTCCACAGACCCCTGCGCCGACGCAAATATTGATGGCGGGCGGCTTGTAGAACTGCTAAGAACTCACGCTCCTCGAACCAGAGTGGCAATTTCTTGGTTACTTTGCCAGCCCGCGGAGGGTGTTTCGATAACGAGCCATGATCCTTTTGGTTTTTGTCATCCTCTTCTCGAACGCTGGATCGTAAGGCGTGAGAACGTAATCGCCGTCCGCCGACTCAATCAGAAAAAGGCGTTCTCCATCTCCTGTGCCTTGCCGGCCGATCACTTCCTTGGGCGGAACCACGCCAAGCGAGTTGCCGAATTTGCGGACCTTGCTGCTCATCGTCGAAAACGGCTCCCTCCGATGACCAACGACGATTTCTTACGCGCTGGCTGCGTCCTGATTTCCGAGCGGGAGGAAATACTGTGTTCCCTTGATCGGGGCGGAAACTTTCCGCAGCAACTCCTGCAAGTCCTCATTGCGCTCAACGAAATCAATCTCCGAAGTGTTCACGATCAGCAGGTCGGATGACGTGTAGTGAAAAAAGAAGTGTTCGTAGGCCTTGATCACTTCCGCGAGATATTCTTCGTTGATCGCCTTCTCTCCCGGCGCATTCTTTCTCTTCAGACGTTTTTTCAGGACCTCGGGAGTGGCTTGCAGATAGATCACCAGGTCAGGCGTGGGCAGCTGTTCGCGGAAATACTTGTAATAACGATTGTAGGTTTCAAGTTCCTGGTCGGTCAGGTTGAGGCAGGCGAAGAGTTTGTCTTTTTCGAAGACGAAGTCCGTGACCACGGATTTCTGGGAGCGTGGTCCCAGGTCGAGCGCGCGAAGCTGTTCAAAGCGGCGGATCAGGAAGGCAAACTGCGCCTGGAATCCGGCGCCGCGTTCGCCCTCGTAAAAGGCGCGCAGAAAGGGGTTGTCTTCGGTTTCCATGACCCGCTGCGCGTTGAGACGCTCCGCCAGAATCCGCGTCAGCGTGCTTTTTCCGACGCGTATCGGACCTTCCACTGCAATGTAGCGTGGCAGTTCGAAAAGATTGGCCATGGGCTAGAGAGCTCGGGCTTCGAATGGCAGGATATCCCGATAGCGTCCCGTGCGCAATTGAGGAAAAGGTTAACAGGCGTTTCCAGTTTCAATTACGAATTTCCGATTGAATGCGGGCGCTACTGAAATCGCAATTGGAAATTGGCGATCGGCAATTACAATCTCTTCCATGCTTGGTGTTGCCTTTGCCGCTGCTGGTTTGGTTGGGGCCAGTTGTGCGGTGGGATATCAATCCATGGCTCCGACTGGGCAGTGGTTTGGCCGGACCTTTACCGGGCTGAAGCCTGGGAGCAAGCAGTTGGCGCTGACTTACGACGATGGCCCAAATGATCCGCACACTTTTCGCCTGCTGGAAGTTCTTGCCCGGCACAATGTGCGAGCGACTTTTTTTCTTATCGGGCGCTACGTGAATCGCAGCCCGGACATCGCGCGCGAACTGGTGCGGGCTGGGCACGCGGTCGGCAATCATACTTTCAGCCATCCCAATCTGATCTTCACTTCGGCACTGCAAACAAAGCTTCAGTTGCAAGCTTGCGATCAAGCTCTGACGGATGCCGTGGGAGAGCATTCCCGGCTGTTTCGTCCTCCGTTTGGTGGGCGGCGTCCGAGTACGTTGCGCATTGCACGAGCGCTGGGTCTCGAACCGGTAATGTGGAATATTACCGGGTGGGACTGGAAAAGGAAGCCAGCGGAGTACGTCGAGCGGAGAGTTAGCCAGCAGATCTGCGGCGGCAATGTGATCCTGCTGCACGATGGCGACCACGAGGCGTTTGGGGCGGATCGTTCACAAACCGTGATCGCGACGGATAGATTGATTGCACGGTACAAGGCCGACGGATACGTGTTCGTGACGGTGCCGGAGATGATGGGAAAGCCAGTTGTCAGTTCTCAGCCTGCAGTTCCCGGTTAACCAGCGGTGCTGCGCACCTGATGGGGTTGGAGACCCCGTCCCACGCAGATCAAGTCCAGCTACGCATGCACCGATGCGAATGCCTGCCTGGCCACGCCAATCGTTTTCTGAATGTCTTCTTCGGTGTGGGCTGTGCTTAGAAACGCGGCTTCGAACTGCGACGGCGGCAAGTAGACGCCATTGTCCAACATGGCACGGAAGACGCGGCCAAAGGCTTCGGTGTCGGACTTCGCTGCCGATTCCCAATCCGTCACCGGCCCCGGAGTAAAGAACCACGTAAACATGGAGCCCACGCGGTTGTAGCAGAGGGTCACGCCCGCATCTTTCGCCGCGGCTGCGACTCCGTCCACCAGGTCTCCGCTAAGCTTGTCGAGACGTGGATAAATCTCCTGTTTGTGCTCCCGCAAATGACGTAGGGTTGCCAACCCCGCAGCCATGGCGAGCGGATTCCCCGAGAGCGTGCCCGCCTGATACATGGGCCCCAGCGGCGCGACCATGTTCATGATCTCGGAGGGGCCGCCATAGGCGCCCACTGGAAGCCCGCCGCCGATAATCTTGCCCATCGTGGTCAGGTCGGGCGTTACTCCGTAAAGCTCTTGTGCGCCGCCGAAGGCCAGGCGGAATCCAGTCATGACTTCGTCAAAAATCAGGACACTCTTTTCCCGCTGCGTGATCAAGCGCAGAGCAGCCAGATATCCGCCGGAGGCCGGAACGCAACCCATATTCCCTACGACCGGTTCGACGATCACGCAGGCGATCTCGTGCTTGAACTTCTTGAAAGCATGTTCGAGCGCGTCAGTGTCGTTGAAAGGCAACGCCAGAGTGAACTGAATGAACTCTTCTGGAACGCCTGCTGAGCCCGGGATCCCGAGCGTAGCAATTCCCGAACCGGCCTTTACGAGTAAGGCATCGGCGTGTCCGTGGTAGCAGCCCTCAAATTTCACAATGTACTTGCGCTTGGTGTGGGCGCGCGCCAGGCGAATGGCGGACATGGTCGCTTCCGTGCCCGAATTGACGAAGCGCACTTTCTGCATATGAGGAAATGCCGAAAGCACAAGTTCAGCCAGATCGGCCTCGGCGGGAGTGGAGGCACCAAAGCTGGTGCCGTTGCAGGCCGCGTCCATGATGGCTTCGATCACTTTGGAGGGAGCGTGCCCGAGAATGAGCGGGCCCCAGGATCCGACGTAATCGATGTACTCGTTGCCGTCGGCGTCGAAGATATGCGAGCCCTGCCCGCGCAGGATGAAGGGAGCGTCCCCGCCCACGGCACGAAAAGCGCGTACCGGCGAATTGACGCCGCCGGGAATCATCTGCTCGGCGCGTTCCTGCAGCTTGCGGGACACCTCGGTTTTACGGGCCATGGGCTCTCCGAAAGGAAACTGGTCATCTATGGTAACAGCGGGGAGTGGAAGCGGGCAGCCCGCGCCTAGGGCCCTCAACCTCGGTGTCAAGAAAGGCAACGGAATTCATCGGATATTTACAGTCTCGCAACAGTCCTGAAACACGTTCTGGGTACTCTGTCTGCAGTACACGCCCTTCTAACCGGGAGGGTTTTAAGGACAGCTTCGGGGGCTCCGAGCTGTCCTGATTTTTTTGGCCGCCACTCCTGGTCAGCGTCGTTTCACTTCAGATACGCGCGAACCAAGCCAATCAAATCTTCGCCCAACTCTTCGGGCGAATCCACGGCGTGATCCGGATTCATCATATGCAGGCGGATGTGGTCTTCCAGGATTTCCGCCATCAAGCCGTTGACGCCGCCACGAATCGCGGCCAGCAGCATCAAGATATCCGCGCACTCATCCCCGGCAGTGAGCGCGCGCTCGACCGCTGCGAACTGGCCACGGATCCGCTTGATGCGGAACAGCAGCTTCTGTTTCTCTTTTGAAATCTCGGGAATCTTATCTTGCATTTTTCTCTGCTTTCTTTATTTTTTTTTCTTGACAATACCCAAGGGGGGTATGATATAAAATTTTTGGCGGGAAATCCATAGCTCCCGTCAGGAGTGATCAAGGAAGTATGCAGACAGAGTTTGGACCAGAGCCTCCGAGTAATATCGGCGGCATTCCGGTGTAGAACCAGCGGTAAGGTGTCCCGATAAGCTTCATCTTCATCCTGCCTATCGCCTCACCTCTGCTTCTTCTGGACCGACAACTGAAGAGCGCGAGGGATCGAGGCCGGTGCCGCGAGGCACACTTCTTCCTTCTGCAAAATCGAAACGCGCGAGTCCGATACGACCTGCGGAGCGGAGTTACAGCCGCTGACGCTGATCGTTCGCAGTCCGCATGGCGGGAGTTCCCCGTGGATTGGATTGTCAAGTCCTGGATCGTCGCTGCGCTGATTCCATGCTGGGGAGCAGTCGTTGCAGTCCTGCTTCATCGATTGCAGGGCGACTCTAAGGTTGAACGTTTGCCAGCGCAACGCGGCAACAGAGCCCGAACTGGAAGTAAGTCGTGGCCGGTTTAGGCAATGCAATTTGATCGATAGGAAGAAGGCATGCTCGAGGAAACCATCGTCGCAACAGGCACGGACATTGAGATGGCGGCGGTTCGCGGGCGGATCGTCCGCTCCAAGTGGGCGCGTAACGCCCTGACGTTCCTGGTCGTATTCGGTCCCGGCTTGATCGTGATGGAGGCCGACAACGACGCGGGTGCGGTCTCAACCTATGTCCAAGCAGGCGCGCAGTATGGAACCAAGCTGCTTTGGCTCTTGCTGCTCCTGCTCCCAGTCACTTACTTCATTCAGGAGATGGTGGTCAGGCTGGGGATCGCGACGGGCAAGGGTCACGCCACGATGATTTACCAGCGCTTCGGGAAATGGTGGGGACTGTTTTCATTGATTGATCTTCAATTGGTGAACTTCCTGACCCTGACGGAATTTGCGGCGATTGCGTTAGCGCTTGGCCACATGAACATTGCGCCCAAAGTTGGAGTGCCCGTTGCCGCTGCCGGACTGATGTTTATGGTGCTGACCGGAAGTTACCGCCGCTGGGAGCACATAACGGTTTTTCTGTGCTTGCTCGATACTGCATGGCTATTCATCGCTTTCAAGCTACGACCGGCGAATTGGGGCGGGGTCTTTCATGACACTTTTGTTGCGGGTTTACCAGCTGGGGGCGTCACGACTAGCCTGGTGTTTCTGATGGTCGCGATTGTAGGAACCACGATTGCCCCGTGGCAATTGTTTTTTCAGCAGAGTTGCGTGGCCGATAAACGGCTGCGCTTTGCGGACCTGAAGTGGTCGCGGTTGGACACCTTCCTGGGAGCCGTATTTACGATCGTGGTTGCCGGCTGCATGATGATCGCGGGCAATGCCGCTAATGTGCATGGACTGGCATTTTCTGATCCTGCGCAACTGGCGCGTGACCTACAGCCATTCGCGGGCGAAGCTGTCCGCAGCGGCCTTCTGTTACTGATGATCAATGCAGCGGTGCTGGGCACAACCGCCATCTCGCTCTCCAGCGCCTGGGCCTACGGAGAAGTGAAGGGCTGGCCGCACAGCCTGGAGATGCCGGTAAGCAAGGCGAAAGGCTTTTACGCGACCTACGTAGTTTGCGTCGCACTGGCCGCCGCCATCGTGCTGATTCCCGGTGCACCTTTGCAGTTGATCATCATCGGCGTTCAGGTGTTGGCAGGAATTATGTTGCCTTCCGCCATCATCTTCCTGCAGTTGCTGCTCAACGACAAACAAGTCCTCGGCGAAGAGTACGTGAACAAACCCTGGAATAACTGGGTGAACTGGACGATCATCATCGTCCTCTTCATTCTTTCGCTCATTCTGGCGGCCCAGGTGGTCGTCCCAAACCTGTTTCCTGCAAGTTGAGGGATAGAGGAGAGGTGCAAATATGAGTGTAATGGCTTTGCTGAGACCCACGACGATTCGTAATGTCGCTGAAGATCAATTCGTGGTGATTCATCCGCTCGATGATGTGCGTGAGGAGAAAGTCGATACCGCGTCGCTGGGGCGCATGTCCATGACTCGGAGCGCGAAGATCTCACTCATGGCGTTGCGCGGATACCTCGTTCTCATGATGTTGCTGGTTCTGTATCACGTGATCGATCTGTCGGGAGCGTTGAACCGGAGCGTGCATTAGAACTTATGAACCTTTTATCTCACTCTTTGAGAGGGTGGCATCCAATGGGTAGTTCAACTTTACGGAAAGGAGGAAACCACAATGACCTGCATGACTCTATTTCTACAGCCAATGGCGATGGCGACGACACAGCTCGCGTGCGAAATCCGCCACGAATGTGCTTTTTCGTGGCGGATGGAACCGAAGGCGGAATACAAGTC
>Ga0207050_1091_pt1 | contig 16348 bp, 16 predicted proteins | sample Alteio_BWMinCont_64_FD_153291 | JGI IMG/M metagenome (GOLD analysis project Ga0207050, IMG submission 153291) | Enriched cells from forest soil in Barre Woods Harvard Forest LTER site, Petersham, Massachusetts, United States -... | ecosystem: Environmental > Terrestrial > Soil > Temperate forest >...
TGGATAATTTTTAGAGAGTACTACAAAAGACGTTATAACCTGCAAACGCCGCGTAACGCAGACGAGTATTACAACCGGATTCACCAGCGCAAACCATGATGATCTTCTCCCCCTTCGAACGCACCGTGGCATGGCGGTATCTCCGCGCCAAGCGGCAGGAGGGGTTTATCTCCGTCATCAGCTGGTTTTCGCTGATCGGCATCGCGCTTGGCGTGGCGACGCTGATCGTCGTCATGTCGGTGATGAACGGCTTTCGTGTGGAGCTTTTTCAGCGTGTGCTCGGCCTCAATGGCCATTTCAATATTTATTCCATGCAAACCGGCCCCTTGAATAATTATCAGCCGGTGCTGGATCGCGTTTCGAAAATTCCCGGCGTGATAACGGCTTCGCCAACAGTAGAAGGGCAGGCGCTGGTCACGCAAAACGGCACCGCCACCGGCGTTTTCGTACGCGGCGTGATGCCGGAAGCCATGCGCCAGCGCCAGACCATCGCCAAGCATATTCTCTCCGGCTCGCTGGATGATTTCGGCGGTGAGAGCATTGCCATCGGTGTGCGCCTGGCGGAACGTCTTAATCTCATGGTCGGGCAAAATCTCACGCTGATTTCGCCGGTGAGCAAGACAACTATCTTTGGCGCCGCGCCGCGTATGCGCGCCTATAAAATCGCCGCCATCTTCGATGTCGGCATGTTCGAATATGATAACGGCTTCGTCTTTATGCCGCTGCAGGCGGCGCAGGCCTTTTTCACCATGGGGCAGGGTGTGACGGCGATAGAAATCTTCGTCAAAGACCCGCAAAACCTCGGTGAAGATCGCAAGGATATCATCGCCGCCGCCGATATACCCGATGCGCCATCCATGCGCCTGCTCGACTGGAAACAGAATAATTCCAGCTTTGTGACGGCGCTCGAAGTCGAAAAGAACGTGATGTTCCTCATTCTCACCATGATGATCATCATCGCCGCCTTTAACATCATCACCGGCCTCATCATGCTGGTGAAGGATAAAGGCAGCGATATCGCCATCCTCCGCACCATGGGCGCCACGCGTGGTATGGTGATGCGCATCTTCTTTTTGAACGGCGCCGCCATCGGCGTTTTTGGCACGTTATTCGGTTTTCTACTTGGTTTGTTTGTAGCGGGGCACATCGAGCAATTGCGCCAAGTAATCCAAAAAATCCTGCATATCGATCCATTCTCTCCGGAAGTTTACTTCCTCACCCGCATGCCATCGGTTATCGATGCGAATGAAGTGCTGCAGGTCGTGTTACTGTCGCTTGGCCTCTCTTTCCTCGCCACGCTTTATCCCTCCTGGCGCGCCGCGCGGTTGGACCCGGTGGAGGCGCTGCGGTATGAGTGAGACGGTCCTCGAACTCCGCAACATCACGCGCACCTTCTCGCAAGGCGGGCGCAGCCTCGAAGTGCTGCGTGGCTGTTCGATCAAGATCAACGCGGGTGATCCTGTCGCGATGATCGGCCCATCCGGTTCCGGCAAATCGACGCTGCTGCAAATTGCGGGCTTGCTGGAACGCGCTACCAGCGGACAAGTAATCGTGAATGGCCGCGATACGTCATCTCTCGATGACGGTGGCCGCACGGCGCTGCGGCGGCAATCCATTGGCTTTGTCTATCAGGCGCATCATCTGCTGCCGGAGTTTTCAGCCGCTGAAAACATCATGCTGCCGCAGATGATCAAGGGCATTTCGCGCAGCGTCGCCATGAAACGCGCCGAAGAATTGCTGGCAATGGTCGAACTCACAAACCGCGCCGATCACCGCCCCGCGCGGCTTTCAGGCGGCGAGCAGCAACGCGTGGCCCTCGCTCGCGCCCTGGCCAACGCCCCAAAAATCCTCATCGCCGATGAGCCCACCGGCAATCTCGATCCCCACACCGCCGATCATGTTTTCGCCATTTTGCAAAACCTAATCGCCACACAAAAGCTTGCTGTCCTGATGGCGACGCATAATCACGATCTCGCGAAAAGAATGAAGCGGGTAGTGGAGATTAGAGAAGGAGTTCTTGTGGTTTCATAAGCTATAATTGCTTTTGACGATTTTTTTATGTATCCTATGACCTCATTTTGCCGATTACGGAGTGCTGCATGAACGTTAGTCTTCCGCCCGCCGAAGAGCGATATATAAAAACCAAGATCAAGAAAGGCCTCTTCAAAAACCCTGCTGAAGTGGTGCGTAAGGCGCTGTGCCTCATGCGCGAGCAGGAGAGCGGCCGTCCTCCGTCACGCCTGATGAACGCGGTGCAGAAGGGACTGGATGATGTCAAAGCGGGCAGGGTTAAGACCTATCCAAGCGTTAAAGCTTTTATGAAAAAAATTGAATCGGATAACGCGCGCAAGATAAAATCGGGAGAGCCCTTCAAATACGACCCCGATGTCATCGGACCAGGAGACGATGGACCATGGGGCGGAAACTTGTCGTAACCGATGGCGCTGAGCGTGATTGGAGAAAAATCCGCCAGTATACGATGGAAAGATGGGGCAAGACCCTATGGGCTGTTTATGGCAGAGCCATCGAGGATCGAATGGAAATTGTCATGCAAAAACCGGATCGCGGCAAGAAACATGATGATTTGCCGCCGGATGTTTTGCTCACCCGCGCCGGACATCATTTCCTTGTTTATCGCTTCGACGATAAAGCGGTTTTTATTCTTCGCATTCTACACGAGTGCATGGATTTCGGCAGACATGTACGGTAAGGGCTAACGGATGCCGCAAAAACGAAAATCGCGAATGAAACCACATAAAATCCGCGTTTCCATCCGGCTGTCGCAAGATGTGATCGATTTTCTTAAAGCCACCGGCGAAGGCTGGCAAACGCGGCTGGATGATGCCTTGCGGTTGCTAATCGGCTCGCAATAGCAATCAATCGCAAAACCTCGTCGTCCTCATGGCGACGCATAACGGCGATCTCGCGAAAAGAATGAAATGGGTGGTGGAGATTAGGGACGGGCTGTTAGCGCCTGCTTGGTGAGTGCAAATGCACGCATAGAAATATCAGATTTGTCTGCGGGGCGATTAGGTACAGCCATTTCATAAACTGGAAGAATAGCCCTGGAGTAAATTTGTTCTGCGGCAATGTTTATGCCAAAGAACGTAATCGCGGCGGTTGCGACACCCACAAAGTATTTGATGTCAGATGAACGAATATTTAAATTTTTTACTAAACTATAAGTTAGCCAGCCGCATGCAGCCACATCAAGTCCTACGCAGGCGAGGCCAGTAAAATAATTGCCATTATCAATGGAAATGCCATTATTATAGGCAGCCCTATTAAGCGTCGCAAAGCCGAGGCTAAATAAGCCACTCTCAATGATTGCGCGATTGCTGCCATCCAGGACGTTATGAAATATGGTGCCCAAGGATGAATGAGGTGGTTTGTTTGTCATGCGTATAATGTCCGTTTAAAAAATGTTTTTGTAATGTGTCTAAATCATATCCATGTGGCCTGTTTTACCTGATTTTTGTGGCTTCTTCTAATGATGCTTTGGTTTCGTAACAGAAAGCTATTAACTATATGAAATAAAAGACATTTTCACCAATTTTCCCCTTTGCCTTCCTTCCCCAAAATGCTACTTTGCCCAACGCGTTTTAACCCCTTGATTCGTCCTGTAAATCAGGCCGCCGAAGGACCCAAAATTGACCGATAACGCCGCTCTCACGCCGCCGCCCAACGAGATTACGTCCATCACTATCGAAGAGGAGATGAAACGCTCCTATCTCGATTACGCGATGAGCGTCATTGTCTCGCGCGCGCTGCCTGATGTGCGTGACGGGTTGAAGCCGGTTCACCGCCGCATTCTCTATGCGATGAAGGAAGGCGGCTACGACAGCAGTAAACCTTACAAAAAATCCTCGCGCATCGTCGGCGATGTCATGGGTAAATATCACCCGCATGGCGACAGCGCGATTTATGATGCCATGGTGCGCATGGCGCAAGATTTCTCGATGCGCCTCATGCTCATCGACGGGCAAGGCAATTTCGGTTCGATGGACGGCGATAATCCGGCCGCCATGCGTTACACCGAAGCGCGCCTCGCCAAATCCGCCGAGACAATGCTTGAGGATATCGACCGCGACACCGTCGATTTCCACCCCAATTATGATGAGCAGGAGCAGGAGCCGGATGTTCTTCCCGCGCGCTTCCCCAATCTGCTGGCCAATGGCGCAGGCGGCATCGCCGTCGGCATGGCGACCAACATCCCGCCGCACAATCTCGGCGAACTGATCGACGCCTGCCTCGCTTACATCAAAAACCCCGAAATCAGTATCGAAGAGTTGGTCGATATTGTCCCCGGTCCCGATTTCCCCACCGGCGGCATCATCATGGGCCGCGCCGGGTGCCGTGCCGCTGCGCATACCGGCCGCGGCAGCATCGTCGTTCGCGCGCGTCATGAGATTGAGGAAACCAAGAAAGACCGCACCGCCATTGTGGTCTCCGAAATTCCCTTCCAGGTAAATAAGGAAAACCTGATCAAGCGCATCGCCGAATGCGTGAACGAAAAAATCATCGAAGGCATCAGCGACGTCAACGACCATTCCGACCGCGACGGCGTGCGTATAACAATCGATCTCAAGCGCGACGCCATGCCCGATATCGTGCTCAACCAATTGTACAAGCACACCGCCCTTCAAAGCAGCTTCGGCGTCAATATGCTGGCGCTGAATATGGGCCGCCCGGAATTGATGAACCTGAAGCAGGTCATCGGCGCCTTCATCGATTTCCGCGAGCGCGTCATCACCCGCCGCACCGAATTCGAACTGCGCCAGGCCCGCGAACGCGCGCATATCCTGCTTGGCCTCGCCGTTGCCGTCGCCAATATCGATGAAGTCATTGCGCTTATCCGCAAGGCTAACGATCCCACCATTGCGCGGCAGGAACTTATGGTCCGCGCCTGGCCGGCGAAAGATATCGCGCCGCTCATCGCCCTTGTCGATGAACACGCGACGATGGGCAAAGACAACACTTATAAAATGTCGGAAACGCAGGCCAAGGCCATCCTCGATCTGCGCCTGCATCGCCTTACCGGCCTCGAGCGCGACAAGATCGCGAACGATCTCAAGGAAGTGGTGGAGAACATCAAGGATTACCTCGATATCCTCGGCAACCGCGAGCGCGTGCTCAAAATCATGTCGGACGAATTGACGGAGATTAAGGAAAAATTCGCCACGCCGCGTAAAACCGCGATCCAGGAGCAGGAATTCGAAACCGATATCGAAGACCTGATCCAGCGCGAAGATATGGTCGTTACCGTCAGCCATGCCAGCTATGTGAAGCGCGTGCCGCTATCGACCTACCGCGCACAGAAACGCGGCGGCAAGGGCCGCACCGGCATGAGCACGAAGGACGAAGATTTTGTCAGCGATATTTTCATAGCATCCACGCACACGCCGATGCTGTTCTTCTCCACGCTCGGCCGCGTGTACAAACTCAAGGTCTACAAGCTCCCGCTCGGCAATCCGCAAGCCAAGGGCAAGGCGCTGGTTAATCTGTTGCCGCTGGAGCAGGGCGAAACCATCACGGCCACGTTGCATCTTCCCGAGGATGAAAGCACCTGGGACAAACTCAACGTTATGTTCGCTACCTCCGCCGGCACCGTGCGCCGCAACCAGCTTTCCGATTTCAGCAATGTGCGCCCCAGCGGCATCATCGCCATGAAGCTGGAGGAAGACGATCATCTCATCGAAGTCAAAACCTGCACCGATAAGGACGACGTGCTGCTGGCATCCCGCATGGGCAAAACCATCCGCTTTGCGGTCGAGGATGTGCGTGTGTTTACAGGGCGTACCTCTGTCGGCGTGCGGGGCGTTAAGCTGGCCGACAAGGACGAAGTCATGTCGATGTCGATCCTGCATCATGTCGAGGCTACGGCCGAGGAACGCGTCGCCTATATCCGCCAGGCCAACGCTGCACGGCGCGCCGAAGACGAAGAGGAAATCGCCTCCAGCGACGACGAAGAAAAAACTTCCAACGTTACCCTCACGCCCGAACGCATCGCAGAACTCGGGGGCCAGGAAGAATTCCTGCTCACGGTCTCCGAACGCGGCTATGGCAAACGCACATCGGCCTATGAATACCGCATCACCAACCGCGGCGGCTCCGGCATCTGGAACATGGAAATGTCCGAACGTAATGGCAAGATCGTCGCCACCTTCCCGATCAAGGCAGATCACGACATCATGCTGGTAAGCGACGGCGGCCAGATCATTCGTATGCCAGTAAAGGATATCCGCATCGCCGGCCGCAAGACACAGGGCGTCACGGTGTTCCGCGTGGATGAGACCGAAAAAGTGGTTTCGGTGGCGGCGTTGGAGGATACGGCGGAGGAAGATAATGTTAATGGCGATACAGACTAACTTTAGTAAAAAACCGACCTAAGATACTGAAATCAATAATATATTTCTAATTATTATTAGTTTCACCCTGCATGGGTACAATTACCCCATAAAGTATATGGGCGAATTATGGCTTCAAAATTATCAGACGATGATGCAAGAAAATTTTTAGCGGTATTAGAACCGTTAATTTCAAGCAGTAACAGCCTCACCGAAGCTGTAACAGCAGCTTTTGTCGAGTTGAGAGAACAGGATCCCAACTGGACGCATGGCGTACGGGCATTGCAAGGTCATTTAAGGGAAATAAATTATGAGGCGCCCGATGCTTCTGCCTTTAAGGGTGTGAATTCAGCTAAGCGAGAACACACAATATATGCTGCACCTTCGCAACGTTTTTACGAGAAGGAAGCTTTTAATAAATTTGTGTCAGCAGTGGCCAAGGGAAACACGCGAGCAAAAATTGCTTATGAGTTTTCTCTTGATCTTGAGCAAGTTGCTGGCGCTTTTACCTATGCTGTGATGCATCGTATTTATAGGCATAAACCTCGTAATAATACTTATGCTCATATGCAGGGACTTCGTAAATTGGCGCGCGAGAATGATAAATGGCAATCGTTAAAGGATTTTATCTTCGATCCAAACCAAAATTTATATTCTCCACCGGGAAGAGAATGGCTTTCACCTCCATCAGCCAAAGAGGTGGAAGAATTGTTTGAGTTACAAGGACTAGATGAATTTAAAGAAGTGAAAAAGATAGCCGATCTAGGAACGCCAGGTTCATTATCGGGTGGAGGGCCATCAGAAGGTGCGACAAGACGAAGTGGAAAGGCTATGGGGCATAAACAGGCAAAAAGGCATTTCTTTGGTGATGGTTAGGTGGTATTTTTAAAGATGATTGAAAGGAATCATTTCCGCACCGGCCTCTACCCCGGCACCTTCGATCCCATCACGCCTTTTGCGGCAAAGACCGTTGTGCTAGGACATTCTCATGACAATCGCAGACGATAAAACCCTGAAAAAATTCCGCGCCGAGCTCGACCGGCTTTACGGCGACCGGCTTGAACGCGTGGTGCTCTACGGTTCGCGCGCGCGCGGCGATGCGCGGGAGGATTCGGATTACGATGTGGCCGTTTTTTTGCGGCAGCCCGGAAGTTTTTGGGAAGAATCCGGTCATATTGCCGAAATCGAAACAGACATTCTTTATGAAACAGGTTCCGTCATTAATGCGCTACCCTTTCGGGCCGGTGCTTATGAAGACCGTACGCCACTCATGCATGAAATACGGCAGGATGGCCGCGACCTATGACCAGTAGAGCCGACGATCATATTATTAAGGCGCGGCAATGTCTGGAAAGTGCGCATAAGACCATTACAATTGATCTTATGTTCGACGCTGGGCGTAACGCCTATCTTGCCGCTTTTCACGCCGCTTTGGCTTTTATCGCTTATAAAACCGGCAAGAATATCAAGACGCATACTGGCGTTCGCAGTGAATTCGCCCGCCTTGCTAAAGATGAACCGCGCATAGATCGCGTTTATACGTCTTTTCTGGCTCAATCTTATAATTTAAAAACAGTCGCCGATTATGGAGTGGAAAGGCAGAGCATAATAAGTTCCGCGGAAGCAAAAGCAGCAATCCAGGCCGCGGAAAGATTTGTCGATCAAATAGAAGCGCTGATTACACCAGGAAAACAATGAATGCTTAAAAAAACCGCTTCCCGCACCGGCCTCTACCCCGGCACATTCGACCCGATCACGCTTGGGCATCTCGATATCATTCAGCGTGCAGCGAAGGTGGTTGATCGCCTTGTTATTGGCGTCGCCAAAAATGCCGGCAAGGGGCCGCTGTTTGATACCAAGGCGCGCCTTAAGATGGTGGAGCGCGAGGTTGATATTCTGCGCGGCAGGGGCCTCAAGAATATCGAGGTGCGTTCATTCGATCATCTCCTCATGCATTTCGCGCATGAGCTTGGCGCCTCGGTCATCATCCGCGGCCTGCGCGCGGCCAGCGATTTCGAATATGAGATTCAGATGGCGGCGATGAATTACCGCATGAACCCGAAGATCGAAACCATCTTCCTCACCGCCACGGAAGGCACGCAATTCATCTCCTCGCGCTTCGTCAAGGAAATCGCCCGCCTCGGCGGCAACGTAAAACCTTTCGTCAGCCCCCTCATCGCCTCCGACCTCGCCAGGCGCCTCAAGGACAAAGACGGCCGCAGCAAAGTTAATCCCGAAGTGCGCGATTAAGCCGCCGTTCCCTCTCCCCCGTGAGGGGGAGAGGAGTCTGTGCCAGTTCTATTGGATCAAGATATGCGCTAGACTCCTGCTTTGACCTTTTTAACAACTATCGCGATCACCCATGCCAGCAAACAGCGCCTACCTCAAACCAATGCTCGATCCCGGCTCGCCGCGGGTCTTCAATTGCAATGTCATGACGCATCAGATTCTGGCGAAAGATCCGAATGCGCCGCAATTTTATCATTGCAAGCCGCTCAACGGCACCTTGCTGATCAAGGATACCGCCACCGGCAACGATGCCCGCAAAACCGGCGGCTCAATCGGCACCAAGCTTTATTTCCCGTTCAACGTCGAAAATATTTACGAAGGCGGCCGCACCATTTTCGTTCATGACCGGCTGCTGGAAAAGGCGATCATCGGGCAATATGGCGAAGGGGCGATAGCGAAAGATAATCTGGCGTATGATCTGCGCGTTCTCAATATTCTCGATCAACTACCGTCGCTCGATCCGTTTCTGATGAAAGACGCTTTCTTGCGCCAGAAAATCGGGATGAATAACGATTATTTCGTCATCAGCGCGGAAGCCTGGAGCGAAATCGAGCAATTCATGCTGCAGCGGTTTGAGCCACTGGTCAAAGCCGCTTTCCCGGAAAGCGCCGCGTCCGACGAAAAAGCCCGCCAGCTGATCAACACCATATGGGAAGCCCGCGATTTGGCCGCGCTCAAACCGCTAATCACCGCCTTCCGCCTGCCCGAGAATGAAGCGCTGGATATATTCGCCTCATGGAAAGGCATTGTTTATTACGCGTTTCAATACCAATCCCAGAAGGTTGAATTGGTGGACATGATGAAATGGCTGAAGGCCAGCGAGACGGCCGGCGCCGGCGTGCCGACCAGCGAACGCAAGGAGATGGAAGGCATGCTCAATCTCGTGCGTGAGCAGATGAAAAACGAATGGCAAAAAATCGAGGCCACCGTGCGGCAATATGAAGATGCCTATGATAAAATGTTTAAATTCAAAACCAGTTCGAACGACTTTCTCACCTTCCTGAAAAACAGCAATCAGATCTATTGGGAACTCGGCAACAGCATCGGCAAAACAAACCAGGGCCTCTATTGCTGGAAGGTAATGACGTCACGCTTTATCGGCAGCAAGATTGGCTGGCTGCAATTGCAGGAAATCATGGGCATTCTGGTCAAGGTGTTCGAGCCCGACAAAAAAATGACCGCCAGCGTGGCGTGGCAATAATAAATAGGCGCCTCCTCCCCGTTCTTACGGGGAGGACGTGAAAACTTAAGCTTGCCCTTCTTGGCAAGCTTTAGTTTTCACTGGTGGGGCCGGTCCAGGTCTATCCTTGTATATGGCCCTTCTTAATTGCGAATTTTAGAAGAGTAGAATTGAAATTACTGAAACACCGGGCTCGGCCCCACCAGCAAAAACTAAGGCTTAGCAAGTAGGCTAAGCCTAAGTTTTTGCGTCCTCCCCGCAAGGGCAGGGAGGAGGTTATTACCGCAATCGCTGCATAAATTGCGCTTTGATTATTAATAAGCTAACCATATGCTTTCCAAACTTATCCGGCAGCGAGAAACCCACCGCCATGAAAAACAAAAGTTTCGAGACCATGGCCACGCATTTCGGCGAGATGTTCGGCGAAAAGGGCGCGATGAACGTGCCGATTTATCAAAATTCCACCTTCAAGCAGAAAAAACCCGGCGCCTGGGAAGAATTCACCTATACCCGCACCAATAATCCGACCGAAGAAGCTTTGCGCAAAAGCATCGGCATGCTGGAGAACGCCACATACAGCGTTATTTTCAGTTCCGGTCTTGCCGCCATCAATGGAATGCTGGAGCTGTTCGGGCCCGGCGCGCATATTTTATCGACCGCCGATATTTACGGCGGCAGCAACCGCCTTTTCAAACGTCTCGGCCCAAAGCGCGATATCGAATTCAGCTATATCGATACCAGTGATCTGGATACGGTGAAAAACGCGCTGAAGCCGAATACCAAACTCATTTACGTTGAAACGCCTTCCAACCCTTTGCTCAAGATCACCGACATTCGCGCGCTAAGCGCATTGGCGAAACAGCGCGGCATTTTGCTGGCGGTCGATAATTCGCTGGCCACGCCTTACTTCCAGCGCCCGCTGGATCTGGGTGCGGATCTCGTTGTGCACAGCATATCGAAATACATCTCCGGCCATACAAATGTTATCGGCGGCGCGGTGGTGGCCAGGGATGAAAAAATTCTGGAAGAATTGAAATTCATCCATAAGGCTTTCGGCGCTGTGCCGGGACCGTTCGATTGCTATCTCACGATGCTGGGCATCAAAACCCTTGCCCTGCGGATGAAACAACATGAAGCAAATGCAACCCGCATCGCCAAGCATCTTCAGGCGCATAAACGCGTGAAATATGTTTATTATCCGGGATTGGCTGATCACCCGCACCACGCCCTCGCGCGCGCGCAAATGACCGGCTTTGGCGGCATCGTATCGTTCGAGCTCGACGGCACCACCGAAATTGCCGTCAAATTCCTCGAAAACCTCGAATTCTTCGGCCTCGCGGTTTCGTTTGGCTCGGTAAGTTCGCTGGTGAATTGCCCCGCCGTCATGTCGCACAAGGAAATGGTGCGTGAAGAGCGGTTGCAGCGCGGATTTACCGATACCCTCATCCGCATGTCGATCGGCATCGAAAAAGACGACGACCTGATCGAGGATATCGAAAGCGCGATGCGCAAGGCCTTTGGCGGCTAATGACCGAATACGGGAAATGGGCCGAACAGCTTACCTTCGACGGCGAGGTTTTCGGCGCCGATATCGTGGATGCGCAATATGCGCGGTGCGCAGGTTTCGATAAAATCTACGCTGTCAACGGTTTGCCGCAGAACTATACAGATGATCTTATGCGCATGGCGCAGGTTTCCGATGTGCCGCATTCCTGGCGCGTCAAGGAATGCAAATCTTTGGACGAAGTCACACCGGAAATTCTGGCGTTGGGCAGGGAAGAACTGGCCCGCGATCGCGCGGACTATCATGCCAATGTCATCACCTATTTTGGCGAAAAAGCAGGGAACAGACTAACCTTCCTCGCCGCTGGAGCCGTGCGCGATAAACTGTCACGCGATTTTGAGAATAAAGCATTTCCCGTTTTTTCGCGCATCATCGTCGCCCCCGTGCAGCGCAACAAGGGATTAGGCGGCCTCGCCGTCGATCATCTCATAAAAATTCTGCTCAATAATTATTACGGCGTGAAACCCAAAGCCATCCATTTCGGCACGGAGAGCGAGAAAATCCTGCATTCGGTCGAAAAAACCGAACGCGAGGAGGATATCAAATTCGTCTATATCGGCGATGAAATTCTCTCCACGCGCGACGGAGATCACACCATGCATGATTTCCTCTGCTTCACGCCCTGGTTTCAGCAGGAAATCACCGCCGCCTGCGGCAGTCTCGAAAGCCATGCGAACAGCGCCTTGCTCGATCGTTTCAAGCGCGATCTTGTGCGCTTTATGCAGTACGGCGTAAAGGCCGTCTCCGGCGATAATCTCGAAAAACTTTTTAACGATCTCCGCAATTCTGCCAAAGCCACAGCGCCAGCCGATGCGCTCGCCAGCCTCGCCGATGTCTTCACCGTCAGGAACAAAATCGGCGCGCGCGATCCGCGTTAAGGCTTTGAAAACAGCAGGGATTGCGAATGAAGCCATTCCCTGATAACCATACACCCCCTGTCGGCATTGACCCCGTAGCTCAGCGGTAGAGCATCTGACTTTTAATCAGGGGGCCATGGGTTCAAATCCCATCGGGGTCACCAGTTCTCTCAAAGACTTAGTGCGGAGCAGGGTATTTCCCTGCTCGCCTGCGGAAGCACCGCGGAAACACCAACTGCGATTTCGAGACCTCTAACACCCCTTTACGGTGGCATCGGGTTTACGCCAGAGGTGTGTCTCATACAGCACTAAAACCTTCCTGCGTATCCAACAGGAGGTAATCGTGCACAATCCTAAAATTCTCAGAACACCTGCTGCGGCCGCGTACTGCGGTCTTGCCGCCTCTACTTTCGAGAAACGTCGTCTCTCAGGCGATGGGCCTGAGTTCGTGCGTCTTGGCGCGCGCGCCGTCGGTTATGAAATCTCTGCCCTTGATACGTGGCTCGCATCACGCCGTCGGCTTTCAACTTCTGATATTGGACCGAGCACCGTCGTGGCGGTGACGGCATAGTGTCCATCCAAATCTCGAAAGCTGTATGGGCACTGCGCGGTGTACCCCACACATACAAACTTGCAATTCTGAGATTTGCCGAACATGCCAGCGATACTGGTATCTGCTGGCCTTCGGTGCCGAAGGTGGCTGCTGACTGCGAACTGACGGACCGCACGGTCCAGAAAGCCATCACATGGGGCATCAAACATGGGTTAATGCGTAGAGAGGAACGTCGCGGCAAAGTCGCGCATTATTTCCTTACCCCCGAACAGTATTCACCCCCGAACGACATTCACCTCGAATGTGATGACGTTCCCCCCGTACGTGAAGCTACCACCCCCGTAAACGGCTGCACTGTATATAGAGAACCGTCAGAAGAACCATCAACAGAACCACCAATACCGATAAAGGTAATAACCAGCACGGTGACGGCAGTTCCCGTCAGTGCCTCGCGTGCATCGACCGTTCCAGTGGCATCCAGAGCCACGAAGAAAGTTCCACTATCAGACGAATGGAGACCCAACGATGCCCACAGAAAAAGGTGCGCAGAACTCGGTTTCGATGCCGATGAACTTGCCTTTGGAGACAATGGGTTCAGGAACTACCACCATGCTCGCGCCACCCTCTTTGCCGACTGGAACCGTGCCTTCTTCGTGTGGATTGGCAACGCTAAGAGATTTGGTGCAAAGCCCGGAGGCGCGTCTAGACGCACATACAATCAACAGCCAACTGCAAGCATCATTGAAGCAGGACTTCGGGTCGCGGCTCGCTATACGGGGTGAATATGGCCCTGATTTCGATTGTAGGTCGGTCTCAGCGTCAGTGACGGGAGGGGTAGATAGACGCTGGGTGATCGCACTTGAGCGGTTGACAGCGCCAAGTCGTGGTGACCGGGTAGCTGCCGAAGTCACGAGGTTGCGCTCGCTAACCATCAAGCGGAAGGAAAGCGAGACCGATCTCGAACTTTCGATTGGTGCTTTCACAGAAGAACTGTGCGCTTACCCATTCGACATCGTGCGGACGGTTTGCCGTTCTTGGGCGCGTAACAACAAGTTTTTTCCGGCCCTCTGTGAAGTCATTTCTGAGTGCGAAGAATTGATGAGGCCACGCCGCGCATACCTGCAAGCACTGCGCACGCCTGCTTTACTCGAACGCAAGCCTCAATCCGACGAATACCAGAAGCCAACTGAAGCTGAAATCAAAGCTGTTAGTGAGATGGTCGGGAAGCACTTCGGGATGGATTGATATGACCCGCCATGAGAAACGCCGTATGATTGCCGCCGAATTATGGGCGAAGCCGAGTTGGTCGAACCGTCGGCTCGCCGCTCTTCTTGGTGTCGATGCCAAGACAATTTCCGCAGTTCGTCGCGAACTCCTTGAAACTGGGGAAATTGTGGACTTCGACACCCTGATCGGCACCGATGGAATATGGCGCCCAGCTACAATGTCGCCCTTCGAGCAGTCTCCAGAAGACTGAAATTCCGCAGTCCTCTATGACTGCACTTTTGAAAAACATTCAACCGGCGGGGGGTTGTATTTGAAATAACGTTCAAACAATCAAGCCCAACGTCCTGAAATTCCATAAAGTTGGCGATTAGGGTGGATGAAATTCAAGTTCTGGCAATTCCCCAGTTACGTCGCGCAGATTAAAAAATATGCATCCGACTTTGACAGACCCGCACGAACGCGCAAGAACTGGATTGCCAAGAGAGGAAGCCAATGACCAATAGATTTTGCGCCGTTATTGCTACCATGTTTCCGTTCATCACTGCCACCAGCCTCGTGCGCGCGGCCTTCAAAGCGATTTTAATCGCCGGTCTGCTACTTTCACCAATAAGCGCGTTCGCCTGCATTGGTTACTCCGGCCCCGGTGGACCCTGCTATACTGGACCTGGCGGCGGCCTTTACACGGGACCAGGTGGCGGAGCCTACACCGGACCTGGCGGTGGCGCTTATACTGGACCTGGAGGAGGCGCTTATACCGGACCAGGTGGCGGTGCGTATACTGGACCTGGTGGCGGGGCCTACACCGGACCCGGAGGAGGCGCATATACGGGACCCGGAGGAGGCGCTTACACGGGACCTGGCGGCGGCGCTTATACCGGACCTGGTGGTGGATGTTACAACGGGCCTGGTGGTGGAAGCCATGACGCTTGGAACCGGCCCTCTCCCTATTGTCGCTGATGTACTAGCCGCTCGCATCTTGTGAAGCTTGCGCAAACCTATGCCGTTAACAGTCCGGTTATCCACTCGTCCGGTTTGACCGAGTGCCGAAGATAATTATCAATTTTATCTATGACACCACGCGCGTCGGCGCATTCGATGTGCCGTACCAAGCAAGCATGTCTCTCCCGGTTCGGCCAAACTGACCACGCTTCCAGAGGCACCGGGCCACCTGCTTTATGCCCATTCTCATCTTCCGGTATCATGCACCACATCTCTAACCATTTTGCATGCGACGGGCATACATAATCGTTCTGGAGCAGGAACCCAAGAAGGTCACGCACCACGGGATTGAGTGGAGCCGTGTTGCTGCCCGGTTCTGCTGGTTGTCTGCGGCGGGGTGGGAAGGTTACTGTAATCCTACCCGGCTCCTCTTGCTGTTTGCCTATCGGTAATTCAGAGGCGGCGAGGCCCTTCATCAACCGTTTGTGCATTTCCGCTAAGGGTTTCGAGAACCCTACTGGCTGATCATTCGAATTGATCGAGGGTGGTTGTGCCGTTGTGGTTTCCCTGCTCGTTCGTTTATAGCGCAAGGTATAACGTAAAAAACGCTGCAAGTAATCATCGCGCCATAGTGTGACCACAAAATACATGCCAAAGGCTGCCACCGCTGTTTTGCCGATGCCGTCCAGTACGGTTGGCCCTAATCCTCCGAAAAGCCAGTACGCAACGAGGCCAGCAACCGAAAGAACAAAAAGAGCGGCAATCGCTATAACGAAGAGCAATAGCAGCCCATTCACAACCTCACGGCCCCATAGCAACGTAGCGAGTATCAAGGCCAACAGAATAATCGCGGCCACCACCATCTTATTGCCCTCCTTGGTGAGCGCAGGAACTCTTCTAATACAATGCTGCAATGACCAAACGATTACAATATCCCAATTCGGGATAATCCTATTTCGGGATTTATTCAAGTGGCAGTCACAAAAAGGCTGCCAACAATGTCAAAATCTCAAAGTTTCAGTATTAACCAAAAGGTCAATTCTCTTCTCGCCGCCGAGCGCAAAGCCAAAGGCGTAACTCAGGCCGAACTGGCGGCTAAACTCAAAAAGCCACAGTCTTTCGTTTCCAAATATGAAGGCGGACAACGACAGTTAACTGTCGCCAATTATGCCGCTGTATGCAAGGCGCTGGGCATAAAGCCAGAAAAAATTCTTAATAGATTGAGCTAATTCAATAATCGGCTCCTGATTTGCAAACAGTTGTCGGTGCGAATAACATTTCGACATCATACAAAACCGTACCGAACATGCCGGATACTCCTCCCAATCTACTCACTCGCTTCTACAGCAACGTCGCGTATGCAACCGAGGTTCTCGCTGATAAAAAAATTGC
>Ga0207050_1071_pt2 | contig 15894 bp, 16 predicted proteins | sample Alteio_BWMinCont_64_FD_153291 | JGI IMG/M metagenome (GOLD analysis project Ga0207050, IMG submission 153291) | Enriched cells from forest soil in Barre Woods Harvard Forest LTER site, Petersham, Massachusetts, United States -... | ecosystem: Environmental > Terrestrial > Soil > Temperate forest >...
CCGACGGAGGGTTGTTTCAAGCTTCCAACGGGGTCTTCTACGGTACGACCTCAACAGGTGGCAACAGCGCCTGCGAGGGCGGCTGTGGGACGATCTACAGCGTGGATCTGGGACTAGGTCCGCTCGTCAGCTTTGTGCCTGCGTCAGGGATGGAAGGCAAGATCGTCACCATTCTAGGAAACAACCTGACGGGAGCGACCAGCGTGACCTTCAATGGCGCAGCGGCGATCTTCAAGGTGATTTCGGCTTCGGAAATCAAAGCGACGGTTCCCGCTGGCGCCACTACCGGCCCAGTCGCGATGACTACGCCCCACGCAACCCTGACCAGCGACCTGAACTTTATCGTGCCATAGAATCGGGGGCGTCAAGCGAAGGGGCGCGAATAAGCAGACATTTTCGGGTCAGAATCGAGATAAGGGGAAACGAGATGAAACAAATTGGTAGCACGCACCGGCAATTGCGTTCGTTTTTCGGGCGCTTCGGCATGACTTTGATGGCGATAGCTTGGGCGACCGTCAGCATGGCGCAATTGAGCGAAACAACGCACGCGCAAGGGGACGCGTCGGCGCGAACACACTACCAGGTTCTTTATTCGTTTCCGCTTCAATACGGGCCGGCTGGGTCAGTTCCTTACGCATATGTCATTCCGGATGCGGCGGGCAATCTTTACGGCACAACCACGATTGGCGGACGTGGTGCCGACGGCGGTTGTCCGTGTGGAGTTGTTTTCGAGGTGGACAAAACCGGCAAGCAGACCGTGCTGCACAGTTTGGATGGAGCAACCGAAGGACAAGACCCTTGGGCGGCTTTGATTCGTGACTCGGAGGGTAACTTTTATGGCACGGCGATCCAGGGAGGCCCAGCCGGCTTAGGTTCAGCCTTCAAGCTGGATAAGACCGGTACTGTGACCGTCCTGCACGCCTTCACCGGAGGTGAGGACGGAATTTATCCGGTGTCGGCGTTGGTGCGGGATGCGGCAGGCAATCTGTACGGCACAACTTTGGGGTGCGGGGTCTACGGGGGCGGGTGCGGTGATCTGTGGGGAAAGGTGTTCAAGGTAGATACGAATGGCAAGGAGACTGTGCTGCACACGTTCTCTGGAGGCGCGGACGGATCAGTTCCGATGGCTGGGTTGATCCGTGACGGGGCTGGGAATCTTTATGGCACGACCAGCGGAGGGGGCGCCTCAGGCAGTGGTGGAGTCGTGTACAAGGTGGATCGCACCGGCAAGTTCTCCGTGCTGCACAGCTTCAGCGGAGCTGACGGCATAGGTCCCTACATGGGGCACTTGATCCTCGACCCCGCAGGAAGTCTATACGGAACCACCCAAGTTGGTGGCGCCTTCGCTTCCGGGGTGGTGTTCAAGGTGGATCCGACGGGCAAGGAAACAGTGCTGTACAACTTCAAAGGCGGAGAGGATTTTGGACATCCGACCATGCCTCTGGTTCGGGATGCTGCCGGCAACCTTTATGGCACAACTTATTACGGAGGCGGTTACTACGCGTGCGGCGGGCAGGCTGGTTGCGGAACAGTGTTCAAGGTGGATACGAATGGCAAGGAAACCGTGCTGCACCGATTTAGGTCAGGCACGGACGGAGCAAACCCGCTGCAAGGGCTTGTTGTAGACTCGGCCGGGAATCTCTACGGCACCACGCAATGGGGCGGCGATCCCAATGTTCAGTGCGGCAATACTACAACGGGCTGTGGAGCGGTGTTCAAACTCTCGCTGAATTGAAGGAGAAATCTTTATGAAACGCGGCACTTTACTGGTTACTTACGGTTTTCTGATCACGGTTGCGCTGACGCTCGCATTGCAGTCGTTTGCGATGTCACAGGACGCTGGGGTGCGGCCGGCGCTTGTGAAATTCCAGGTGCTTTATTCGTTTCAAGGCGGAGCGGATGGGGCAGGTCCGGTAGCAGCCCTGGTCGCGGACGGCGCGGGCAATCTCTATGGTACCGCAGAGTACGGCGGCGATGGCAACGGCGTGGTTTTCAAAGTGGATGCAAGCGGCAAGGAAACAGTGCTGTACAGCTTCAAAGGCGGAACCGATGGAGCGAATCCAACCGGGGCCTTGGCTCGGGATGCCGCGGGCAATCTTTACGGCACCACGCTGAACGGGGCAGGAAGCGGGTGCGGCCCCCTCGACGGCTGCGGAACGGTGTTCAAGCTGGACGCAACCGGCAAGGAGACCGTGCTGTACCGTTTCACAGGGGGTACGAACGGCACAGCGCCTTTTGCAGGCTTGATCCGTGACAAGGACGGCAATCTTTACGGCACGACGACAGCGGGAGGAGGCAGCGGATGTGGAGGCTCGGGCTGTGGGACCGTGTTCAAGGTGGATGCAGCCGGCGAGGAGACGGTGCTGCATCGTTTCGCGGGCGGCAAGGATGGGAGTAATCCGCAAGCGAGCGTGATACGCGACGCGCAGGGCAACCTCTATGGCACGACCCTCCAAGGTGGAGGCTCCGGCTGCAACGACAACGCAGGCTGCGGAACCGTATACAAGCTGAACACCGCTGGTAAGGAGCAGGTGCTGCATAGGTTTACTGGGGGCGACGGGGGATGGCCCTGGAGCTTGACTCGGGATGCGGGTGGGAACCTCTATGGCACTGCCTCCATCGGTGGCCGGTCCGGTGCCGGAACGGTGTTCAAGTTGTCGCCGACTGGGAAAATCACGACCCTGTACAGCTTTACGGGACGTGCGGATGGGGCCAGTCCCACCGGAGGTGTAATACTCGACCGCGCAGGGAATCTCTACGGTACTGCTGACCAGGGCGGCAACAGTTGCGGAAACTTAAGCTGCGGGACCGTCTTCAGATTGGATACGACTCTCAAATTTAGCGTGCTGCATAGGTTCATTGGAGGAGATGGAGAATTCCCCATCGCAGGGTTGGTGCGGGATCGAGCGGGTAACTTGTATGGCACGACGATCGATGGCGGATCCGTCAACTCTGGAGTCGTGTTCAAGCTCACCCCGTAATGCTAGCAGCCGGGCGCTATTTGGCTCGGAGAATTTTTGACGGAGCCGAACCGCGACCGGGCCACAGCTGATACCTCCGTTTCAGGCGTGGCTCGGCTGCTTTACCTTCGCGGCGTCCGGCCAGTTTTGCGGGGCAGGCCGCGGCATCCACAGATTGAAAGGAGAAAAGTGTAAGAAGGAAAAGGAGAAACTTATGAAATCAACTTCGAGTTCGACATGCGAACCGCGCCAACTGTCCAAGTCACTGCTTCATCAGCTGAATTCTTACGCCTTGGCAGCCACCGCTGCGGGAGTCACCTCTCTTGCCCTGGTGCAACCTGCCGAGGCAAGAATTGTGTATACACCAGCACACGTCAAGATTCTTCCGCCGCAGCGATTTGACTCAACTATTGTTCTTATCGACCTCAACCATGACGGAATTGACGATTTCTTTCTTAGCAATTTCTTTGGCGGTTCTGCGCCCAACAGCTATGCGTTTCTCAACGCCAGGCCAGAGAAGGTTGGAAACCGCGTGCTCGAAAAGAAGGGCGCGGCGTCCGCCCTCCCCGCTGGAGTGCGGGTTCAGTTCCACAACAGTAGCTCCAATGGCTTCATGGCGGGGTACAGAATCGGAGGCTCAGAGTTCACCGGTCAATGGGCAAATGGGGGCAAGGGCGTAAAGGATCGTTATCTCGGGTTGCGATTCATCGTCAAGGGACAGATTCACTTTGGCTGGGTGCGGTTGAACGTGACTTTCAAGAACGGGGAATTCAGCGGCCTTCTGACCGGCTACGCCTACGAGACGATTCCAAACAAGCCGATCATCACAGGGAGAACGAAGGAATCGGAGGAGGATGGCGGGCAGTTCAGCCCCACATCTCGCGTCGCCCTCACTCGCGAACCCGCCACGTTGGGCCTGCTCGCGATGGGCTCTTCCGGACTAACCATTTGGCGGCGCGAGTAGCAAGCGCTCGACTTCGCATTTTTTCGAGGAGGATACACCGTGAAACCGAGTTGTTTTACTTACGCTATCGCGCTGTTACTAGTTCTGTGGTGTCAACCATTCACGATGTCGCAGCAGATGGCAACGCAGTCGCCGAGCGTGCACTACCAAGTCCTCCACACATTCCAAGGCGGGGCCGATGGTGCTCTTCCGTCAAGCCTGATCGGAGACGCCGCGGGCAATCTCTACGGCACAGCTTACGAGGGAGGAAATTCCGACTGCACTTACGGGCCCGCCGGTGGCTGCGGCGTGGTGTTTAAGCTGGACAAAACCGGCAAGGAATCCGTGCTCTACCGTTTCAAGGGCGGAACGGACGGGGCGCACCCCGCAACTGGGTTACTGCGAGACGCTGCTGGCAACCTCTATGGTACTGCGGAACACGGCGGCGAACTAAGCTGCGGGAGTGGAGGCGGACTTGGTTGCGGCGTGGTCTTCAAGTTGGATACGGCTAGCAGAGAGACGGTCCTGTACTCATTCTCTGGAGGGGCTGACGGGGCGTTTCCCGTCGGGCCTTTGCTCCGAGACGAGGCCGGCAACCTCTATGGCGCCGCACCGCTGGGTGGCAATCTCGGCTGCAATGTGCCTTTTGGTTGTGGAGTCGTATTCAAAGTCGACACGACTGGAAAACAGACCGTCCTGCACGCGTTCAATGGGGGTGATGGACAAAATCCGCAGGCTGGTCTGATCGCCGACTCATCCGGCAATCTCTACGGTACTACGTTTCTTGGCGGTGATCCTGTTTGCCTTTGCGGACTGGTGTTCAAGCTGGACAAGAGCGGCAAGGAGACTGTGCTTCACAACTTCAAAGCATTCCATGGCGGACGCGACGGAGCGTACCCATACGCAGACTTGTTGTTGGATGAGCAGGGCAACCTATACAGCACTACCTACGGCGGAGGCTTTTTCGACAACGGAACAGTCTTCAAGCTGGATAAGGCCGGCAAGGAGACTGTGCTTTACGGCTTCAAGTCAAAGAGCGACGGAGCGGCTCCGTACTTCGCTGTGATCCGGGATGGAACCGGCAACCTCTATGGCACCACATTCGGCGGCGGTCCTCTCGGCTGCGGAGGCCCCGGCTGCGGCGCAGTGTTCAAGCTGGATGCGAGCGGAAAAGAGACCACGCTGCACCACTTCACCGGCGAAGCGGATGGAGGCAATCCCTCGACAGCATTGGTCCGCGACTCGGTCGGCAACCTTTACGGGGCCACGTACACCGGCGCCGGTACCGGATGCGGTGGCTTAGGCTGCGGCGTAGTGTTTAAGATCACGCCGTCACCACAAAGGAAGCAGGTGCACCAGGAGAGGCTTGTCGGAGGTGACCAGAACTTTCACACAGTAGTAGTGCCGCTGAACGAATCTGGAGTTACGGGTACACCATCCTCGATCGCGAAGCCCTCAAAGAGTAGCACTCTTACGTCATCGACCTGACCTTCCAGAAGACGGTTGGCACCCGTGTCGAAGTCGCGCAGCACGTCCTCACGAGTAGACATGCGACCGTCGGCGTGAGTTACCATCCAGTCGGGAGCGAGTAACCGTTCAAGGATCGAACGATTACTCGTAACCCACGCCTTGATCAGTTGCTGCTGGGTGTCCTCCAGCTTCTTACGATCATCTGCCTGTGTGGCGGCCTGCGCGGACACCATCGTGACTACGAGAACGCATGCGAGACCAGCAATCGCTCCGAACGGCATCGTTAACCTCCGTGCCGGCTTAGTATACCGCTCGCAAGTAAGGCGAACCTGCCTAGCCACTTTGCAGGGGCAGTGCATATCCAGCAGAAGCAGGGTATACGAGGACGATGGGAACTTAGTGACTCCCAGTGGCAACTGATCGAACCGATCTTGCGACCGAAACGACGCTCCGATGGTCGAGGTCGTCCGTGGCAGCTCACGCCACTGTGCCCAGTGCCCAACACCCAATCGCTAGGGCGTGACGCCGCCTGTATGTCAAGGATTTGTCAACGTGGACAAGGATTGAGACTTGGCAGGAAGAACGCTTTGAAGCCGGGCGGGCAACAGGTCAAGAATTTCACAACGGGTGATTAGTTCACTTCGTCAAGACTGCCGTCTCGATTGCAGCGTTTCTTGCGATCAGGCCGAATCCCTTCGCTGCCGCCCTGGTATTGAGCTCCTCAAAGCAGCGGACCCCGCGAGTTGCATCTTTTTTCGCGCTCAAGTCGCATTGAGAAAACTGGACCTTAAACTCGCAAGCCACGCAACCCGATTGTGAGGCTCGCCGCAAGGCGGAGGTAAGCACGCGGTCGGCTTGCGTCCAGTTCTTTGATGCCGCTGCGGATTGGGCTACTACTTCAGACGCCGACAGTTGCAGGTCGAGCCGCTCGCTCTGCTGGGAAAGAGTCTGGGTTCGCGCGGAAGTCTTGAGCGCAGCGTCCCTGTGGTGATCGAGGAGTTCAAGTCTGACTTGCAAGATCAAGCACTCCAGCTCGGTATCGCTGTCATGCCGGCGACTCAAGTCGCCTTGCAACAGTTGCAGCATCTCCCTCGCCTCTGAAAAATGGTTTTCCTCAATATCAAGTTCGGCCAGAAGGTAGTGTGTCTCTTTCTGCTCCATGCCTTCGTCGGCGCTTTCCTCCAGGACAAGCGCCTGGTTATAGTTCTCGCGCGCATTGGTTGTGTCCCCTTGCTTCAGCAGAATAAGACCGAGCAGGATTCGGCTTCCGGCCTGAAGACTCTTGGCCGCAAGAGCGTCCGCATCGACCGTAGCCTTTTGCGCAATCGATTGCCCCTCCTTGAGGGAGCCCTGCGCGGCCAGAACCTGGCTGAGATATACCAGCGCAGTGGTTTCGGTCGTCTTATCCCCGCTGGCTTGAGCAACACTTAGAGATTCCTCCGCCGTTCGTTTGGCCTGCACAAGATCCCCGCGGTCTGCCAGAACCCCCGCCAGGGATTCCAAAGCTTCACCCCTGATTTCCTGGTTCGCGATTTGCGTCGCGATTTGCAGAGCCTGCTTGTAGTAGTTTTCCGCTCGCGACAAATGGCATTCCTCCTGGTACGCGTCGCCGATGGTCAGGAGGGAAAAAGCTTCACCGGTCTTGTCGTCGACTTCGCGCGACAGTTCGTAGGAGCGCTGATAGGTGATTCTGGCTTTTTCTGTTTCTCCCCGGGTCAGAAAAATATTTCCAAGGTTATCGGACGCGGTCGCTTCCTTTCGCTTGTTTCCCGTGCTGCGCGCCAGAGCCAGGGACTTGTTCCACTTGCTCTCAGCTTCATTCATGTCTCCCAGATCGCTGAATACGTTGCCTTGATCGAGCAACACTTCGACCAGGCCTCCCGGATCATTCAAAGTCTCAAATGTCTTCTCCGCTGCCCGGAGTTGATTGAGAGCTTGTGTGTTGTCGCCAAGATGTTGAAGCGCTACTCCCTGCGCCCGCAGAGCTCGTGCAATCACCAGCGGAGCGTTGGCGATTTGTCCTTGAGCAGCGGCCTCCCTGGCCGCGGCCAGTTCTTTCTTGAAGTCTCCAGCGCGGTCTTCAGCCGATACTTCTGCGAGGTAGATGCGACCTTCATCGCGGGCTGACCGGGAAAGCTGGTGGAGTCGATCAAGGGTTGCGATTGCCTCCAGCGGCTTTCCCTCCTTGGCCTGAATGTCTGCCAGGTGCACGGGATAGTCAATGGTCTGCGGTGAGAGGCTGGAGAGCCTGCGGTAGGTCTCCTCGGCTCGATCCCATTCGTGTTTGGTGTCGTAGTAACGCCCCTCGATTTGTAATCCTTGTTCGTAAGTCAGGCCCTTCGCTAGATCGAATGCCAACTTAGCTTCGCGCGCGGCTTGCGTCTCAAAACCGCCGGCAGCAAGAGCCGTGCTCAAAGCCTCATGAGCGAGAGAATCATCGGGGGCGGCAGCAACGGCTTGCAAGAGGACTTCCTTGGCGCCCAAATAGTCGAAGTTGCGAAGTTTCTGAATTCCGGAGAAATAAAGATGCTGCACTGTGCTGTTGGCTGGCCCAGCGTGCCGTATCTCCCCTTCAGCGGAACTGGACAGCGGTGCTATGCCCAGTTGGCCTCGCAATTGCACGCCCGCGTCAGAGATGAGATCGAAGAGCTGCGTGACCGTGCCCGTTTCCGACAGGGACGCCAGAGTTTGCCCCGTGTCTGGATTCTGAAGGTGGATATCGAAACGGACCCGGTCTTTCGGACTGCCGCTGCCGATTCGCATCAGCGATCCCGCGATCACCAACTCTGCTCCCAGGTTTTGTTGAATTCGCTTAAGGGTCGGCTGAGCGTAGGAGTCAGCGTCGGCAATCGCCAATTCGCGCTTCATCTGCGCCACGTCCTCGCCTGAAACGGGTTGAAGACCAGCGCTGGTTCCAAGCTCGGTCGACAACATTTCAGCGAACGCGGTCGAGAGCCACGCGCTGTCATTGCGGCTGGACAGGTCCTTGAAACCAACGATGGCAACTGTCCGCGGAAGCGGGGATAGAGGAAGGGATGGAGGATTTACGGTCGCCCGCGACTTAGTTCTCGTTTTGAAATGAAGGGTTGCTATGGTTATAGAGGTGAGCGTCAATAACAGCGCCCAAGCTACCAAGAGTCCAGATCTTCCGCGCCACCGAGGAACTGCGACACGGATTGGGAGAGCTGCAAAATGCTCGCTGCTCGAACCGCTTTCGGCAGACGCAACCGGTGGTGTCGCCGCACTGGTCTGAACCAGGAACCGGTAACCGCAACGAGGTATGGTTTCGATGAACTGTGGCTGCTCGGATGAATCGCCCAGCGCTTGTCGCAGTTTATTGATCGCGCCATGAATCCCGTGGTTGAACTCGACATTGGTATCGTCGGGCCAAAGCTTGGCGCGCAGCTCCTCCTGGCTGATGATTTCCCCGGGTTTCTCCAGAAACGCCAGCAGCAAGCGCCTCGGCTGGCCCGGTATCCGTAGCCGCTGGCCGTCCTTCTGGACCTCGCCGCTGGACCTATCAATTACGAAGGGGCCAAGCCGGACAAACCTTGCATGCGAGAAGGTTTCGCTGGTCGTGTCCATGTTCTTTGCTGATCCCCACCAGGTGGTCGGTCAAATGCCGTAGGCCCCGGGAGCCAGATGCTCGGCAACTCCTTTAATATATACCTCTAATATATACCTCAAATGTTTGCCTGGGGGTAGGCTTAAACGCGTCTGCTCGATAAGGGCAACAAGCATTTCTCAGACATGCTGTATGCAGGCATGAGGCGGCTGAGGATGTAACGCAGGAAACGTTTGCGAGCATTTGGCGGCATCCGAATGGATTTGATCCGGTATGAGGAACGCTCCGCTCCTATTTCTTTGGTGCGGGGCGAAAACGCGCGGCGGAGTGGTGGCGCCAGCAAAAGCCGTCGGGTGATCCACGGAGAAATGCCACCCGGCAGCACCGCAAATCTCTTTGAGATCCCCCGAATTCCATCCGTTGCCGCTCGGTGGGAACTGATAGGCCAATGCGTCTGCCGGGGGATGGTCGAAACTACCTTTCGCGTGCGATGGATCGAAAATGTGCTTGGCTGCATAGTAATGATAGGCTTTGATGGTTGCCAGATCCCAGAACGGATCGTTCAATGCCGGGTCGGACGGAAATGAAGCGCCAACAGCGGAATACAGCCGAGCTTCCGGATCATCTGTGGGCAAGAGTTCGACTGGTGCAGAGCCAGTCCTTCTCATCTTGCCAGTACGGCTCGAAATCGTTTTTGCACTTCGTCCCCCAAGGTTGTCAGGCTCCTTGTTAGAATCTTGGTTCAAAACACGCGGTACACTCGCGGTACACTGTATTCGGTTTCTTCCGGTTCTTTCGTGGCCTTGGTGAGCGACCCGGGCCTTGTAAACACTACGTGAGTCGTTACGCCATTTTTCTTTCACGGCGGTAACACGGGTTCAAATCCCGTCGGGGACGCCAACCTTATCAATAATTTGCGGAATTGCTGGTTTTGGCGCGCTACGGGTTGCGCTACGGTTTAGCCGCTGGATCACTCCACGATCGGCATTGCGCGCTTCTCTTCCGACATCGCTTCGTCGTAGACATTCATCGTGATTGAGTACGAGGCATGCCGCAACAGGCCTTGCAGCACTTTGGGATTGTTGTTGTTCTGGACCCGCGTCCGCGTGTTTAGAGGGGTTTAGCGGTTTCCGGTGTAAACATGCAAGACTGTCGGACACCAGAAGGCCTTCAGTCTGCTGGCTCTTATGGGACTTCTGCGTGCCAAGTTTGTGCCCGTCCCACGAAAACGAGGACCAGCGATCCGAGGTTTTAGCATTTGGGCCCTTAGCTCTCTTCGTCCGGTGGTCCTCCAGTTCCTGCCAGATCCTGCGGCTTGATCTTCTCAACATTGAATTTTGCCGCACGCTCTCGCATCGTCTTGAGCACCTCTTCGAGTGGAGGAGGTTCGCCCTTAATCCACCGCAGCGGATTGATGCGCGCTATCACGAACGAGCGCAGGTACGGGCTGACGAGACCACGTTCTTTCAGTTTCTTTACCGCCGCCGCAACTTTCTCCTCAAGGTCGAGCACCACCGTGGCCCGTTTCTCGTGATCCTTGATGGCGGCGCGGAGCGGTTCATCGGTAAAGCGCTCCAGTCGCCGGAGGATTGAATGGTAAGCACCACCGCCGAAGCGAGGGAAGCGTTCATAGCAAACGCCGAGAGTGACCAGGGCAGGTTCGTCGAGGTAGAACGCGAACAGCGATTCGCGACGCGTGGCATCTTCTTCCACCAGACCACGGTAGATGCGTATGACCTCAAGCGAGCGTTCCTTAAGGTTGTGAGCCTTCTCCGTATTCAGCGCGAGGATTTGCCAGGCTACTTCGCGGTCAGCCACGACAAGCGCAGTGATTGATTTCGCCCCGAGGCGGCGCATGGCTTCGAGGCGATGTCGCCCGTTGGGAGTCCAGAAGCCTGCCTTCGGTGCCACGACTGCGATGATCGGATCGAGAAAACGGCCGGTTTTGTTGATAACGTCAGAGAGCCGTTTGTGGTGAGCGTCGGAGAGATCCCGCTGGAAGGGCGTGGGTTCGACAGCATCGATCGGCAAAATCGAAAGCAAGGTGGATGTCCGCCGAGCGGCTCCTTGTACAATCCCACCACACAGCCGCCGACTCTCTCGATCGCCTCCGCCACCTCCACGGCAGCACCCGTAGGCTGATCCAGCCGGCATTCTGATGGGCCGAGGCCCTTCGTTCCGGGTTTGGCTTTGCGAGGACGCCTGCGGGCTGGTGCACGCCTGACCATGGGAGAGACTCTATTCTAGGTCCGAAACGCGCAATTTGGAGGAAGGATCCTGTAACTTTCCACGGTACTTCACATCCCATGTATGCGCCAAGGTTCGTCGGCGTCAAATCGAACGTGGATAGGAGAAGAGTTCATGAACAAGATGATTCGCAGGTTGATGGCAATGTGTCTTCTGGCAGTGTCGCTTTCGGCTTTTGCACAGTCTGGCGATGCCATGAAGCAGGACAGCATGAAACAGGATGACAGTATGAAACAGGGCGACAGCATGAAGAAAGACGACATGAAGAAGGACAAAAAGTCCAAGAAAAAGGCGAAGAAGGACGACAGCATGAAGAAGGACGACATGAAGAAAGACGACAACATGAAGCACGACGACAGCATGAAGCAGAACTAGCACCCGCCTGTGTTCTTCAAGTTTGAGTTCAGGGTAGCTGGTGCAGGCAATATTACCGACTACCTTGAGACTCCCTCCTCGGCCCCAGTTCAGAACACCAGCGCCGGCTCTTTGTGCACCGGTGTTCTCGAGCGAAGGCCTGCCGATTGCTATCAGCACAATCTGAGATCAGGCGGTCAGATACTTTCCCATGCAGCGGACGCAAGGGGCATATCCCCGTCGCAGCGCTTCCTGGGCCGCGATTGTCTGAATGTGTGCTTTGTCGTGGATGAACGGGCACCCCGCTGCGTGAAACATCTTCCCATCGGTCGAAACCACGACCAGCATATCCGGAGGAACCCCGGCTCCAGGCTGGGCGTGCTCCGAACGCAGCTCAGGATGGCTAAAGACCGAAGATTTGGCCACCTCGAAGCTGCCCGCAACCAAGACTGCCGCTGCGGCAGCAACCATCCATCCGAGAAAGCCCCGCCGGCTACGAGGCATATTCTCCTCCTCCAGCCTGTGCTGCAGACGCTGGCTGAAGCCCAGCGGCACTTCGAGCATCCTTTCATCTCCGTACAGCTGAACGACGTTACGCGTGCCGTCAAGCACGGCGGCGCAGCGCCGGCAGCCGCGGATATGCTCTTCCATGGCAAGCCGCAGATCTGGTTCGGTCCCGCCATCAAGGTAGTTCGAAATCTCGCGCCAGACTTCTTCGCAGTTGACTACCATGGCTTGGTCCCCTTTTCGAACGACAACTTACTGCTCCAGCTACCGCCGAGCCCCGGCGATAACAGATCGCGCAACATCAGCCGTGCCCGTAGCAAGCGCGTCTTGACCGAGGCGCTTGAGATCCCGAGTGCCTTGGCGGTTTCCTCGATACTCAGATGTTGCATGTCGCGCAGGACAAAGACTTCCCGATACTTTTCTCCGAGCGAAGCTAACGCCTCCGCGAGTTTCTGCCGGACCTCTTTTCGCTCCAGAGTCTCTGACGGGATTTCACGCCAGTCTGCGAAGTCGCGGGGTACGTAGTTGCCCTCCTCGTCTTGATGGTCAACGATAGGCTCGATCATGTTGGCGTGCTGTCTTCTTATCCGCATCCGCGCCTCATTGACGGTGATCTGGATTAACCACGTGCTGAACCGCGATTCTGCACGGAATTGCCGAATGTGCTTAAGCGCTTTTAGTACCGCCTCCTGGGCGACGTCCTCCGCATCCGCCTCGTTCCGCAAAATGGCCAAAGCTGCGGAATAAACGCGCCGTTCGTATGGGTGAATCAGCTCATAGAAAAGGTCGTGTTCGCCTTCCCGAATGCGCCGGATCAAAATCTCCTCGTTGAACTGTTCGGCTGGGTCTGTCAGCGAAGTCCCTTCTCCCGGCATTACTCCTCACCCGCACTCCTGAGTTTTCACCACCGCACAGCGGACTACTCCGACGGATATTCTGGGCCCCTCTTCCATCCCGTCAACATGGAGACGAAATTGTTCCAGCCGTGCAGGACCACCATCACCAAATGTCCGAAAACAAACGCCAGCATCGCCCACATGATCAGGAAATGCCAGAGCCGCGCCCAATGGAAGCCGCCCATCATCCACGCCAGCCAGGAAAATTGTATCGGCTTCCAGACCGCGAGACCGGTCAGCACCGACAGTGCACCTAAGGCAATCGCAGAGGTGTACGCGTGCTTCTGTAGCGGGTTGTAGGCCTCCCTCACAGGCGGCTTCGGACCGAAGAAGAAGTAGTGGCGCATCATTGGCCACACTCCCGGCAGGTCACGTCGTGCAAAGAGTACTTGCTTGTAGTTTCCGCTGAAGACCTGGTAACCGACGTACACGAGGCCGGTCGCGATATAGATCCACATGAATGTGAGGTGCCATTGCAGCGCGCCTCCCAGCCACCCGCCAAGCGCAAAAGCCGTCGGCCAGTTGAGAAGGTCTTTTTGCGGGATCTTCGCTCCAAAGCTCGGGAATGCGCGAAAGATCTGGAGTCCGCTGCCGACCATCACGAACAGCGAGATCGCGTTCAACCAGTGACATAGGCGCACTACCAATGGGTGTTCATAAACCGCCTCGGTTATTTCGCCCGTCTTCACGTCTTCGATTGCGATCACGCGGGTTGCCATCGTCATCTCCTCGGAGCTACAGGCCATAAAACTCGGAATAGCCCTGATCCTCCCAGTAGCCGACTTTCTGAAGCACATGACTCACTTTGAGGTCGGTGAGATACTTTGCCTGCTTGTAGCCGATCTTGGTGGGAATGCTCAGACGTAGCGGCGCGCCGTGTTCGCGGGTCAGGGGCTCACCGTACATTTCGAAACAGAGCAAAGACTGCGGGTGCATGGCGGTGGCCATGTCGAGCGACTCGTAATAGTCATCCGCGCACTCGACGGTCACGAAGCGAGCGGTCGGGTCGGCGCCGATCGTCTTGAGGAAGTCGGAGAGGCGCACCCCCCCGAATCGGCCAATCACATCCCATCCTTCCACGCAGACATGCCGGGTGTTTTGAGGGACCATGGGTAGGGCCCGGATTTGTGCCAGAGTGTAATCTCCCGGCCTTTGCACACTGCCAGCCACCGTGAGGGTCCACTTCTCGATATCCACTTCAGGGTCGTCGACGTCGTAGTCGTTAATCGGAAACTTGGCGAAAGGGGTCAGGTCGGAGTCGGCAAACGTGGGCGCCAAGTGGCCGGAGCGGAACAACCTTGCCGATGCCCAATCGCTAAAGCCAAGGCCGGCTTTGAGGAGTGGTTTCTGCAGCCGCGGAATGGCAAAGGCGCCTAGCACTACCGCCGGCGTCAGCTTCAACAACTCGCGCCGGCTGATCCTCTTGAACTTGCGGCTATCAGTTTGTGGCTTCATCGGTGGATTCCTTGCGCGCGACAAAAGAACCCAAGTGAGATTCGCGAATCAGCAAAAAGTTACAACAGGGAGACCTTAGGATACGACATTGGCAGTTCGAGCGCCCTGGCAAACGAATCACCGGAGTCGTCAACGCTCGTCATCATACTGCCTGATTCACGCTCAAGCATCGAAGTCAGTTTGGGACGGCCTCAATCACACTTTGCGGTGCCATCGTCGGAACGATCTTTGTAAGCTTATAGCCAGAGGCGTCAAGCAGTGTGCGGAATTCAGTTTCGGTGCGTTCCCGTCCTCCGTTCATCACCAACATATTTAAATCGAGAAGCTTGCTGAAACAATTGACACCGTTATCTGGCACAATCATATCCACCAGCAACATCCTGCTATTCCTGGTCATCGCCCTACGGCAATTTCCAAGAATTGTAATGGCACGATCGTCATCCCAGTCCTGAACCGCGTCCTGGGAATCTTCCCGGTTATGCGTGACGCTTAGAGCGATTCGGAAAAGTTTGCCGTCGTATCGCTTTACCAGTTGCTCGAAAGCGGCAACGTCCCCATTCTTACTGGCCTCGACAAGTTTTAAGTCATCACTTGTCTCGGCTCGTACTCCGAATTGTGCCGGCTCTGCAGTCATAATCGCTCAACCTGCTGGGAACAGCAGTTCTGTGGAAGCAATTAATGCTTCTGGAGATGTGAAGCCGTTCCCGTGCCATCTACGAGTCCGTGTTTCACTGCACTACGACCTTGCCGGTCATTTTTGGGTGAATCGTGCAGTAGTAGGGATATGTCCCCGCCTTGGTAAACGTATAGGAGAATTTTTCATCCGTATCCAGCACCTTGGACTTGAACACACCGTCGGTGCTGACCGACGTATGGGGAATGTCATCACTGTTTGTCCAGGTAACCGTCGTTCCGACGGGTACGGTGAGCGTCTGCGGCCCAAAAACGAAATTATCGATTTTGACCGTCGCGTTTGCCCCGGAGGAGTCATTCGCCCTGACGCTCGGTAATCCTGCAAGCAGCAAGAGCATCGCGATCATCACGGGCACTGTCAAACTTGCAACCCACACATTGTTCCTTTTCATTGTCCTATTCCTTTCTAGATATGATGTTCTTGCTTGATGTCCTTGGTTTGGACCGAGCCCTGGCCCTCGGAATTCAGCAAGGGCTGAGTCCACTACCTCCAAGCGCATCCATTGCCTGAAGCCGAAGAGCCCTAACCTCCGAGTGGCGAATCGACAATCGCGAGGCTGCTGCCGCTGACCACGTAGTTCACATCCGTGATGCCCAGCACCTGTTGCAACTGCTCGGCCGGCACCTTCATCGGTCCGGCTGAGGGAGCTGTTCCCGGCGCAGGTTGAGGGAACGCGGTCGACATCGCGGTGTGGAAGGAAACTTTGCCTTCGATCTTCTGCATGATCTGATGGATATGGCCGTTCAACACGGTCACGGAGCCGAAGCGCTTGACGTAGGACAAGGCTTGCTCACTGTCGTCGG
>Ga0207050_1094_pt1 | contig 15814 bp, 12 predicted proteins | sample Alteio_BWMinCont_64_FD_153291 | JGI IMG/M metagenome (GOLD analysis project Ga0207050, IMG submission 153291) | Enriched cells from forest soil in Barre Woods Harvard Forest LTER site, Petersham, Massachusetts, United States -... | ecosystem: Environmental > Terrestrial > Soil > Temperate forest >...
TGTCCTCTTCTATCGCTGTTTTTTCAACCGTCGTTTTAGAGGATTGAAGCTCCTCTTTAAAAATTTCACAGTCAGAATGGATCAGAACATCTTTCCTGGATAATTGATGACTCTTTAAAATATGATCCATTAAAAACAAAACATCTGCATTATCTTTGTTCGCCTTTTTGATTTGTTCGATGATTCGAATTTGATCGGCTTCATCTTTGCCTGCCATAATTTGTTTGGACAGGGATTTTTTTAAATCCAACAGGGTTTTTACATTCGCCGTGGTTTTCACGGCCAACATGGTTTTTAAAACGGCCAACATGATTTTTAAATTAGTCGTAGACTTGCTCATTGTATTCTCCGAGTAAGTATAAATTGTGGGTCAAGTGTTATGCATTTATAATGCGTATATTCATATAACTAAACCACTAAGGCTACAGTAATATTGGCTTTTATGTCAACCATAGAGTGACAGCAGAAACTGACAAGCTGTATCCATTCCTATTACAATCATTAACTTGACTAAAATCATGGTAACAGCTCAATAAATGCGGGCATCTACACCTAAAACAGGTGAATGACTGTTAGATGATGAAACCCTTAGAAATTATGTTGAAAATTACAAGAAAGGTGGTTTAGAAAAGTTGCTTGAACGAAATTATAAAGGTGGAACACCAAAGCTTCCAATAGAATATTTTGAAATATTAGCCCAAGAATTAGAAAACAACATCTATTTGACCACTAAAAGATTTGGCCAAAAATGCATTACAACAAATTGACCAGCAGCATTACAATGCCCTGTTGTCACAGCATCAAATTAAAAGTTGTTTAAAAATTGGAGTAGCATTCTGTGGAAAAGATTTAGCTGTTGAGCATAGAATAGATCTACTAACTCCCTAATATACTCAAAGCGAGCGACCTTGCCTCAACATTGGACGTTTTCGAAAATTCAGACGTTATACCTGAACTGTCAAATCGCTTTATCTCTTATTTTATCCCTTACTCGAATGGCTGGAACTACTCGAGGAGGCTCGATGCAACTTGACACTTTCTCTGACACTTGCTCGATATTTTTCGATACTTTCTAAAGTCAAAGGACGTCGATTGTGATCTTTTATCTCCCCATCTAAAGCAGCGGCCAAAATTTTGGCCGTCCTCAGCATGAGTTCAAAAGCAGCAATAGATTGATTACGCGTGGTGGGGCTAAAAAATAAAGTTAAGCCAGGGCTCACGAAAGATTCCAAGCTCGCGATATCAAAAAATCCAGGTTCGACTGCCGAAGCTAAAGAGAACATGTGCCTACCGCTACCATCAGCATTTTCATAGCGATGAAAGATTTGCATCTCACCATAAAAAAGGTGAACCTCATCAAATACCCGAATCAGTTTTTTCCCAAGCAAGGCACCGGGTTGTTTTGCCATGACATTTAAAATAAAAATTTTATTGGGATCGACTATTTCTGTATCCGTTGCGGGTGTCTTGTGTCTTTGAAGTTCAATGTCTTTCGTTGTATGAGCCATATTACTTGTATGACCAGCGCCAGCAATACTATATGCAGCACTATGGACAGTAGCAGAAACATTAGGAGAAGAAAGCAAAATGGAATCTGTCATCTTATTAATAGAATCTGTCACATTAGCAGGTGTTTTTTTAGCTTTGACTAGTACGACTTCATCGTCTTCTAGCAGATCAAGATGAGAATCCCGATTATGATAAGCATCCCGATGATGGTGAGGATCTCGATCGCGATAGGAATTCTGGTCATGCCTATTGAGAGGACTCTTATTTTTATCAGCGAGATCCTCCGCATATAAACGTTCATCTGAATACTCATTCGAATACTCATCTGAATACTCATTCGAATATTTCTCTGATGAATATTTATCTGAGTATTCATCCGAATATAAACTAGAGGAATCCGACTCTTGAGACCCTATAGGCCCTGAATGCCTCAGATCTTTTATATTCTTTTCCTTCTTAAAAGGATTCATATTACCATCCAGCCTGTCCACTCGCGGAACCCTAGTTTTTTTCATGGCAGGCTTTCGTCTAGAACGAAGGGTATCCCATACAATCCCTGCGATAATAGTGACTGCTACCAGTAGTAATATCACTCTTAAACCGGTTTCCATTATTGATACTCCTTAATTAACTGCCATTTCAACGGCTTCTGCAACGTTGACAGAGACAAGACGTGATACTCCGGGTTCTTTCATGGTAACCCCCACTAAATGATCGGCTATTCCCATCGTAATTTTATTATGGGTAATATAGATAAATTGCAACGAGGCAGACATATGTTTCACTAAATTAGAAAATCTTACCACATTCGCATCATCTAAAGGGGCGTCTACCTCATCCAACATACAAAAAGGCGCAGGATTTAATTGAAAAATAGAAAACACTAAAGCTACAGCTGTTAAAGTTTTTTCTCCACCCGATAAGAGTTGGATCGAGCTATTCCGCTTGCCTGGGGGTCTGGCCATGACAGAAAGCCCAGCTTCCAATAAATCTTCTCCCAATAATTCCAGATAAGCTTGGCCTCCACCAAAAAGACGAGGAAACAGCTGTTGAAATTCTTGATTGACCTTTTCATAAACTTCTTTAAATCTAGCCCTTGTCTCTCTATCAATTTTACGAATAGCATTTTCTAAGGTTTCTAAGGCCTCTGTCAAATCCTTTGTTTGTAAATCCAAATAATTTTTTCTGTCCATTTCAGATTGATATTCTTCAATGGCAGCCATATTAATCGCGCCTAATCGTTGAATTTTATGATTGACCTGTTCTAGTCTGGTTGCCCATTCGGTTTCATTTGCCTCGCTGGGTATTTGAGCCAATCTTTCAGAGACAATGACATTCAATTCTAAGAGCTTTTCATTAATCGCTTGTAATCTAACCTCCAAAGCCTGACCTCGCATGCGAGTTTGTTCTAATTCAGAACGAATCGCTTCAGCAGCCTGCTCCAACTCAACTCTTTGTTTTTCTAATTGACGTACACTACCCTCTATGTCACTTAAGACTTCACGCGCGTTATTGAGTGTCTCTTCCACCCCTAAACGTCGTTCTAAGAAAGTCTCTAAATTTTCTCGCAAAGTGAATTGAGGGCTAATGCATTCCTCTAAGGCCATCTGCAATTGCTGATTACGTTCCGTAGCCGAAGCACAATGTTCTTGCAAGCGAGCAATATTTTCTTGAGTGGCTTCTTTTTGGCTAAGTAATGCTTGATGTTTTAAAGCTAAAGCTTGCATTTTTTCTTGAGAACCCCGCGATTCAAAAGTCGCCTGTTTCAAAAGTTCTCGTAACCTATTTCGCTCTTCCTGCAAAGCTGCCCGACGACCTTCAAAATCCGCCATTAAATCGATGGCAGTTTGTAATGAGAACCTTGCGATAGCCGTTTCTTCTTGAGTCAAGCTCAACTTTTGTTTATTCTCTGCCACTTCTTCTTGCACTAAACTTAAACGTTGACAGGTATGTTCTAAGCCTGCTCGTTCTCTAGACAATTGAGTGGAAAGTATTTTAATCACTTGTGTTTGATCTTGATCGGTTCTTAATAAAGACTCTCGTTCTTGTTCTAAGCTGGCTATTTTATGTCTATTATCTGTATATTCGGCTTCCAAAGAGGATAATTCTTGTTTCAGTTTGGCAAGCGTTTCATGTATTTGCTTTAGCTCTGCTTCTCTCGCCAAAACGCCAGATTTACCATCAGAACCGCGATACACTTTTAACCAGTCTTTTCCCAACCAAATACCTTCTCGAGTGATCACAGATTCAAATGCTAGGAGTTCATCACGGAATAAAAGTGCCGTCCCTAAATCATCCACCACATAAACGCCCTCACAAAAACCTTGAACCGAAATGTGAGATTGAGATTGAATTTTTGAAGCGAGAAGAATGGCCTGTTGAGATTTCCCTGAATTCGCAGATTTAGCAAAATCCGCAGACTTAACCAAAGTTGAGTTTAAATCTAAATTTATATCTATATCTACAACTGAATCTACAACTGAACCTATAGGCTTCGGCAAATTTGAAAACGCTCGAGTTTTATCAATTTTATCAATTAGGGTCAAAGTCCCCGTACTCAATTCGGACACTTTCGAAGCCAATGCTTCTAAATTCTCAACACAAATAGCTTCTAAAGCCGAACCCAAAACGGTTTCAACAGCTAATTCATAGCCCGGTTCTACTGTTATTTGTTCTGCAATTCTTGCTCTATCTTGAATGTTATGACTTTCTAACCAAGCAACAATATGGGCATCGGTTTTTCCAAGCGCCGCTTGTTGCAATGCTTCGAGCGAAACCACACGTCCTTGTAAAATATGACCTTGATTTTTTGCCTGATCTAAAGCAAGAGTTAAGCTACTTTGTTGTTGACGAGTTTCAGTCAATTGGCTTAAGAAATTTCCTAAGTTTTCAGCCCGATCTTTTTGCAAAGTTTCCTGTGCTTGCAACTCAGCTTCTAAACTCCCTATCTTTTCTTCCCGAGAAAGCGTTTCGAGATGCAATAATTCTTCTGTTAATTTTCTTATCTTGTTATCTAAGTCTCGACTTTGTCTATCCAACTGTTCCAATCTGGCCTTTTCTGCTTCAGCCGTTCTCTGGGGTAATTCTGCTTGCCGTTGAAAATGCTCAAAGCCCTCTTCCCAATGACGCATGGTTAACTCGACTTCTTGTAATTGAGTTTTGGCTTTTTCCTGAACCAAAACGGCTTCTTCACGCTCTGGTTCCAGCTCCGTCATTTCAATTTCAGTTGCTTCCAAACGCCCAGAATCTGCGGTATATTGACTGTTCAGTTGCTGAACCCTTTGTTCAGTCTGTAAAAGATCTCTTTGCAATTCCTGCTGACGATCTCGCTGATTTTGTAACATTTGCTCTAAACGAGTCACTTCCGAACCCAATTCGTAATATTGTGACTGAATCTTATTGCAAATATCATTTTGGTCCTGATGCTTTTGACGCAGCCTTTCCAACTCTAAATCCACGCTGGTTTTTCCAGACATTTTTTCTTCATACGCCAAAGCATGCTGATGGATTAAAGAAGTCTGTACTTGTAATTGACTATCCAAAGAGCGCCAACGAATGCTGGTCAAATCTCTTTCAATTTGCTCTTGTTCTTCTTTCAATCCCTGGTAGCGTAGAGCGGATTCAGACTGGCGTTTTAAACGCTCTAATTGCTTATCTAACTCTTGGCGAATATCGTCTAAGCGCGCTAAATTTTCTCGGGTATGACGCATCCTGGTCTCTGTTTCCCCCCGACGTTTTCGGTATAGAGATATCCCAGCTGCCTCTTCTAAAAAACCACGTAAATCTTCGGGTTTTGCCTCTATCACTCGGGAGATCATCCCTTGTTCTATAATGGCATAGCTTCTAGGGCCCAAACCGGTTCCCAAGAAAATTTCTGTAATATCGCGTCGACGACACTTAGTTCCGTTTAAAAAATAATTGGATTGATTATCTCTGCTAGCCACACGACGGATAGAAATTTCCGCATAACTTGCATACTCACCGCCCAAACTGCCGTCTGAATTATCAAATACTAATTCAATGGAGGCCTGGCCCACTGGTTTACGCCCAGATGAACCATTAAAAATAACATCCGACATGGATTCGCCACGCAGGTTTTTCGCTGAGCTCTCCCCCAAAACCCAACGCACCGCGTCTATCACATTAGATTTACCACAACCATTGGGGCCTACTACACCAACCAAGTTACTGGGTAATTCCAGTACAGTGGGATCCACAAAGGACTTAAAACCCGCTAGTTTAATTTTTTTCAAACGCATGTATACACAATCCAAATAACTCTATTAGCTCAAACTAATTCATAACCGTTCACGTACTATCCTTGAACGCCCACATTTTGGCAAAATCGCATTAAAAATTTAACAAAAATTGCTCATTTACTATGTGTAAACTCCGCTTTTTTGTTAAATTTTTAATGCGATTTTGCCGAAAATCTGGACGTTTTCGAAAATTCAACCGTTATACCTGGATAGTTACAGTAATTCAACTTAATTTAAATTCTCAAATTAACTTACATTAATAAATGGAATTAATTTAACTTAATTCAATTTAACTTAACTCCATGATTGGTCATTATTGTAGTGCTTTATTGTCTTAGCCTCAAGTCAGCATTTGAGACCAGCATTTGAGACCTTGGACCAGCATTTGGGACCGGTCTTGCCATTTGGGAACCGGCCCTACATTCACCCCTTGGAACCGGTCCAAAATTGATTGTAGTTTGTTCGTTTTAACTAGGAATTGGTCCTAAATTGATCGGCAAGAACCGGTCCCATGGTCCCAAATGGTTAGTATTGCAACCTGCTCCCTACAAGAGTATTTTGTTAGAAGTTAGATTTTTTTCAATTTTCTAATTTCTATACTCATCCAGATGGATTTTAGGCTAGGCGCCAAGCCAAGTCTCTCGTAACCGGAGTTTATATTAAAATAAATGAGGATTGCGAGACGGCGCAGGCAACAACCGCCTAAAATTCATATGAAATTCATCTGTGAAGAGTATAAAGGCCTTTATTTTTTCTGAATCTTAGGGGAGCATTATGTCAGATATAACAGCAAGCCAAAGTAAAATAAGTCAGTTATCTTTTCCCAAAATACCCCCCTTATTTCTCGTCGCTGCCCTCCTAACCTCCTTATGGTTTATGCCAACTCCCACAGGACTGAGTACTCAAGCCTGGCATCTTTTTGCTATATTTATTTCAACCTTGATAGGCATTGCAATCAACGTTCTCCCAATGGGTGCCCTCACTATCATTGCCCTTGCCCTGTGTACGATTACGAATACCCTAACGATTAAACAGGCACTCTCAGGCTTTAGCTCTCATATTGTTTGGCTGATACTCGCCGCTTTTATTTTGGCCAGAGGATTTATTAAAACTGGTTTGGGATCACGCATCGCTTATTACTTTGTTTTACATATGGGTAGAAGTACCTTAGGTTTATCTTATGGCCTCATTAGCACAGAATTATTATTGGCCCCCTTTACGCCAAGCAATACCGCTAGAGGAGCAGGAATTGTATATCCGATTGTCTCTGCACTTGCTAAAGAATATGGCAGCTGTCCTAAACTTGGCACTGAGCGCAAAATTGGTGGCTATTTAATAAAACTTGCTTATCAAACAAACGTCATCACATCTGCTATGTTTTTAACTGCGATGGCAGGCAACCCTCTCATCATGAGCATGGCCTCAAAAATGGGAGTTGACATTACCTGGACTTCTTGGGCTCTAGCAGCCTTAGTGCCTGGATTATTGTGTTTAGCCATTTTACCGATAGCACTTTATTTCTTCTATCCCCCAGAAATCAAACAAACACCGGAAGCACCCCAATTTGCCCGCAAAAAACTGGATGAAATGGGCCCCATGAAAACAACGGAATGGATCATGTTGGGCACTTTTGGTTTGTTATTAACCCTTTGGGTCATAGGCGGTCAATGGCATATTGAAGCCACAACCACTGCATTAGTGGGACTTTCCATTTTACTGATCACAGGGGTTTTAACTTGGGATGATGTCCTGAAAGAACATAATGCCTGGCATACCTTTACATGGCTCACTATTCTACTCACAATGTCTACTTGCCTAACTGAGTTTGGCATGATGTCTTGGTTTAGTAATCATATGCAAAGTTTTATCAGCTCTTTTCATTGGATACTGGCTTTAGGCGTCATCGTCGCTATTTATTTCTACAGCCATTATTCATTCGCCAGCATGACGGCCCATATTGGAGCCCTTTACACACCCTTTGCATTGCTTTCAATTGCTGCAGGTGCTCCGCCTGTCATTGCCATATTATTTTTATCCTTTTTTTCCAGTCTCTGCGCAGGCATTACGCATTATGGGACAGGAACAGGACCAGTTTATTTCGCTGCCGAGTATGTGAAACTAAAAGATTGGTGGCGAATGGGAGCCATTGTCAGTGTGATTAACATTTTAATTTGGGTTGTTACCGGCCCCTTATGGTGGAAAGTGATTGGTCTGTGGTAAATACTACTTTCTTTCAAGGAGTCTATTTTTTCTTTCAAGGAATTGGGCTTATTTTCAGACCTGGGTTAAGACGTTATATTGTTATCCCCATTATTTTTAATGCAATCTTATTAGTTGTTATATTTACAGCATTGGCTTTTTTTCTATTCTATCATCTAAATTCCTTTCTAATGGGGTACCATCCCTGGGTTATTGTCGTTTTTGGTTGGCTTTTCTGGATATTTTATAGCTTTATCAGTTTATTGGTGAGTAGCCTTGTCTTCACTATTCTAACCAATATCATTGCTTCTCCTTTTTATGGTTTATTGGCAGAGGCTGCTGCAAAATTAATAACCAGAGAAAATCAAGGAAATCTAGAGAACCAAGGAAATCTAGGAAACCAAGAAAATCTAGAGAACCAAGAAAATCTAGAGAACCAAGGAAATCTAGAGAACCAAGGAAATCCAGAAAATCTAGGAAACCAAGAAAAACAAGGAAACCAACAATCTTCTAATGTAAATTCACCTACTAATAGTAGCTGGCTGAAAACAGCTTTAGTGATTGCCCCAAGAACTCTGGCGCGTGAAGCTCGTAAATTACTTTATTTTCTTCCCTGGCTTTTACTCTGTGCCCTTTTACTTATCTTCCCATTTACCTGGCCTATTCTTCCTTTGGTTTGGTGGGTGGTGCTTGCCTGGATTCTAGCTATACAATATATTGACTATCAACCTGACAATGAGCAAATCCATTTCAAAGATGTGCTTAAAATTTTAAAAAAACACCCGCTCACTATCTTTGGCTTTGGTTCAATAGTCAGTGTAGCCATGATAATTCCTGGTGCTAACCTGTTTGTTCCACCCGCTGCCATTGCCGGTGGTACTGCCCTCTGGCTATCTTTACAGTCAAAGTATGGTGCGATAACGCTCGATGGCCTCAAATAAGTGGGTATGATCTTCATCTTTGATTATATATTCGTTCATGCCCACTCTTTTGCAAATTTCAATATCTTTGGGATCTTGGCTAGCCGTTAGCGCAATCATAGGGATATCTTTACAAGCATCAGGTAGATCACGAATAATTTTAGCGATCTCATAACCATTCATCACGGGCATGTAGAGATCTAATATCGCCAAATCAAAATGTTCTTCTTTTAATTTGTTGACAGCCTCAATCCCGGTCCCAACAGAAACAACAGTATATCCCTCTCCAGCTAATAAAGAGGTCATAATAGCTCTGGTGTTTCGGCTATTATCAACAAATAATATTTTAAAAGGTTTAGACGAAAGCTCACTCGTATTCATAATCTTAAGTTTAGACTATTTAAAAAATTTTTTTTGTTCCTAATCTGTATGATTGACTGGTTATAAGACAGTCTCGCAAAAAAGAACTTCTAGCACTTTATACCGAGATGAGTTACTGAGTCTAGTTTATTTAGGCTTTGCATTATAGTGTTCAATCGCTTCAAATAAGTCTTTATTATCTTCAGATTTGATCACATATTCATTCATACCCACACTTTTGCATAATTCAATATCTTTAGGATCTTGACTAGCGGTTAAAGCAATGATGGGAGTATCCTGATTGGTATTAGAGCAGCTTCTAATAATTTTAGCAGCCTCATAACCATTCATAACCGGCATAAAAAGATCCATGATCGCCAAATCGTACTGCTCTGTTTTTAATTTATCCACAGCCTCAACTCCGGTTCCAATAGTGGTCACACTGTATCCTTTTGCGGATAACAACCTAGACATCACAGCTCTCGAGGTTCGGCTGTTATCAACAAATAGTATCCTAAAAGTTTGAGTCGACATATCACTATTACCCATACAGTAAGTTTAGACCCTCCAACTTTGTTTTGTTTTCAATCTTGATAATTTTTAGCCATTTAGCGCACCCATGACTTAAAAAGTTATTGATTAATCACATAAAAAAGGTGTAATGTCACAGATTCTAACCAATAGCTTCGATTAATAACCTATCCTATTTTTTTTATATTCAAAAAAAATGATTTTATGCTTCTCGGTATTCTCTCCAAATCTTATGGTAAGTTGTTAAACTAATGAATATTGTGTTTCAGAAATGATCGAAAATTATAAATTCAAGCTACACTGAGGTAATCAGTTTTTAGGATTTACCCTAAAATGTGGAGAAGATATATTTCTCGGATATGTCGATTGTTTCTTGAGGTAGCGCAGAAGCAGTGTGGTAGAGGTTCTTTGGAAGGGCTCGAATGCTAAGGATGTTCCAGCATTCGGAGGGCAGGAGCCCGTCCCTTCCAAAGAACCTCTGCCACACTGCTTCGTATTTGAGCTGCTGCCAAAACTTATTCTAACTAAACTTACTTATAAACTTACTTATAAACTTACTTATAAACTTACTCTAAACTTACTTATAAACTTACTCTAAACTTACTCTAAACTTACTAAATTTACTCTAAGAGTTGACAAATACTTTTAAAATTCACAAGATAGAGAACGAAAGCAGAAAAACTCTGATCAGTCAGAGACTGCTATAGAGACATGCATCATCTGTTAAGGAAAAAGGAAATAAGCATCTGTGAAACCTGTCGTACTATCTGCCACAGGCTATAGCGTCCCTGATCATTCTATTACTAACCAAGAATTGGTGACTTCTTTTAATCAATATGTTGATCTGCAGAATCAAAAAATGCGGACTAATCAACTGTCAGGAAATGCTGAAAATACTACTATACAGCCCCCAGAGTCTCAAAAGACTATAAAGGCTCTAGGGCCTATAGGACCTGAACCTATACAACCTCTGCTCTATTCTTCAGCAGAATTTATCAAGAAAGCTTCTGGTATTGAACATCGTTATGTGATCGATAAAGAAGGTATTTTAGATATTCAACATATGCGTCCTCGGATTCAGCAGCGTCCCGATCATTTACCCTCTATTCAATGTGAACTGGCAACAAAAGCCGCAATAGATGCTCTGGCTCGTGCCAATATTAGCCATAAAGAAGTTGACTTTCTGTTGGTTGCAAGTTCCGTAACTGAACGATCCTATCCCGCCATGTCAATAGAAATTCAACATGCTTTAGGGATAGAAGGCTTTGCTTTTGATATGAATGCTGCCTGTGCTTCAGCCACTTTTGGCATTCAAACGGCCCTCCATACCATTCAGCAAGGAAATGCAAGAACCGTGCTGATGGTAAATCCCGAAATATGCAGCGCCCATGTTAACTTTAAAGATCGAGACAGTCATTTTATTTTTGGAGATGCCTGTACAGCAGTCGTCATTCAAGCGGAAGAATATTGCAAAAGCCAACATCCTTTTCGTATTTTAGGGAGCCAATTACAAACTCAATTTTCTAATAATATTCGCAATAATTTCGGTATTTTAACGCCTCTAGATTCTGCCAACCGGGATAGTCGCGACAAACAATTTATGCAGCAGGGTCGAAAAGTATTTAAGGAAGTTATTCCTTGGGTATCAGAGGTAGTATTAAACCATTTAGAAAAAAAGGGTATCGATAGAAAACAGTTAAAACGTTTATGGTTACATCAAGCCAATGCCAATATGAATCGACTGATTGCCACAAAAATACTAGAACGAGAACCGGAATTTTTAGAGGCTCCTACCATTTTAGAGGAATTCGCTAATACCAGTTCTCCTGGGTCAATTATTGCCTTTCACAAATATCATGAAGATTTGCGAAGCAAAGATATTGGTTTACTTTGCGCTTTTGGTGCCGGTTATAGCGTGGGAAATATTATTCTACAAAAGTTGTAGAATTAACAATTTTTGTAATTGTTCAGGTATAACGCTTGAATTTTCGAAAACGGTTACCAACTTTTAAGCAAGCCTCGAATATGATTTCTTCTCGGTAAATCGTCGGAATTTTCTGGCAATACTTCTAATGCCTTCATTAAAAATTGTTTGGCTAAATTTAAATCACCTGCTTGTAGCGCTTGTATCGCTAATAATTCTAATAATTGCGATTGAACTAAAACATCTTTAGGATTTTCTTCTAAATGAAATCGCAGTCGAAATTCTTGTTTTTTCAATTCTGCCATTAAAGGACGAATGCGTTGCATTTGCTCTCGATTCTTTTGATCATCGAGCGAATAATAGGCTTTTAGATGTTGACTCGAACCAAATGAATAATAAAAAGCATAACTAAACAAAGGTATTACAATAAAGATGAATATAAGCATGGTTTTTGAATGCAATGTTTTGCATTCATGAGAAGTACTGAACTTATGCGAAGGAACTAGCCAGAAAACTAGCCATGGAGCTAGCCAGGGGATCAGAATAGCAACTGCAATTAAATTTAATATAAGAGTGATTATCCAAAAAAGAAAAGTCATTGCTTTCTATTTAAAAATTGTATATTGATATTTCCTAACAGTATGCAAGAGCCTACCATCAACATTAATAATGGACCAATCCATAAAAAACTCGTGCTTGCCTGTAAAGGAGGATTATATAAAATAGATTCTCCATAACGATTCACCACAAATTCAATTATTTTTGCTTCCCTCTGACCACCTCGAACTTGCCGATACACTTCTCGACGTAGATCAATTGCAATGGGAGCATTTGAATCAAACAAACTTTGATTTTGGCAAACCGTACATCTTAATTCTTTAGAAATCTTATTAAAGAGTTGCTCTTCGGCTTTATTTTCAAAAGGATATAAACTCTGTATGGGATACAAACCTTGTAAATGCAACTGCTCTAAAGTTTGGGTTTGGATCTGGGGCTGAGTCTGGGTTTGAGCTTGATCTTGAGCTTGATTTTGAGTTGAATCTTGAGTTGGATCTTGAGTTTGAATCCGCGTTTCTGTCTGAGCTTGAATCTGCATTTCTGTTTGTGCTTTAGCTTTAGTTTTAGCTTGAGTTTTAGCTTGAACTTTGACTTGAGCTTGAACTTGAACTTTGGTTTGAACTTTGGTTTGAACTTTGGCTTTAGTTTGGATTAGGGCTTGTTCCATCAATTTTCAGCCCTCCTGCAACTCTTTGATAAGCGGCAAAATCTCTTCTTCCCAAATCGATATATTGATAGGACCATAATGCCGATATCGAATGCTACCCTTTTTATCTAAAATTAACAGCGCAGGGGTTCCTCTAATTCCTAAATTAACTGCTAAACGCCCTTTGGGATCATAAATGACATCCTGATAAGGATTACCATATATTTGTAACATTCGCTGCGCTTCGTCTAATGTATCATTGATATTTAAACCTGCCCAAAAGATACTTCCAGACTGAGGGTGTTTCGATAAAGCAACTAAGGTTTCCTGCCCAGCACGACAAGGTCCACACCATGAAGCCCAAACATTTAACAAGGTGACTTTGTCCTTAAAAATATCTTGAGTTAATACCTTACTGGGCTCCATTAAGCTCTGTAGACGAAAACTCCTCCTATACTCTCCTTTATTTTTTTCTGCTGCATTGTCATTAGGAATAGATGTGGAAGTAAAAATAGGGAGAGACTCGGGTTCAGAGACAACCCTCTGAGAAGAACCAGACTTGTCTAAAGAAGTTGTTAACAAACCTTTACCAAGTAGAAAGATTAAAGCAATAAAAACCAGTAATGGCAAAATATATCGAAAAGTAGTTCGCACAAAAACCTCAGTAATACTTAAAAATACAAAAAAATAGTATACCCCATTTTAGCCATCAACATACTCAAAGCAGGGTAAAATTACTCATGCTTCTTTATTTTCTCATGCTTTTCTTTTTTATGAAAAGCAGCCAGCATGGCCCCCAACGCAATCATTAAAGCTCCTAGCCAAATCCAACGAATAAAAGGTTTATAATAGATTCTGGCAGAAATCCCACCCTCTGGTAACTTTTCACCAAGGGAGATGTAGATATCACGAAATAATCCTGCATCAATGGCAGTTTCTGTCATCATACTTCCTTGAACAACAAATAGACGTTTTTCTGGGTATAATTGTGAGATCAATTTGCCATTTTTCTCTAAGGTAAATTGCGCTCTTTGACTTAAATAATTACTACCTTCTACAATTTTAATTTCTCTTAAAGTCACCTGATAACCGGCTATTCTCACTGGGACCTCTGGCAAAACCCGTAATTCCAATTCAATAGCATAATTAGAAACAATGACGATACCAATCACTGTAATAGCCATGCCCAAATGCCCCAGCACCATTCCCCAAGCACCTAAAGATACGCCCCGAATGCCTTTTTCAGCCAATTTGAATTGCAATCGTTGTAAGGTGCCAAACCCTACCCAAAAGGCCAGGGATAATCCTAACATAACTGAGACGGAGGTATTTCCCATGATTAACCAAGGTAAGGTTGCTGCCAGTAAAATACTCAGAACTAATGACCATTTCAGTTTATTAATCACTACCAAGGGATGATTATCACCCCAACGAGTAAAAGGTCCTAAAGGGATGGAACATAAAACAGGGATCATTAATGGAATAAAAAAACTATTAAAGTAAGGAAATCCTACTGAAATTTTTTGCTGTGTAAAAGCCTCATAGAACATAGGAAAAACAGTTCCTAATAATATACTGAGAGCCAGTACTAGCAAAATCATTGCATTAAAAATCAATAGACTTTCTCTTGAGAAAAGATGAAGGGAGGTCAACTGAAAATCAGACTGAGGCTGAAAGTGAGATTGAGATTGGGATTGGGATTGTGATCGAAATTGGGATTGAGAAAGTTTTTTTGCTCGCATTGCAAAAATCACTAAAGAAATACCTAAAACTATCGTGATAAATTGCAAAATAAGTAGCCCACGCTTGGGATCACTTGCAAAAGCATGCACCGTGCTGATGACCCCAGAGCGTACCAAAAAAGTTCCCAGTAAACATAACGCAAAAGCAATAATGGCCAGCAATAAGGTCCAAGCTGAAAACTGTTTCTGTTTTCTTGTCACAATCAAACTATGAACCAAAGCCGTTGCCACAAGCCAAGGCATAAAAGAAGCATTTTCTACCGGATCCCAAAACCACCAACCACCCCATCCTAACTCATAATAGGCCCACCAGCTGCCAAGGGCGATGCCTATAGTGAGGAAACTCCAAGCAATTAATATAAAAGATCTAACCCAGCTAGCCCAAGCAATTTCTAATTTACCCAGCCATAATACAGCGATGGCAAAAGCAAAGGGCACCGTAAAACCTACATAGCCTAAATATAAAATGGGTGGATGAATGATAAGACCCATATCCTGCAATAATGGATTTAAATCCATTCCATCTAGTGGATAAAGAGGCAGTAGTCGCATAAAAGGATTTGAGACAGTTAAGATAAATAATATAAAACCAACGCTAATAAAGCCCAAGACGGATAGTAATCTTGCCACTAAGGCAATAGGTAAATCTCGTGAGGTTAGCGCAACGGCCGAAGACCAAAATCCAAGCAAAAGCACCCAAAGTAATAAAGAACCTTCATGCCCAGCCCAGATCGCAGAAACTTTGTATAGTAAAGGTAAGCTGGCATTCGAATGTTGAGTCACATAGGCTACAGAAAAATCATTATTGACAAAAGCATAGCTTAAACTCAAAAAGCTCAACACAATAAAAAAACTTTGCCCTAAAGCAAGAGGACGCGTTATTTTGAGAAAAATTTCCTGCTGAGAAATGATATGTAACCCATATAATGGAAATAAACATTGCGTCATCGCTAAAGCAAGCGCCAGTATGAGGCAAAAATAACCCAACTCTGGCAGCATATTTATTCTCCCGCTTTCTCTTTAATTTTAAGCATCGCTGCCACTTCTGGCGGCATATAATTTTCATCATGTTTGGCCAAAATTTCATCTGCAACAAAAGTATTATCTGCATTCAGTTGCCCGCCTGCGACTATCCCTTGGCCTTCACGAAATAAATCAGGTAAAAT
>Ga0207050_1095_pt1 | contig 15804 bp, 11 predicted proteins | sample Alteio_BWMinCont_64_FD_153291 | JGI IMG/M metagenome (GOLD analysis project Ga0207050, IMG submission 153291) | Enriched cells from forest soil in Barre Woods Harvard Forest LTER site, Petersham, Massachusetts, United States -... | ecosystem: Environmental > Terrestrial > Soil > Temperate forest >...
ATTGCTGATCCTATTTCAATGGATGAAAAAATGGAGAATTCAGGCGGCCTCGAGCGCGACGCCGCAATCGTTTCTGCAGGTAAAAGCTGGCTCCTATACCTGATCGTCGCTGTCTTTGCCGGGACGATTTATCTGGGTTGCATCATCTCACCGCCATCGCTCATGGATGACGTAGATGCGACCGTGGCGCAGATGTCGCGGAACATGCTGACCTCCGGGGACTGGGTAACCCCGCGAGTGGATGGCGTCGTCTTCCTCGAAAAACCCCCGTTGTTCTATTGGCCGATGGCCGTTTCTTACAAGATTTTTGGCGTCCACGACTGGTCGGCACGGATCCCATTTGCGCTTTCGGCAATTGGACTGGCCTGTCTTACCTGTGGGTTCGGGGTTTGGGCCTTCGGGAGAAAAACCGGATTTTATGCTGGATTATGCGTCGCGACGTGCATTGGGCTTTTTCTATTCACGCGCATCGTGATTCCGGATGTGATTCTGACGCTTGCCATCACCTTGGCTATGTGGGCGTTCCTGCGCGCACTCGATGAGGAAGAAGCGCATCCACGCTTCTGGGCCTTCGTACTCGCTGCAAGTCTGGGAACTGGGCTCCTGATCAAGAGTCTTGTCGGAGTCGTTTTTCCGGTGGGCACCGGACTACTCTATCTCTTGCTGACCAAACAGCTTTTTTCCGCTCGGACCTGGAAGCGGCTGCACCCCATCAGTGGATTTTTCATCGCTCTCTTGATTGCCGCTCCCTGGCATATTCTGGCCACGCTTCGCAATCCACCCTACTTCTATTTCTCGCTTCACAGCGGTCCCGGCGAATACCACGGCTTTCTCTGGTACTTCTTCATCAATGAACAGCTCTTGCGCTTTCTGAACATGCGCTATCCCAGGGATTACAACACTGTCCCGCGCCTGTGGTTCTGGCTCTTCCACTTTCTCTGGCTCTTTCCATGGAGCGTCTATTTTCCCGCTATCTCCAAGCTTTCGTTCAAACCGGTGGACCGTGCCGGCCGCGCTCGCTTGCTGGCGCTTTGCTGGATCGGCTTCATATTGGTTTTCTTCACGTTCTCCACAACGCAGGAGTATTACTCCATGCCGTGCTACCCCGCGCTGGCGTTGCTCCTGGGATCAGCTATGGCAACGGCTGGAGAGTGGATCAACCGCGGCTCTCGCGTACTCTTGGCTGTTTCCGCGTGCGCGGCAATCGCGTGCCTTGCCATCCTGATTTACGTCCGGCACCTCCCCACTCCCGGAGACATCTCCGGCGCGCTCAGCCATCATCCTGGGGCCTATTCGCTCTCCCTCGGGCACATGGAGGATCTCACCATTCAGTCGTTCGCCTATCTCCGCTTTCCTTTATTTGTCGCAGCGGTTGCGTTTCTGGCGGGCGCCCTGGGAAATCTTCTGTGGACGCGTCACCGCGCCTTCCTGGCCTCTGCAGTAATGATGGTGCTCTTTTTTCATGCGGCGCGACTGGCAATGGTTGTCTTTGATCCCTACTTATCTTCGCGTCCGATTGCCGATGCCCTTCTCAAGTCGCCGGAGGGCAAGTTAATCGTGGACCATCACTACTTCACATTTTCTTCCGTCTTCTTCTACACCAATAGCACAGCATTGCTGGTCAACGGCCGCTTCCACAATCTGGAGTACGGATCCTACGCCCCGGCAGCGCCACCGATCTTCATCACAGATGAGGACTTGAAAAATCTTTGGTCTGCAAATGATCGATACTACCTGGTGGCCGATCGCTCGATGCTGCCTCGTTTTGAAAAGCTAATGGGAGCGGGGAATTTGAACGTCGTGATTTACAGCGGAGGCAAGATGGCGTTGACCAATCATTTTCTCCCGGGAACGCTCTTGCCGCAGGAGCAGAACTAAGAGTGGCGCTCGCGACACACAGGCAGTGCATTCTTTATCAGCAACTTCCAAAAACCCGCTTGCAATGCGTTCGTTATACAGGTAAAAAAAGAAGTCCGCGGCCCCAAGGGGATTATCCAGCGCTTTTTCTGCCCGGCGCAATGCAAACGGATTGGTTACTCGCAGTACGAATTGACGAAGACATTGAAAAATTGAAGTGCCTTGAGGAGGGTTCATGAAGATTGCCGTGCTCGGCGGGGACGGCTATTGCGGTTGGGCGACGGCTCTGTACCTGTCGCAAAAGGGTCATTCGGTCGCCATCGTGGATAATTTCTTGCGCCGTCTCTGGGATCACGAACTCGGAGCGCAGACGCTGACTCCCATCCGGCCGCTCACGGACCGTATTCGGGTTTGGCAGAATCTGACCGGTAAAACGATTGAAATGTTTATTGGGGACGTCGCTGACTACGACTTCCTCGAATCTGCGTTCAAATCGTTCGAACCGGAAGCAGTGGTTCACTTCGCGGAGCAACGCTCTGCACCGTACTCGATGATTGACCGGAAGCACGCCGTCTTCACCCAGGTGAATAACGTCGTGGGCACGCTGAACGTGCTCTTTGCTATTCGCGAGTTTCTCCCGGATTGCCACCTGATCAAGCTGGGCACCATGGGCGAGTACGGTACGCCCAACATTGACATCGAAGAGGGCTACATAACCGTTGAACACAACGGCCGCAAGGACGTGCTTCCCTTCCCGAAGCAGCCCGGCTCGTTCTATCACCTCTCGAAAGTTCACGACAGCCACAACATGATGTTCGCCTGCAAGATCTGGGGTATTCGCGCGACGGATCTAAATCAGGGGGTAGTTTACGGAACAACGACGGAGGAAACTGCGCTGGATGAGGCGTTGATCAATCGCTTCGACTATGACGACGTTTTCGGTACCGTTCTGAATCGCTTCTGCGTTCAGGCTGCCATCGGCCAGCCGCTCACCGTTTACGGTAAAGGCGGGCAAACGCGCGGCTTCCTCGATATCCGCGACACTGTGCGCTGCATCGAGATTGCCTGCCACAATCCCGCGTCCCGCGGCGAGTGCCGCGTCTACAATCAATTCACCGAACAGTTTTCGGTTCTCGACCTGGCCCACCTCGTGGAGTCCGCCGCAGGAAAGCTTGGCATCGCCGTGGAAATCGACCACATTCCCGACCCGCGGGTGGAAGCAGAGCAGCACTACTACAACGCAAAACATTCCAAGCTGGTGGATCTAGGCCTGCAACCCCACAATCTGTCGGATTCCCTGCTGGATTCGCTCATGAACATCGCCATGAAATACCGCGATCGCGTTGACGTTTCGTTGATGCTGCCGCAGGTGAACTGGCGCGAGCCGAAGAACGATCGCCGCATCCAAATGAGCATGCCTACGAAGTCGTCCGCGTCTATGCCGCACGCCGATCTGGCGGCTTCAGCAGGAGGGAAGGCCAAGAAGGCGTAGTCTCAGCGCTGCGAGTCTCTCACTAGTGGGCATTCTGTACGGGACTTTGGGCCACAGGCACCAGCATCCCCTCCTGAATTCTGTAATCGACGTTGCGCCAGCGAATGCTATTTCGTCCAAACGTGAGAACCCAAATCACGAACGCCGTTGCATCCCAAACGACGATCAGCGGCATCTTTTTCCACAGCCCCGTCTGCTTAAGCCCCCAAACTCCGATGAGCCAGGTCATCGCCATGCGAAATCCTGCATAGCCACCGAGGTATGCGAGCGCGATTCCTGCTGACGGATGCGTGAGCGCGACAGCCAGACTCCACGGCAGGCCTTGCGTAAAAGCAAGCCCCACGTGCCCCCAAGGGCGCATGTGCCGCATCACCGTCATCCAGCGAAGCCGCTTGCTGAAGAGCGCGCGCGGTGAATCGTAATCTGGCACGGTCCGCACCGCGTACGGAAGCAGCCTAACCTCGTATCCTTGCTGCGCGATCAAACGGCCCACCAAGAGATCGTCGGCCGGCTTATTTTCAATTGCTTCGTACCCCCCAAACCCAGCGAGGTGTGAACGGGTCGTAGCAATGGTTGGGCCAAGGGTGAATTTAATTCCATCCAACTGCCGGGCGACCAGAATCCCCGCGTAGAAGTCTGAATACATACCAATCGATTGCAGATGCTGCACAATCGTTTCATCGTGGATCGACACGTAAAAGCAAGTCGCACAACCAACTTTGGGGTCACGCAGTGGCGCAATCACGGTACGCAAGTAACTGGGTTCGACACGCACGTCGCTGTCGCTGATGACCAGCACCTCGTTGTCCGCCTCATTCACCAACCTCACCAGCTTAGCCACCTTGTCGTTGATGGCGCTGCGCCCTGAGCCAAAGAGCAAGCGGATCCTGCGCTCGGGGAAATCACGCATCAGTTTTTCCAAGACGGGGACCGCCGGGTCATCGCGGTCCCCGACGCAAAAAAGTAGCTCGTAATTGGGATAGTCTTGGCGGCAGAAACTCGCGTAATTTTCATACGCCTCAGGGTCCAATCCTCGGACAGGCTTCAAGTTGCTTATTGGAGGAAGAAATTCTGAAGTTTCAGGGGCGGAGTTCCTCGACTCTGAAAAAAAGCGCCAAGAGCTGTACAGGACCAGCAGGTAATAAAAAAAGGGTGCGGCAGCAAGAATCAGGAATAGATAGTCGGCCACTTTCGAAATCATTGCACCTCTTGCGATAGTTTGTTGTCTCGCTGCAGATCCACCGACGAGAGCAATTCTCGGCGATCCCGCATTCAACAACCCCTTCCATCCAACTGTTCGAGACTAGCCGCCAATGACTACAGGAAAACTGCCCTGCAGCTCGCCGAGTCTCGGAGGATGGTTCTGTCAAAAAAGAATAGCAAAAATGGAATGACATTGCTCCCAGGGACTTTGGTCTCGGCCAGACATCGAGTAAGATAATTTCTGGCCAATCTTTGTAGCAAGAACCCCGTCGTGGGGTTCACCCCCTCTCGAATGTAACACCTCACCCATTCGGGAATCCGGCGGTCGTTGACTTAAAAGCGTGGTGCGCGCGTTTGGCTCGCAATGCAAGGGGCAAAGCAAGATCGTATGAAAGACTCTCCCGAACTGCACCTGAAAACGTACCTCTTCATTTTCTTTATGGTTCTATTTGCCCCGCTTGGGAACGTGCTGCTGAGCAAGGGCATGAAAGGAGTGGGCTCGGCGAAAAACTGGGCGCCCGCTGACGTCGCTCACATTCTTGTCCACGTGCTCAGCTCGGGCTACATCTGGCTTGGAATTGCATGTCTGCTCACTTTTTTTGTCGCATACATGCTTGTTCTCACCTGGGCAGACTACAGCTTTGTCCAGCCTGCATCAGCTTTCTCTTACGCCGTGGTTGCTTTGCTCGGCTATTTCCTGCTGGGGGAAACCGTTCCTCCTCTGCGTTGGGCAGGCATCGCGGTGATCTGTGTGGGTGTCCTGGTCGTTGGACGAACGCCGCCTCGCACGACGGAGAAAGCCTAATCGTGCGCGAACTTTTCTTTCTTTTCATAGTCGTGGTGGTAGGCACGGGCGGCGAGCTTTGTGTTACGCGAGCGATGAAAGTGGTCGGCGAGGTCCATGACTTTCGGCCGGCGGCTCTGATTCGTTTTGCGCTCCGAGCCATGCGCGTGGGATGGATGTGGATAGGCATCGGAATGATGACACTCGCCTTTTTCGCGCTTCTCGCGGTGCTGTCCATCGAAAATGTGAGTTTCGTCGTTCCTGTTACGGCATTGAGTTATGCGGCAGGCGCCATGGGCGCTTTGTTGTTTCTGCACGAACGCATCAGCCGCCAGCGGTGGTTGGGCGTATTGATCGTTTGCATCGGTGTCACCCTGGTCTGGCTGAGCAAACGTTAGGCCGATCTCGACGCTTCGAAATCCTAGGGTTTCTCAGGATCGACTTTCGTCGGCGTTCCGATCTTGATGGTCACGCCGAATCGTTTGTAATTCATATAGCGCACCGTCATGCGGATGTGTACCTCGCTTGTACTGAAGTGCAGCGTATCGTTTGAACGCGTGTAGGTGGGAAACCAAAAATGCCCCTCGATGTTTTCGCGAAAAGTCTCAAACCTGGGGAAAACGTTCTCTTGCCCGTGCTTCTTGATGTCTGGCACGGCCTTCCCGTCAGTCTTGACGATATTCAGATCTTTGTCGTCCACCCAGACACGCCCTTGGAAATACCTTTGATTCTTCTCAAGCACCTTGGGTCCAACGTCGAACACGTAAGTGCTTAGCTCATCTAGTTGTTCGCGCCCCACATAGGTGACGTTGTATTTCGGAAGTTCCCCACTCGTCAGCACGAACGGCTGCACATGCTCGAGATCGTCTAGATCCTGTTGCGAGAGGGAAATCCTCTGAAGCGTCGGAGGAGGGGCGTCCGTCACCTTCTCATACCGCTTCCCCGCAGGAGTAAAAAGGATGTCGCTGGTCATGCGGTACTCACCATCAGGCTGACCGTCTTCATCGATCGTTTGAATCGAAAACATTTGGGTGTACGTGTAATTGTCCCGCTCTTTCCTGAACTCGTCCTCGCGCTCCGCGAACTTCTGAATAATCTGCTCCACGGGCATCCCTGGCGGCTGAGTAGTTATATGCGAAGAGCCTTCTTGTGGAGCGGCATTTGCGGGTGCGGGCGCTGACGGAGTCGCGCTGCTGGTTGGAGCGCTCGTGCTCCGCGGCGGGGCCAGAGGCCCCTGTTGTTGCGCAGCCAGCCGCAGACTCCCCAGAGCAGCGACGATAACGAACAGCGATATGACTTCCATTTTTCCGCTAGATCCGAACAGTGTCACCCAAACAAATCGGTGCATTTCTGAACTCTCCTGGCTTCATCAAGCCTTTACTTTACTTGAGGATTCGATGCGTCGGACAGGAAATTCGTAACCCGCCCGTGGCGGCTCACTGCGTTGATACGGAATGCCCCGGATCTAGCGGAAAGAGTCTGACCATCGGGCAAGTCGCCGTTTCGGCAGTTTTCAATCCGCAGCCTTGGTCGGAGCCGCTGGAGTGGGTTCGCGGATCAGCAGGGGAAACCGCGGGAAAGAGAAGCTACCAGACACGTCATCGATCACGTTTACCTGGCAAAGGTAGAGGCCCGGCTTGAGCGCGTGCAGGGGTAAATCAATCTGGAAAATAACTGCCTTGCGATCCGGGGCAGTGATTTCATCCTGCACAACTTGTTTTGATTCGTAGACCTTCGTTGCGCCTTGCAAAAACTCGATGCTGCTGAGAACCCGGACGCTATCGCGGCCTGGCTTCCCGGGCGTTCCTGCCTTCGAAGGGTCTCCTTGGCCGTTTCCCGGCGTGGCCGCCGGAGCAGGAGTCTTCCCCTTCGCGGCATCGTACACCTCGTACTGCAAATAAAGATGCTGCTCGGACGTGAAGACGTGCGTAATGTTCGGAACAAGTTCCATTTGGTCACGGACCAAAGGGTTCAGCGCGCCCTTCTTATTCGCCGTGGGCGTGCGCAGGCTGCTCAGCACCACAGAACTCATTTTCAAGGGGTTCTTGCGCAGATCGGGAACCTTGACGTCCGTTTCAAACGAACCCATCCGGCCGGTCTGATTTTCCCGCACGATAAACTTCAGATGATAGCTGCCTGGTGCAAGGACGAACCCTGTGTTGTACTGTACGTTTTTGCGCCGCACTTGCTGGGCGCTCTCTACGGCAAGTTTTACCGTGTCGCGCAATCGTCCGACGGGAAACTTGCCGCCCTCCAAAACCTCACCGATGATGTCTATCGTTGCGTTGTCTTTCTCTTTTTCCGTCACGAAGGGAATCTGTGATCCAGGAATCACCAGCGAGACTGCCAGATAGTAATGCGACTCATCTTTCCGGAAAAATGCCGAGCCAGCGAACAAAGGAACGTCAACGCGGGGCAGTTGCGCCGCAAGTTCGTCTTCGAGTTGCTGCTCGCGATCCGCGTGAGTCAGGTGCTCGAAGTCACGGCCGGCATAGTATCCGGAGCGAAAATCTAGCTTGAGGTCGGGCTTGTTGACAACTACCTTCAATCGGCGAAATCTCCCATCCTTCAGCGGATTGTTACTGGTGAAACCTAGAACGTAGTACACCGAGCTGTCCTTCTGCACTTGCGAAAACACGCCACTGAAATCGTTCGAATCAAAGAACGCCTTGCCTCCCGTGTCTGCGGAAAGTGTGGCAAGAGTGTCCTGCGAGGCGGCGTTGCCGTTCAAATCATTCAGCACCGACGCCCCCGAATAGGCCGATTGTCCGTGCAAACTGGCTGACTGTGCTTCGCCCCCCGGAGGGAATGCCTGCAGGCCGCGAATATCGAGCGAATAGATGGATACGTTGGCTTTCACCGCCGAGGCCGTCGTGGCGCGGAGGGCTGACTGATTGTCCACGCCAGACTGGGTGATCCCGTTGCTAAAGTAAATCAGGCTTTTCTTCTGCGGTAGTTTGCCGAGCGCCTGCATGAGTGACTGCAACGCAAGCAGCTTGCGATCTGCCGTAAACGTATTGAAATCGGTATCGTCGGGAGTGAACGACCCGCTCGTTTCCGCCGCCCCTTCGGCGGTTCCTGTCGTGCCGTTGTCGAAGCCCTGGCCTTCCCCGGAAGAATACGCGGAAAGCGCTGTCATCAGTTTGGTCTGGTCGTCGGTGAAATCCAGGTCCACATGCAGATTCGTGGCCAGCGACACCAGCGCGATCAAGTCCGCTGGCTGCATCTTTGTCGAGATGAATTTCTTTGCAGCATCTACGGAGCGGTCAACCTGTTCCGGATCCATTGCTGAAAAATCAAAGAAGAACAGCATCAGCCTGCGGTCACGCGCGTCCAGCGAAGGCGGAGCTTTTTTTGCAGCATGCAGGAGAGCGCCCCGTCCCGGTCCCGCTGCCCCAGAAACGGTCGCCTCCGCCGCGCCAGCAGTGGCCAGCTCATCCACACTCTCAAAATCGAAAGTGGAAATCTGCTGTTTCTTTCCGTCTTCAAAAAGTGTGAAGTCCTCCTTTTTCAGATCCTTGACCAGATTGCCTTTCTTGTCTCGCGCAACGACATTCACCAGCACCAGTTCCGTCGTGACCTCGATGCGCGCCTGACCCGTTTCTGTTTGTGTCGATTGTTGGGCGACCATTGCAATAGCCCCTTGCAATAGCAATCCCGCCGAAATCACAGCTGAAATAGTTTTGCTGGTCCGTCGCATAGCCAAATTCCTTCAGAACCGGAAACGCGCTTGCATGGTCACCCTGCGCATGCTGGCCGTTCCCGTAACTTCCCCGAAGGTCAATGAGTTCACAGTTGTATTGAGAGCGGCGTAGTTCACGTTATTGAAAACGTTGGTCGCGGAAAAACGCAAGTCGAGCGACCGCGACTCTTTAATCTGGATCGTCTTATTCACTGTCATGTCGACCGTAAATTGTCCAGGACCATTAATGATGTTTCGCCCCGCATCGCCGAAGGTTGCAGGGCTCCCGGCGGGACAGTTGATGCCCGGATCACAGAACGCTGCCGTATTGAACCATTCGAGCGCCGTTGGATTGCTCAGGGTAACAGATTGCCCTGGCACGACATCCGCACGCAGCGACCCGCTCACTCCGCGGCTGATGTCCAGCCCTCCCCCCAGCACGCGCGGCGTAAAGTACATTCCAGAAGCGACCGTGAAATCACCGCTCCACTGCCATCCTCCCAAAATATGGCTCCACGCACCTTTTTGCACGAAGCGGCGGTTTTCGCCGAGGGGCAAATCGTAAATCCAGTTTCCCGTGAATTTGTGTTTCTGCTCGAAGCTGGAGAGCCCGCGATCGGCGGAAATATCAAACGCATTCTGCGCAACCACAGATCCGCCCCCGCCGATGGAAGATGCATCGTCAATCGACCGCGAGAATACGTACTGGGAGCCGATTCCCAGTCCTTTGGCCATCCGTCTGCGTACTCGCACCGAGGCCGCGTGCAAAATCGAGTTTCCTTCTGAAGATTCATAGATAAACGGTTGATTGTCGGAACCAACCAGCGCGCGCTCGGTATCCAGTCGCGTCCCCTTCGCTCCGTTGTACCCCACGTTCAGCACCACGCCATGCGGCAGTTCCTTTTGTAAATCCACATTCCAGATCTGGACATAGCCCAAGCGATAGTTGGGGTTGACGGCAAAATTGTTTGTCACCGTATTTGTGGTGGCCGTCGGGAAACCGTCTGTCAACGTGAGAGGGCTCGCCCCGAGCAGGCCGCTGACGGTCGTGGCATTCGTTGCACTTTCCGCAAACGGCGGCTGAAACGCGAAATTCTGGATCATGGTGCCGTACTGCGCGAGGTTGTAATTGATCCCGTACCCCAGGCGTACCACGGTTTGCTTCATCGGTTTCCAGGCGATCCCGATGCGCGGCGCGAAATTGTTGCGATCCGGCCGGACCAGCGAAGCGGGAAACGCGCCATTGAAAGGCCCCGTTTGGCCCGGTAGCACGACCACAGCCGAACTAAAGCCTGGAGCCACGTCAAGATTCGCAATTCGTCCATCCGCCTCGGTATACGGTCCGTTGTATTCGTACCGCATTCCTAAATTGAGAGACAGACTCGGACGGATTCTCCAATCGTCCTGCGCGAAGAAGTCATACGCGTTAGCGCGAAAATTGTAAGACGTGGCTCCAAACTGCAACGACGTCTGCTGGGGAGAGCCGAGTAGAAAGTCGGCGAAGTCGTAGCCCGTGTCCTTTATTGCGGCGCCGGTTGCATCGTAGGAAGATGTCGCAAAACCGGTGAACACAAAACTTCCTTCCGCGTTTCTCGCGGAGTGGAAGCTCTGAAGGATGCGCCGGTAATCTCCTCCGAATCTCCAATTGTGCTTGCCGTGATTCCAGGAAATAGTTTCCGACAGCGTGTATGTCTGGTCGAGTTCCCTGCGCGGTATCGGATCGCTTAGCCCGCCGAATGAGGTGAAGCTGATTCCCGGCAGCCCCCAGTCAAACGGATCGTTCGAAATGCCGCCAATTCCTGCTCCGCCGGGCCCAGCGACATCCAACACGTTCGAAAAGAGATTGGTTGTGGAAACATGATTGTGGTTGTAGGTTAACCGAAAGATATTCGTCGCCCGCCCTTTGCCATAGGTCCAACCCGCGTTCGCGTTCAATCCCTGCGTTCCCGTGCCCCCGGCAAGCGACGGGAACGGATTCACGATCGTGCTCGAGCTGCGTGCCCAGTTTATCCCAAAATTGATGTTGTTCTGCGATCGCCGCCTGCCTCCGCCTCCTCCGCCGCCCCTTCCACCTGGCGGACCAGTCCCAGGCGCAGGAGCAGCGCCGAAATTGTGCATCAATCGCAGGATCACCGTATCCGTATTGCTTTCCGCGGATGTAACGTAATGGAAATTTTGGCCCGAAGCAGTCGTAGCGATATTGGGCAACGGGATGAATTGCAGGAGAGATTTGGCCGCGGGGCTGATTATGGCCGGATTAATCATGTTCGCGACACCGTTGAACTCGTACGGCTGCCCCGTCCCCGGGTTGAAGATCTGAACCGGTGCACCGTCGTTGTACGTCGCCTGCGTAAAATCGCCGCCCCGTTCTAGCTGGGTTGGCACGGTGGAGAAGGCATCGTACGGCGAACTGCCGCGCGACCCGTTCCATCCGGCGAAAAAGAACCACTTGTTACCGCCGTTGTAAATCTTTGGGATGTTCAGCGGTCCGCCGACATTCGCGCCGAAGCGCGCTTGGTTGTAATCCGCTTTCCCCGATTGTATTCCCGTAAGAGAGAAGGGTCTTGCATCCAGGCTCGACGTATCATCGGAAAAATAAAGCACCCCATGCGGCTGATTGACATTCAATCCGCGCCCCATTCTTCCAATCGCGATCGTCCCGCCACCTGGTCCCCCAATGCCTCCGCCGCCCCCGAATCCACCGATTCCGTCTCTTTGCGCGCGTTCGCGGAACTCCTGAATGCGCTGCTGCAGATCGTCCTCGCTGCCTCCGCCAAAGTCCTGCGTACGACCTTGCGCGCCACTGATGCTTACCGATTCCGTCGGCCCTTCCGCCCCTGCCCCATTCATGGGCAGGCTGGAGAGATCGCTGCTCCCTTGCCCGCCGCCGGGCGCACCCGCTCCGCCGAGCGCCGGATTCTCGCCCGCCAGGGAAGAGAGAGTATTATCCAAAGCGAGGCTCTGAAATCCGCGTCCCGCCGCGGCAACCGCCGCATTGTTGTTATTTGACTGCTCTTGCTGGCGCGAGGCCAGAATCAGTTCCGCGTCCACCTTCGCCGATGTGTTCTCGGGATTCAGCACAACTTCTTGCGTAAAATTTGCAAATCCCATGAACTCCACGCGCACAACGTACCTTCCGCGCGGAATGCCGGAGAAACTGAACTTGCCTTCGGAGCTCGTTGCCGCCACATATTTCTTCCCAGTTAACGTGTTGGCGGCGGTTACCGTCACACCTGGCAGGGGCGTCTTGCCGCTACGTGCGGAACCACTGATTTCGTAGGTCGGCGCAGCAGCGGCGGGCTGCGCCGCTTGTGGCGCTTGTTCTGTTCGGCCGGTATCCTGCGCGCGCACGTTCAACGCAAGAAGAATGACGAGGAAAGTGCATAGCAAAATGCCGCAAGCAATCGACTTCAAGTCTTGGGCTCCCTGATTAGACTATAGCTGCGGCGGATTACTTTTGGGATCCGCAGGAGGCGCACTTCCCGTTGGGGCACCCCCGGTCGGCGCGTTTCCACCAGGCCCTCGCCCGTTCGTTCCCATCTCCTGCATGCGTTTCCATTGTTCGAGAGAAACCACCATCACGTTTTTCGGCACAAACATATTGTTTTGAACGCCTCCCCGAACGACCACATGATCGCCCGGTTGTATGTCCGCCATGGTGATGCTGTCACGTCCTTTGCGAAGTGACGTATCCTCGTTCAGTTCCAATGTCTGCGTAACGTTGTCCGGCCTCAACACCGTGAGTTTCGGTGCATCCACCGACTTCACCTCCCCGGCAACAAAATCCTTGCCCATCTCGCCGAACCCCGCTCCGCCGCCCGGTCCCCTGCCAGCGCCGCCCTGCGGACCGCCTCCCGGACGCGCTCCAATCATTGCGGCCGTCACGCTATGATCCGCATTCTCCTCTCCCCGCACGAACACCGTGTCGCCGACTTTGAAATCTTCCAGTTTCGCGTTTTGCCGATCCTTGCGAAATTCTGTTTTGTCTGTGATCTTCACGACTGCGGTCGTGCCGTCGGGCTTGGCCAACTGCACTGTTCCGTTGCTGATGGCGGTAATCTTTCCAAACAATGCCGGGCCTCGGCCGTCCTCACGGCCGCGTCTTTGGCCTCTGCCCGGAGGCGCGCCTTGGTCTTGGCTTGGTGGCGGAGCATCGGGGGTCTGGGCGCGACCCGCCCCTCCGATGGCCAATAACATGAGCCCCATAAGTAAGAATTGTTTTCTATACATCATTGTCACGTTCCCCTTGGCGTTTCTTCTCATTCCGTGTGCCTTAAGCCCAAGGGCCAAAGTAACGCCACCCAGGCTTGCTGACCAGCAAAAACTATCTCCCTTAGCATTTCCCTGTCAGGTGAGTCTAAAGTTCCCCGTTGAATTGCTTCAGGGCGCGCTCCCTGAGTCAGGAAGGAAGAGAATTGCATGATTGGCTGGCAGTCTTGTTCCTCGCAAGAACCCATTCTCTTGGGCAAACCTCGCACAACAGATGACGCAGCAGCAAGCGTTTCGCCCCCAACCGGCAGCTTGGTACCTCGAAGGGCAGTAGAACTCTCAAGAAGATTGCACAGAAGTGGAGTAACCCGGTTGCACAAACGCCGACACTTCACCCGCATGCACGCAAGCCTCATCCCATTTATTTCGACCGTACTTACCCCATACAAGAAGCTGGCATCCGCGGACCCACCAAGACTAAGTCGGACAAAGCACAATAATGCATGCTCCCATCCGAAGGGCATAGCATCTACTTTGGACTCAGGGGATCCTCCGCGGCCATATATCTATATACAAACAAACATCATACATACACTCTGCTCCGTGAGCCTATCAGACACCCCGGTCGCGCCAGCACTCCTTCAATCATGTGCTTGACTAGCCCTCACCCTCATGTAATATACTGCATACGAGGTTCAGCAGCTTGGCCACGCCCACACGCATCGCTTCCAAGCGTCGCCCTCTGCGGCGCGGCTCTCTCACAGGTGAAAAGGAATTTTTGCCCTTCGTTGGCGCTCGCGTTCGCGAACTGCGCAACCAGCGCGGCATGACCCGCAAAATGGTGGCGCACGAAGCAGATGTTTCGGAGCGGCATCTCGCGCAACTCGAATCCGGCGAAGGGCAAAAATTCCTTTTCACCTGTGAGAGAGCCGCGCTCTGGAAAAGCTTCCCGCGCATAACCTCGAAGAAGTTGCGTCCCGTCTTCTGCGCGAGTTCGGCAAGAACGAGACATTGCGTCGATCGCGAGTGGCGTTAATTGGTTTGCGCGGCGCCGGCAAATCCACGCTGGGATCCAGACTTGCTCAGGAAAGTAACGTTCCCTTCATCGAGCTGGACCGCGAAATCGAAAAGGATACAGGAATGCCGCTGGCCGAGATTTTCTCGCTCTACGGCCAGTCCGGCTATCGTGCAATCGAGAAGCGCACGCTGCAACGCGTTCTGCGCGAATCCGAATGCGCTGTCGTGTCCGTCGGCGGCGGCGTGGTTTCGGAAAAAGAGACGTATGAATACCTGCTCTCGAACTGCTTCACCGTCTGGATCAAGGCGCAACCCGACGAGCACATGTCCCGCGTGATCGCTCAAGGTGATTTTCGCGCCATGGCCGGAAGCAACCAGGCGATGGAGGACCTCCGAAGGATTCTCGAAGCGCGCGAGCCTCTCTATCGAAAAGCGGATCTCACGCTCGATACTTCCGGAAGTTCCGTCGAACAAACTTTTTCACAATTGAAAACAGCAGTGCAGAATCATTTGCAGTAGGAGGATTTTGTGGACGTGGCCGTAACCCAGGAATCCCAGCGAAATATCGAAGCGTTGGACTTCCAGACCGATCCTTCGCGCTACAAGCACTGGCGTCTCTCGTTCGATGGCCCAGTAGCCACTCTCACAATGGATGTCGCCGAAGATGGCGGTATCCGTCCCGGCTACAAACTGAAGTTGAATTCCTATGATCTCGGCGTTAACATCGAGCTTCACGACGCCTTGCAGCGCATTCGCTTCGAGCACCCGGAGATTCGTTCTGTTGTCATCGCCAGTGCTAAAAATCGCATTTTTTGCTCGGGCGCCAACATTTACATGCTGGGCCTTTCGTCTCACGCATGGAAGGTCAACTTCTGCAAATTCACGAATGAAACTCGCAATGGCATGGAGGACTCCAGCGCTCACTCTGGACTGAAATTTATCGCCGCCTGCAATGGCACAACCGCTGGCGGAGGGTATGAGCTTGCCCTGGCTTGCGATGAAATCATTTTGATTGACGATCGCTCATCCGCGGTCAGCCTGCCGGAGCTTCCCTTGCTCGGCGTTCTTCCTGGGACGGGCGGCCTCACCCGCATAACCGACAAGCGAAAAGTACGCCGGGACCATGCCGACATGTTCTGCACGAACCCAGACGGCGTCCGCGGACAAAGAGCGAAAGACTGGCGACTCGTAGACGAGAGCGTCAAACCGCAGCAGTTTGCCGACCACGTGAAGCAGCGTGCACTCCAATTGGCTGAAAAAAGCAATCGTCCCCTGAGCGCGAAGGGAGTCGCCCTGACGCCCTTGAAACGCACTGTGGATGCGGCCGGGCTTCACTATGAACACGTGGACGTGCAATGCAATCGCGAAGCGCGAACCGCAACGATCACGGTTCGTGCGCCACAATCCGTTACCGAAGACACTTTGGAAAAAGTCCTTGCGGCGGGCGCCACATGGTGGCCACTACAAATGGCCCGCGAGCTGGACGACGCCATCCTGACGCTTCGCGCCACCGAACTGGATTTAGGCCTTTGGATCGTCAAAACCTCGGGCAACGCCGAC